>Ga0118677_10015967_pt1 | contig 10359 bp, 7 predicted proteins | sample AliMusrvi5mmetaG_FD_86154 | JGI IMG/M metagenome (GOLD analysis project Ga0118677, IMG submission 86154)
GATTTAATATAATCACTTGAATGCTTCTGATCATTTGTAACGTATGAACCTGGATTCGGAGAAATTGTGCGGAATTATTATTTCTTATGATCCAGATAAGATTTGATTTTGCAATTAGTCGCTATCCAGTTCTGTAAAGTTTTAGTTCGAAATTATGTGGTTTAATTTCACAGTCTATTAATTCTTTTTTATACAGCTTCTAATAAACTAAATTCTAATACGATAGCTAATTTTCGTTACCGGGATTCCCCCCTTGAGATTTACGTAAAAGAAAATACCCCACAGTATGATGGGGTATTTTCAATTCTAAGACAAGAATTCCGGTAAAATCTGGTCTTAGGATTAGGGTCAGAGCGCTTTAAAATTAATTGAGAGGAGAAACTCAAAAATGTAGCTTCTTTCATTGATAAGGTATGAGGTTCTAATTCCAATTTTCGCCGGAACATACAATCTAAGAAAATTGCAGTCAGCCGTTAATTCTCCTCCGACAGAGCTGAATGCTGCACTATACTCACTGTTTTGGTGATATATCGGGATCATGGCCCATGCCTGATCATAAAAAGCCCGTAGCGATACTCTTTTGAAATAACTTAATCGGCCCACACTCCAGTCCGGATAGAATAGCGGCAAGACATAATCGGATTTTATACAGACTAAATTAGTATTTAAAAGATTCGTATAACCTCTTGGATAATAGATATAGTCTGATAGTATTCCATTATATGATTGTTTATTTTGAATTCCTGTATAAATCCTAATGCCATGATGTCTTACCAATCCAGGCAAATAGAATGTTCCTTCTACAGTCCAGATTGTACCTTTAGATGCCGATTTAAATGGCGAATAATGATAATTAATGTCTAATATCTGCCCGATCGCAGGTTGCAGATCCCTGAATCCCTCTTGTATTAAATTATGAGCATATAAGCGATAAGTAAGCCATGTATTGTTGCCACTGCTTATTGGAGTTGAAACATTCTGAAACGTTTGTCGGTACTCAATCTGAAATTCGGGTTGTATAAGTCTGTTCCATTTACCATGTGACAAGTTGAATGGTATATTTGATATGCCATTAATATTCAATATATTATAATTGAAATTTACCTGCTGAGTATCCTTTCGAATAATATTTGACAGCTTGTTGGTGTATGTATTAATCTGATAATATCGCGATCGCTCTAATCCATATTCACCTCTTAGTTTCAGGACGGGGAAAAGCCCCGTATAATCAAATTCAGCTACCCCTTTACCTGTCCTGTTAATTGTCGAATAATCATATCCCAGTTGAGTTATTGCAGTACCTAATTTATTCTGGGAAAAAAGTGAAAATCCAGGGCGTATTTCATTTGCGGCAAGATCAATATGAACTGGCGCCCAACTATGAAAATTGAAAATATGTTCAACCTTTGAATAAGAATTTGAATGATAAGTAGTACTATCCGGAACTGAAAAATCAATAATAGCACCTTCCTGAGCGGTTAACATGTCAGCTAGTTTGTAAGGGTAAGTGGCTATTGTATCTAATTTTGCGAATTTGAGGGGCTGCAAGGCCATTTTAACGACTTTATATCCATTTGCCGTGTAGTTGCTGTATAGTAAATTATTTCCATTTAAAGATGGCTGAACATCCCTTACGCCAAATCGTGATTTTGTGATGCGATAATTTACCTTTTGAATAAGATTATAGGCATATAAATCATCCGTTCCACCTATTGTGCCCGTATAATAAACGAAATCTCCCCGCTGAACCGGTTTTCTTGGCTCATTATAGGACCATGGAATTAAAAGGGTTACTTTCCCGGTAAATGCATTTATTTTGGCCAGTGTTTTACCTTTATTTCCCAGAACGACAGCATAAAGCTCCTGGTTATTCTCAGCCCAGGAAGGGGAAAGAACAAAAAAATCATTTGCTAATTTAATTTCTTTCTCTATAACGCCGGTTTTGGGAGATATTAAAACTATTGAGCACTTGTTTTCAATATCAATTTTCACTGCAGCAAGGTGTTCACCATCAACAGATAAGCAAGGAGCATAAATCTTTTCCTGATATTTTTTCTCTATAAGTTCACCGTTAGTTAAATTCAACATTCTTAATAGTGAAAATTCCCGATGAGCCCAACGGACATCACTCAGAGATTCAATCCAGAATATCTTATTATGTCCGTAGGTAATTGATTCTTCAAATAAATTGCCAGGAGTAAACAGGACCTTCTGTCTACCATTTGTACCAATTTCAACAAATCGAGTCAATTCATCCATCGAATATCTGACAGCAAATACAGTCGAATCGTTTATAGGAAACGGATACCGATAGCTTATATACCCAGGCTGCTCCTTTGTAAGCAACTCGAAATTTGTTTTTTCCAGTGCCAGGTCGCTACTTTCCCATTTATTCTTTAGTTCAGAAAAAATAGTCTCATACAGTTTATTATAATTCATCCCAGTTAACCCTTTTAACCCGGCACTAAAAGCATTCATGGATAAAGGATTGTGAGCAACATGATCTAAAACCTTTGCCCAACTATTTGAACCATACCGACTTCGGACTCCTGCCACTATTTGATAACCAAGTTGATAATAATCCGGAATATAGTCTTTAAAAGATCCAAGATAAGCTTTATCGTAACTGTAAACTCCCTTTTCAAGAGTTTGAGCTTTTAATTCCATTTCAAAGGAAGGTACTCTTCCTCTCCCGGTGTGGCTTAATGCGGTTTCTGTAACTACGGCATCCCCTTCAAGGTACCAAAAAGGTAAATATATTCCAGTTACCAAGGCAGCAGCTTGTTCTCCGAGTAGGATTTTCAATAGTCCTGGTAATTCTGAATCAATTTTATCGATTTGAACCACATGTCGATATTCATGAATGGCGAGTTGTTCTAACCAATCCTGAGCGTAAATTTCCTGATGTGGCGTAGTGAACAATTCTACCCTAGCCGGCGCCCAGGCAACAAAACCATTTGATCGAACAGTGCTTGTATGAAGAATAACCGATATCTTCGAAGGTTTATGTTGGAGAGACATCGCTGCGAATGGCATTGATTTATTCAAAATTGCAGCCATTCGCATTGCTTCTGATTCAAATTTTGACGGATAGATTATTTGAAAATTGCTCGTATTTATCTGTTTCCAATGAATTCCTGAAGGATCATCTCCTAATACATAGTATTGTGAAAAAAGCAGATAAGGTGCGAATGAGAAGACTAATAATAATATTTTCCGTATCATCAAATCAATTTTGAGTAACGTTAACTATAGCGGTGCGCATTGAATGATCAGCCATTTCTGTACTTCTGGTTTTAAGAATGGCTTCATAATGCGTAAAACCTTTTTATGATAATTATTTATCCAATTTAGTTCCTCACTATTCAAAAGTTCCCGTTTGATTAGATTTCTGTCGATCGGACATAAAGTTAAAGTTTCAAAGGAGAGAAATGGTTCTGAAGTTGAATTTATTTCATTCTGACATAGGATTACATTTTCAATCCGAATCCCATACTTATCTTTGCGATATAATCCAGGTTCATTTGATAAAATCTGTCCTGAACGGATAGGTTCATTGTTAAACTCCGATCGTATACTCATAGGACCTTCATGCACTGACAGGTAATGTCCAACGCCATGGCCGGTTCCGTGTCCATAATTTAAACCACTATTCCATAAAGCAATACGGGCTAATACATCCAGCGAATAACCTTTTGTTCCGACTGGGAATTTAGCCTTCGCCAGATTTATCATTCCCTTGAGTACCAGTGTAAAGTCATTTTTCTGAGTGGAATTGACTTTGCCGAATGCAATTGTTCTTGTAATATCAGTGGTCCCATCCAGATATTGTCCTCCTGAATCAAAAAGCAGAATCCCATTCCCTTTTATTGTCGCATTGGTTTCCGCTGTTGCACTATAATGAACGATTGCACCATGTGGCCCAAATCCAACAATAGGGCTAAAACTTTCTCCAATAAAATACTTTTGTTCAGAACGAAAATCTCTAAGTTTCTTACTTATTGATATTTCTGTTAAAATTTCATCCCCTGTTTGTTTATTTATCCAATAGAGGAAATTAATCATCGCTACCCCATCACGCCGGTGAGCAGCTCTCATACCTGCTATTTCAACTTTATTTTTTATTGATTTCAGAGATGTTGGTATCGCAATACCTTCAACTATTTTTGTTCGTCCGGAATAGAAGCCGTAAATGATCGAGTTTGTTCTTTCCGGATCAAGGAATATCGAAGTTGGCAAAATCTTCTCAAGAACCATAAACAGAGAATTATAATCCATTATCTGAATTCCTTCCGAATTCAGAATCTCCGTCAGTTCTTTTGAAATATTTCCTTTATTAATGAAAAGTATAAATTGATTGTGATCAATATATCCAAAGCCTGTAAAACACGGAATATACTTAATGTCACTTCCTCTTAAATTTGTACTCCAGGCAAGGTCGTCTAATTGACAGATTAGTGTTGCATCTACCTCAAATTCAGTTAACCTTTTCCTGATTACAGCTAGCTTTTCAGACCTGGACTGACCGTCAAATTGTAACGGATAATCTTCGATCGGTCTTTGGTGTAATAATGGTCTGTTTTTCCATATCTGTGAGACCAGATCCTTGTTTATTATAAGATCTATGCCCTTCGCACCCAGTTTAATTTTAAGTTTACTAATTTCACTGTATGAAATAGTCTGACCATCGATTGCTACAAGATTCTCTGATTTAAGTTCCATAATCAGCCAATTATCAATTGAAATAGTATCGGGATGGCGATCTTTCATCATCACGATTCCGGTATCCTTCAATTGTTCTTCTGCCTGAATATAATATCTTGAATCCGTCCAAAGCATCGCTTTATCTTTGGTGATTACAATTTTTCCATAGGAACCGGTAAATCCGCTTATCCATTCAACGCTACGCCAGGCAATTGGTACATATTCACTTAAATGTGGATCTGTTCCCAAAATTAACAAGGCATCAATATTCTCAAACTGCATTAAATTACGAAGTAAGTTAATACGATCTATAATTCTCATTTGTATTTATTTATATAAAAATCTATAATCTTCGACATACTTTGAAAACACAAGAGTTCGTGTTTTATCTCTTCCGGAAATAAAAATTCCACGGAAGAAACGTCATCGGCCGGAACAATTGAGGAGAGATCATCAACAGAACAAATAAAGGCCATATCGATTGTGAAAACGGAAAAACCTGAGAAGACATATTCATTTGGAAAAGACACAAGGAATTCGGCATTGGTAATTAACACGCCTAGTTCTTCCCTGATTTCTCGTACAATGGCCTCTTCGACCCGTTCCATCGGTTCAACAAATCCCCCCGGCAGATCGAGCATTCCTTTGGCAGGGTCTATTGCACGACGCGTTAGCAGAAGCTTACCCTCCTGATTAAAGATCAGGCAGGCAACTGCTGCCGAATTATTAAAATAATATTTAAAATTGCACCCTTCGCAATCAAATGATCGCCCCATATCATTGGTTATAAATGCTTTACTACCGCATCTCGGGCAATACTTTATGACATCCCTTGGATGAGTCTTTAAAATCATATTTTGCTATTTTAATAATTTCTTCATAATATATTGAAACTGCTTAACCTTGAGAAACACCTCTTGAAGATAGCTGGCAGATATTCTGTCAAACAACGAAACAAATGATAATCATTACAATAACTGCGATAATATAATTTCATTCTATTTTTTAAGTATTAATAAAACTTCGAAGGGATAAAAGTAGAAAATATCAGGTCTAATTTTAACTTTGTCGTTTAATTTCGGGAAACGAATATCATTTATTTCAGCTATATTTACTTGCATGACTTTAATGCGACTTTGGGAAGGTTTTATGATCGGAATGGCAGTGTCTATTCCTTTAGGTCCGCTGGGGATGTTATGCATTAAGCGAACTGTAAATAAGAATTGGAAATCCGGATTCTTGTCAGGATTAGGAATAGCTGCTTCAGATGCCATTTACGCCATTATAGCTGGATTTAGTCTCACCATCATCATAGATTTCATAAACAGTTATGAAATCTATTTTAAGATTCTTGGGGCAAGTATGGTGATCTTTCTGGGGCTTTATATTTTCCTTTCGAATCCGGCGAAGGAGATACAAAAATTTAAACAAAAAGGGACTTCGTACCTTCAGGATTTCCTTACAGCCTTTCTGCTGACAGTGACAAATCCACTTTCAGTCTTTGTATTTATTGCCATATTCACAAGCTATAGTCTTGTCTTACAGCCATCCCACCCGATTGAAGCTTTGATGATTGTGGGCGGAATTTTTTCAGGAGGAGCAACATGGTGGTTTATAATAACTGGTCTGGCTTTCCTTTTTAAACATAAGCTAACCATTGACACCTTGTGGTGGGCCAATAAAATCATTGGACTTGGTGTGATTCTTATAGCTGTGGGGCTGTTTATTTTACTATTGCTTAAGGAGATTTAAATTCTGTTTACAAACCGGTAAACGCAGTAAATTTACGGGTAATTTGTTTCGATGGAATTAGATTTGAATTTTTATGAGAAAAGAGCGGTATTGAGTAAGATCTGAACAAATTCTTCAGGAACTCTACGTGGTTTACCTGTTGCAGCATCAATGAATCCCAACACAACTTCCCCTTCATTTATCAACTCCTCCTTTTCATTGTATATTTGGGAGAACATCCTGAATTTCACTTTTGGGATCTCTTTTATAATTGTTTTAATTGTAAGGACCTCATCATATAGAGCTGGTTTATGATATACTGCCGTCAAGGAGCGAACCGGTAGAATAATTCCGCTCTCTTCAACTTCGCGATACGACTTCCAGATATCCCGAATCATATCAGTCCTTCCAATTTCATAAAGCCGTGGATAATTTCCATAATACATAACTCCCATCCGATCTGTATCACCGTAACAAACCCTGTATTTTGAATTGAAACTTAGCATATAATGATAATTTTATAAAATCAATTTCACGGTCACCCTGTTGAATGAGCTATCTTCTTCCTTTTCTGATTAACCCAAATTTATGCGTTTTTTTTTACTCTACTACCTGAAATATCATTTGATCCAATATTTTTCAGATATTTGCTTAATTGTATGTTATTCTATGATTCTGGTGGAAATGAAAAAAAAGCCATAAAAACCTGACTTAGTTGTTTTTATGACTTTTCGTTCAATTGAAAAAATAATGTACAATGATGTTTTGTGACCCGGGAGGGGTTCGAACCCTCGACCCATTGATTAAGAGTCAATTGCTCTACCAGCTGAGCTACCGAGTCAGTTTATTTTACTTTTCTTTAAAAGCAGTGCAAAGATAACCTCATTTTATTAACGGACAAGCTGATTTTAGTAAATATATCCTTTTATTTGCCAAAGAACTTCAAAATGCTAGTTTTCAATAGTATACTATGTAAACATTCCAAGACTTAAAGTAATAGTTTAAGTTAGACTCATGAGTTTTACATTCATTTAATGTTATTTAGGAGGTTAATAGGGCATTGAAATCGTTTTCAAAAGTTTTCTCTATTTCCCACTGTCAATTGATTTTATCGGAGAATTGGGCTCTTTTGCCATATGATTATAAGTCAGCTTATCCAATAATGCGGGTAGGAATTTGCCAAGAAAAACAGTGAATTTTCCTTCCAGAAAGGTTAGAGTGAGACTTCTTTTCCGCTTTCTGATAGCTTCAACAATTTTGTAGGCACATACTTCAGCGCTCATCATCGATTCTTCGTTCCGGGGAGTATCTCCCTGGAGAGTTCCATCCGCTGTAAGGGCAACTTTACGCACATCTGAAGCCGTAAATCCGGGTGCAGCAATTAGTACATGCAATCCGCTGTTCAAGTGCTCTATTCTGATTGTATCAAGAAAGCCCCTGATTGCAAATTTTGAGGCAGAATATGCGGATCTTCCAGGTAAGCCGATATACCCGGCAATCGAAATTATTCCAACTAATGATCCTTTGGATTCAACAAGACTAGGAAGTGCGTACTTGGTGCAATACACCGTTCCATAGAAATTTACATCCATAACGCGATGCAATACCTCAAGGTCCATCTCTATAAAAAGTGCACGCATCGAAATTCCTGCATTATTAATTAAAATGTCAATACGACCATAGGCATCCAGCGTACTTGAAATTAATTTTTTACAATCCAACTCGTTCGAAACATCTGTGGTTGTCAATAAAATATCAGGACCGCCAAGCTCCGTTTTTAAAGCTTCAAGTTTGTCAAGTCGACGGGCACCAAGGGACAATTTCACCCCTCGGGAAAACAACTCTTTTGCCAAAGCCCTGCCAATTCCTGAAGAAGCGCCAGTGACGATGGCCACTTTTTCTTTTAGTTTCATTTTTTGTTTTTTCTTTTCAAATTGCGCTAAGTGCGCCGCTTGAGAAAGATTATTTTAATTTAATTAACAATAAAAAAAGACGGGTGCCAAGCACCCATCTTTCAACTTTTTCATTGTAGCATGTTTTTGGGTGCTTGTCCAATCCAGCAGGTTTTTAAGACTTACATTTGCATGGTTGGTTGCATAACACTAAGGCGATTACCTTCGGTGTCTAGAAAACTGACATAAATGCCATAACCCTTAATGTTCCAAGGCTCGCCAAGAACTTTTCCGCCAGTCTCTTGAATTTTTTTCATCGATTCTTTAATGTCTGTAACCACGATTACGACCGATGGATATTGTACTGGTTTATCAGGAGATTTTTCAAAAAAACCCCCATTGATTCGACCTAACTCTTTTGGGAAACCTTTTTCATTTGCTTCAGCTGCAGTGACCAAGACATAGTTTTCCATGTCTTCTCCGAGCATCCTGGCTTTCCAGCCGAAAGTTTTTTCATAAAACTCGGCCATACGCTGTTTGTCTTCGTACGGAATCTCAAAATGGGTGACGGGATTTATTTTCATATGTTTGTGTATCAAGATTTGCATAAATTAATACGTAACAATTTTGAAAATATTTCTATCTTTATTTTTTTGAAAACAAAAAACGGCAATTCACGTTGAAATGAAGCTGCCGTTTAATGCAAGAAAAGCTACGAAGAAAATCAAGTTCTTTGTTTCTGGGTAATGCTTTTCAGAATTAAGATAGTTTCTTTAATTTTTTCCTAATGTTACTTGCAACTCTTTTTCTTCACCTCTATGAGAAATTTTTAAAGTCACTGTTTGACCAGGATTATACTTGGCAATAATATTAGCCAGTTGATTTTTTTCGGTGATTTTTTCTCCGTTGATTTCCAAAATGATGTCATTTTCCATTAGGCCAGCTTTATCGGCTGGGGAACCGGGGGTCACAGCCAAATCAGACGTGCTTTGGCCACGACTAATCAGCGCGCCATAGTTGTAGGGCAAATTGTTATTGCTTTTTAATGACTCGGTTATTGGCAAATAGCGCACGCCCAAAAAAGCAACTTCTTTTTGTTTGATGCTGCCAGTATTTTTGACTTGCTCGAAAACATCACTGGCTTCATTCCCAAGTAGGGCAAAACTGATGTTTTCCGCATTAGCCATGGCCACATTGACCCCAATCACATTGCCATCAAGGTCAAGCATTGGTCCGCCGGAATTGCCAGGATTGACAGCTGCATCACTTTGAATCAAATTTTTCAAGCTCTCAGCTGGCGCGGAAAATCCACCCCCGGCGGTGATGGTTCTAGCAAGACCAGAAATAACTCCTTTGCTCACGGTGTTGTCAAATTCTCCCAATGCATAACCAATAGTAATGACAGTTTGGCCAACTTGTAATTTGCTGGAATCAGAGAAAGTTAAAAAGGGTAAATTGCTTTTTTCGATTTTTAAAATTGCCAAATCATTATTGGGATCCAAAGCCACTACGCGAGCTTTGATTTTTTCTCCGCGATTTTCTTCGTTATTCAAATAAACTGTATAGTCGGCGCCTTTTTCACTGACAACATGCTTGTTGGTCACAATGTAACCATCTGCGGAGACCAAAAAGCCAGTGCCGGCAGCGATTTTTTGTTCCTTGGTTCCATTTTGACGTTGTTGCGGCACGCTAAAAAATTGTCCGAATTCTTGAGGGATTCCAGGTGGAAGATTGGAATAGGTTTCAAAAGTTGGAACTTGGGCTGAGGCTACAATGCTGACCACGGCTGGAGAAGCTTTTTTGACGACTTCAATAACTTGGGATTGTTCGTCTACAACCTTGAGGGGCTGCACATTTTGTGGCTCTTTTTGTTTAATTGTGTCCAAAATTCCTGAAAAGAAATTGGCATGTTTTTCACTTTTCCATTGTTGATATTTCTCGGTGCCCCACATGATTGATTTAATACCTGAATAGATAATTCCTCCGCCCAAGAGGGCAGCAAAAAGGACAATAAAGATGATAATTTTCAAAG
>Ga0118677_10015968_pt1 | contig 10359 bp, 8 predicted proteins | sample AliMusrvi5mmetaG_FD_86154 | JGI IMG/M metagenome (GOLD analysis project Ga0118677, IMG submission 86154)
GTCCGGTGTTGCGTACCCAGCCGGCCAGGTCGTAACGACCGGCGAGACGGTAGATGAAGGGGCGGAAACCTACCCCCTGGACGATCCCCTCTATCTCGAGACTGGCGCGCTCCCTGTGTGTCATGGGTATCTTTGCCCTACCCCTGTGACCTGCCAATCCCTTCGTTAAGCCAGGAGTACCAAGCGTCCATCCCCTCACCGGTGCGGCTGGAGACCTCGAATATCTGAATTCCCGGCGAGACCCTGCGGGCCATTTACTTGCACGACTCCAGGTCGATGTCGAGGTAGGGGAGCAGGTCCACCTGCCGGATGCCTGCCAGGGGTGCCAGGAAGGCCGCCGTGGCCTCGAGGTTGGCCCGGTCATCGTTGAGGCCGGGGATGATGGGTACGCGGACCCAGATGGCGGAATGAACCCCTGACAGGGCTTTGAGGTTCTCCAGGATGAGGCGGTTGGACACCCCGGTGGCCGCCCGGTGGCGCCCTTCGTCCATGAGCTTCAGGTCGTAGAGGACGAGGTCGGCAAGGGAGGCGGCTTCGGCGAGGACGGGCCAGTCCGCGTAGCCGCAGGTGTCCAGGGCCGTGTGCACCCCTTCGGCCCGGAGCAGGCCCAGGGCCTCGATGACGAAGGGGGCCTGCAGCAGCGGCTCGCCGCCGGAGAAGGTCACGCCCCCCCCGGACTCGTCGAAGAAGATGCGGTCCCGCAGCAGGGTCTTCACCAGGGCCCGGGACTCCACCTCCTCCCCCACGGCCTGGAGGGCTCCGGTGGGACAGGCCTCCACGTCCGCCGCGCCCCGGTCCCCCACCAGGGGCACGGCAAGCTCCTCCTCGCTGCAGATCCCGCAGGCCATGCAGCGGTGCCGCATCCGGATGAACTGGGTCCCCGGAGACTGGCTTTCGGGGTTGTGGCACCAGGTGCAGGCCAGGGGACACCCCTTCATGAAGACCGTGCTTCTCAGGCCCGGACCATCCTGGAGCGAGAAGCGCTGGACGTTGAAGACCAGTCCGCTCTGCATCCGACGCTCCACGAGAAGGGGTTCAGGGCTCCGCGCTGGCGGAGACACCCGTGAAGGGTCCCCGGCGAAGGGGCCTCCGGCCTCCAGTCTGCGTTAAGGTGGTTGCATGCGCCACAAGCTCTCCCGCCAGCGCGGCTTCACCCTCATCGAACTGGTCGTGGTCATGACCATCCTGGCCCTGCTCGCGACGGTGGGACTGGCGGGGTATCGCCACAAGACCAAGGTGGCCCGGGAAGCGGTGCTCAAGGAGAACCTGTTCCAGATCAACCACTCGCTGGAGCAGTACCGGGCCGACCGGGGCAAGTACCCCTCCAGCCTCGGCCCCCTGCGCGAGTTGGGCTACCTGCGGGACATCCCCTGGGACCCCATGACCCAGTCCCGCGACACCTGGCAGACGGAACTGGAACCCCCCGATCCCGACAACCCCGATGCCGAGTTGGGCGTCTACCGGGTACGGAGCGGTTCCACGGAAAAGGGAGAGAACGGAATTCCCTACAACGAATGGTGAGGACCTTCCCCGGTCCTCAGCCCCGCCCTCAGTCCCTCCGCCGCCCTGGACGCCGCCAGCGTCCTGCACCGGCAGGCGGGCACCCGCTGTTTCACCGGTGCCACCGGCTCGGAGCGCGATGCCTGGACGCTGCGCCTCGGCCCCGGTGGCGCCACTGCCATCTGGATCGGCTTTGACAAAGCGACCGCCATCGCCAGCGAGCGCCGGCTCAAATCCCTTCTGGATGAATTCGTCGCGCGGCTCGGCAATGAGTGACTCCATCGGGCTTGCACTCAAACTCCTTTGACAGATTCGTCAGCCTCCCGCATAGTCATCCCATGCAGGCCATTCAGTTCGAACAATCCGTCGTTTCCATCCTGAAACGCGACAAGCGCTTCGATCCGCACGCTTACTTTTTTCTCAAGGAGGCCCTCGATTTCACCCTCAAACGCATCACCGAGGCCAATCGCGGCCAAACCCGCCACGTCAGCGGCCCGGAACTCATCACCGGCTTCCGCGATCTCGCGCTGGACCAATTCGGCCCGATGGCCGCCACCTTGATGACGGAGTGGGGCGTGCGCAAATGCAGCGACATCGGTGCCATGGTCTTCCATCTCATCGAAGAACAGGTTTTCGGCCGCCAGGAATCCGATAGCCAAGAGGACTTTGCCGGCACCTTCGATTTCGAGGACGCCCTGCGTGCGCCCTTCTTGCCGACCACCCGCCGCGGCCCCGCTGCCCTGCCGCTGCCCGCCACGCCAGCACGAAATCCAGCCGGATTGCCACAGGCCCCGGAAAATTTGAAAAAATCCTGAATTTGCGCGTGCCCTCCGGCTCCGGTTGCCTATACTCGCCCCGAACCTCCGCATGCAAACCGCCAATCGACTCACTTTTCAACACGGATGTGTCACCATCCTCGCGACCGCGTGTTGCTTCGTGCCGTTGTTAGCCAAAGAGCCACAAACTCCTGCCACGCTCGCCCAGCGCGAACAGGACAAGCGCCGCGCCGCCATCGAAGAAGCCGAGGAATTGCTCACCAAAGGCGATCAAGCCTATCAAGCCGGACGTTACGCCGATGCGGCGCAAGCTTTCGCCGGCGCCCGTGAGATGATCCCGGACGCGCCGCTCACCGCCGAACTGCGCGCCGCGGCCACCCAACGCTACGCCCAAGCCGCCGTGGCCAACGCCCGCGACCTCTCCCGCAAGGGCGATGTGGCCGCCGCCAAAGCCGCCGTCGAGGCCGTGCTCAAGCCGGCCATCGCACCCGACGATCCGGGTGCCATCGCCATGCGCAACCAACTGGACGATCCAATCCGCACCAATCCGGCTCTAACCAAAGAGCACGGCGCCAATGTGGATTCCGTCCGCCGGCTCCTCTACACCGCCGAGGGGGCCTACAATCTCGGCAAGTATGACGAGGCGACCAAACACTACGAAAGCGTCCTGCGCATCGATCCCACCAACACCGCAGCACGCCGAGGCATGGAGCAGGTCGTCAACGCCAAGATAACCTATCAAAAATCCGCCGTTGACCAGACCCGCGCCGAGATGCTTAACGAAGTCGCCGCTGCCTGGGAAATCTCCGTGCCGCCCCCGAGTTTGGATGTCACCGCGGTGAATCCCACCGGACCGGCCCAAACCGGCAGCTTCATCCCCGTCTCTAACAAACTCGACCGCATCGTCATTCCCAGCCTCATTCTCGACGGGGCGTCGTTGCAGGATGCCATCGACCTGTTGCGGCTCCGCGCCGCGGAACTCGACACCCTCGAACTCGACCCCGCCCGCCGCGGCGTCAACTTCAACATCGAGCTGGGCGGCGACGACTCCGAAATCGGCAACCAAATCCGCGCCATCCGCTTCAATCTGCGGCTCAACAACGTGCCAATCTCCCATGTGCTCAGCTACATCAACGAGCAAACCCACACCACCTACACCACCGACGATTTCGCCGTCATCATCCGCCCCCATGGCTCGGATTCCAAGGATATGGTCAGCCACACCTATCGGGTGCCGCCCGACTTTCTCTCAAGTTTGGGTGCCAGCACCGAAACCGCCGCCAAGAATGCCGACCCCTTCGCGAGCAAGCCGGCCAAGGGCCTGCTGACCGAGCGCCGGGGTGCTCTCGAGGTGCTGCGCGACCAAGGCATTCAGTTCCCGGAGGGTGCCTCCGCCATCTTGAATCCGGGCAACAACACGCTCACCGTCGTCAATACCCCCGCCAACCAGGACATCATTTCCCAAATCGTGGATGCGGTTGCCAAGACCAGCCCGATGGTGTGCGTCCGCGTCACGATGATTCGCGTGAGGGAAACGCGGCTCAAGGAACTCGGCTTCGATTGGCTGCTGAGCCCCACCGGTGTCGGCGGTGACGGCTGGATCCAAGGCACCAAGAACCTCAACATCAGCGGCGGCACCAGCGGCAACCCGCTCTCCTTCAACGACATAGTCATCCCGCGTACCCAGGGCCAGCGCAACCCGATCACTGCAAGCAATCGCAGCGGCGACGAAGCGATCGCCAACGACTCCATTGATGAACTCATCGCCACCAGCAGCGACGTCGCCAGAAGCAGCGCGGTCAACCGCGCACCCGGCATCTTCGGTGTCACCAAAATCCTCAGCAACAGCTCGGTCCAGATGCTCATGCGCGGCTTCGATCAAAAGAAAGGTGTCGATATCATGACCACCGCCGCCACTGTCACCCGCAGCGGCCAGGCGTCCAGCATCCGCTCCGTGCGCGAAATGGTGTACCCCTCCGAATACGAACCGCCGCAACTGCCCCAGGCCAACAATACCGTCGTCATCAACATCGGTCCCGGGGGCGTGCCGGTCGCTGGCGGACGCACGCCGCCTCCCATGGTGACCCCATCCCACCCCCATGAATTCAAGACCCGTGAGGTCGGCGTCACTCTGGAGGTCACCCCCACTGCCGATGAGGCAAAACGCTTCGTGGATGTCACCCTCAACCCCTCGGTGGTCGACTTCGATGGTTTCGTCAATTACGGCAGCCCCATCCGCCTCCCATCGTCAACCAATGTCGGCGGCATTTTTGACCCACTGCTGGAAAGTCCGATCCTCTCGGACAACCGCATCCTGATGCCCGTTTTCAGTGTCAATCGCACTTCCACCAGTCTCACGGTCGCGGACGGTGCCACCATCGTCATTGGAGGTCTCCTGCAGGAGCGCGTTCAAAATGTTAACGACAAGACCCCGATCTTCGGGGATGTTCCGATCATCGGTCGGCTCTTCCAATCCAAGGCCACTCAGCCGATTTCCACCGCCGTGATGTTCCTTGTCAATATCCAGCTTGTCGATCCCACCGGCCAGCCATTCAACAAGCGCTGATGCCGCCGCGGCCGGATTGATTCCATTCCCTCAACTCCCATCTGTCAGACCATGCCCGCCGCACCGAGCGAACCGGAAAAATACTCCATCGATGAAATGATGGAGCGGCTCAAAGGGCAGGTTTCCGACAAACCGGCCTCCACCGGCGCGTTGATCACTCGCGCCGATGGCACCCAGGCCATCCGTGTCCGCAAGCGCAAACGCCGTACCGAACAACCCGCACGCGAAGAGGCCAAGCATCTCAAGCGCAGCCGCATGCTGCAAGTCGCCATCGCGCTGGTGCTGCTGCTCCTCGCGGGTCTGCTCGTCGGGGGAGCCTATGTGTATGCCAATACCTCCCCCTATCGCAAATCCCTCACCAATGCCATCGCCAACAGCACGGGTGCCAAGGTCGAGATCAAGCTCTTCCGCGTCAGTCCGGCCAGCGCCAATGCCGACTCGGTGGTTCTGGAGTGGCCGGAGGGCAATGTCCTCAAATCCATCCGCCTCCATGGGGTTGCTGCCAAGATTTCCCCGCTCAGTCTGTTTGGGACGGGGTTGCGCGGTGATGAGGTTGCCGTCCGCGATGGCGATGTCTTCCTGCAGACCCCGACTGGCGAGACCCCCGTGCTGGCCGCCCCGGAGCACGCCACGAACATGCCTGTTCGGTTCAACCGCATTGCCGTGCCCCGCTGCAATATCACGCTGGGCGATCCCGGCCAGCCCGCTCTCAAAATTCTTGCCTCCGAAGCCTCGCTGCGCCTGGACAAGCCGAACAACCAGACCTCGCTCCTGCTCTACCGCGGCAGCGTCCAAGTTGCCGGTTGGCCCGCCTTGAAAATCGACCGCTCGGTGATGAGTTTCCATGAGGCGGAAACCGAACTGGTCTTGCTGCGTATCAACGATTCCCGTCCCAAGCGCGGGGTTTTCGACCTTGCCGGTCATCTCCGCCCCTATGCCTCGGACGCCCGCACCAGCCTGAGTGTGAAACTTGATGCCTTCGATTTCGGCGAACTCCTCGGTACGCAATTCGGTGAGTTGATTGACGCCACCATCGACACCCGCCCCGAAGCCGGTTCCAACTCACTGTCGTTTGCCGCAGGCTCGCTCGCCAGCGCAGACCTCAACATCGCGTTCAAAAACACCCTGTCCACCAAAGTCAGCATCAAGGGCTTTCCTTTCCTCCTCTCACTCGTCCGCACCCTTAATGATAGATGGTATGAAAATCCCTCCTTCGGCGGCGAGGCCACCGGTATCATCCACCGCAACGGTGCCATCGTCGAACTGCGCGACCTGCGCTTGGAAAACAGATCCCGCATGGCCGTCAAGGCCGACCTCACCAGTGCCGCGGACGGTTCCCTCACCGGCAGCATGAGCGTCGGCATTCCCGAATCGGTCGCGGAAACCTCTCCGTATGGCAAGATCCACGCCATGCTCGGCCCGGCCCGTGAAGGTTTCCGCTGGTTGACACTTAAGATCGGCGGCACCCTCGCGCACCCGAACGATGATTTCAGCGTGCTCTATGCTGCCGCCAAGGACAACGACCCCCCCGACGAATCCGAGGACCCCAAGGAGCCTGCCAAAGGCGCCGCTCCCGGTGACGATCCACCGCGTGCCTTGGAAAACCCCACGCGCCCCAAGGACCCCTGACCTTCGCCGATCATTCAGTTCAAGCCGATTTTACCTATCGTGTTTCGAATAATCCGTTCTATATTGACTTGCTGACGGGACCATCGAAAACCCAGTCCCGTTAGCTCCAACCAAAACAACCAACGCCATGCAAACTGCCAACGTCAACTTGCCTATCACCATCACGGTTCGTCACGAGGAAGTGACTGATTCGCTGCGCGACTACGTGACCAAGAAGATCGAAAGTCTTCACCTCGATTATCCGCGAATCATTGAAGCCAAGACCATTCTCGACGTTCAGAAAAACCGCCACATCGCGGAAATCATTCTCTTTTGTGCCAATCACATCACCATTGAGGCTCACACCGAAGGCTCGGACATGTATGCCGCCATCGATGAAACCATCGAAAAAATCGCCCGCCGCATGCGCAAGCATAAGACGCGCCTGTTGAAAAAACACCGCCCGCATCGCAACGAATCGATCCGCCACGTCGATGAACGCTACTTCAAGGCGGAGGTGCTTGATCACCCGGAAGATTCCGATGTCGATCCAGAACCCTACATCATCCACCCGGACCAGTACTCCATCCGCACGATGTACAAGGAGGACGCCATCATGCAACTCGAACTCTCGGAGCGCCCGTTCGTCCTCTACAAGAGCGCCCGCCGCGGCTGCCTCACCATCGTTTATCGCCGCAAGGACGGCGAATATGCCGCCATCGACATCAAAGACAAAGACTGAGCCACGGAGATGCTTGATATCCGCGTCATCCGCGACCATCCCACCGCCGTCGAGGAGCGCCTCAAGTCCCGTGGCGGCGAACACTGGAAACTCGTCGCAGACGTCCTTGCCTGCGACGAGGCGCGGCGCCAGGCCGAGACTTCCAAGCAACAACTGCAAAGTTCCCGCAAGTCCCTATCCAAAGACATCGGCATGCTCAGGGCCAGGGGTGAGGACAGCTCGGCGATCGAAACCGAAGTGCGTGCCATCAACAGCCAAATCGCCGCGCTGGATCTCGCGGCCGAAGCAGCCTCCCTCCGCCAAACCGACCTCCTCCTCAACATTCCCAACCTTCCGCATGAGGCCTGCCCCATCGGCAGCGATGAGTCGTCCAATCCCGTCGTTCGCGAGTGGGGAACCAAGCCCGCCATCGACCAACCCAAGGATCACGTCGAACTGGCCGGCGCCCTCGGCTTGATCCACTGGGAGGATGCCATTCGCATTGCCGGGGCTGGCTTCGCCGTCTATCGCGGCAACGGCGCCCGCCTCGAGCGCGCCCTGCTAAATTTTTTGTTAGACACGCAGGCCGCCAATGGTTACGAGGAAGTCAACGTCCCGCATCTGGTCAAACGCGAGTGCATGGAAGGCACCGGCCAATTGCCGAAATTCGAGGACGACATGTATGGCACGGAACCGGCCGAAAGCGATGGGCGTAACTCGCTGTTCCTGGCACCCACCGCCGAGGTGCCGGTCACCAATCTCTACCGCGACACTCTGCTGGCCGAATCCGCGCTGCCGGTGAAAATGGTCGCCTACACCCCGTGTTTCCGCCGCGAGGCGGGTTCCGCCGGCCGCGATAACAAGGGCATCATCCGCATGCACCAGTTCGACAAGGTGGAACTCGTCCAGATCGTCCATCCGGACACCGGCTTCGAGGTGTTGGAGCAACTCACCGGCCACGCCGAGTCCGTCCTCCGCAAGCTCGGCCTGCACTATCGGGTCATCGAGTTATGTACCGGCGATGTCGGCCAGTCCTCGGCCAAGACCTATGACATCGAAGTCTGGGCACCCGGCCATGGCAAATACCTCGAGGTGTCCAGTTGCTCCTGCTTCGGCGATTACCAGGCCCGTCGCATGCGGCTGCGCTTCAAGGACAGCGAAGGCAAGAACCGCTTCCCCCACACGCTCAATGGTTCCGGCACCGCGCTGCCACGACTTTATGTCGCGCTGTTAGAGCAATGCCAGCAACCCGATGGCAGCATCCGCATCCCCGACGCCCTGGTGCCTTACTTCGGAGCCGCCAGCATTCCGTAGCGGCGTCTGCGAGCGTCGCTGATTGACCGTGGCGGGGATTGACCATCGCTAATTGGCTTCCCTTGCGCCACACACCGGCATAACTCCGGCGACGGTCACAGACCGCCGCTACAGCGCTACCTAACACGAGCCGACGCTTGTCCGACCCCGGCTCAAATCCCGTAGTTGTCGCCGGTGCCGTAGTGTTCGATCATGTAGTCCATGTCCTTGTCGCCGCGGCCGCTGAGATTGACCAATACGGTGCGCGGCGTTTGCGGGTTTTCGCGGGCGAGGCGCATGGCGTGGGCGACGGCGTGGGCGCTTTCCAGCGCGGGAATGATGCCCTCATTGCGGCTGAGCACATAGAAGGCCTCCACCGCCTCATTGTCGGTGGCCGTGAAATAGTTCACTCGTCCGGTATCCTTGAGATGACAGTGTTCGGGACCGACGCCGGGATAGTCGAGGCCGCTGGCGATCGAGTGCACGGGTGCGGGTTCGCCCTTGTCATCCTGCAACAGATAGCACCGGAAACCGTGAATCACGCCTTCCTTGCCGTAGGTCATGGTCGCCGAGTGTTCGCCGAGCACCGTGCCCTTGCCGAGCGGTTCGACGCCGTGCAGCGCCACCGGATCGTTGATGAAACCGGCAAAGATTCCCATGGCATTGCTGCCGCCGCCGACACAGGCGGTCACAATGTCCGGCAAGTCGCCGGTCATTTCCACGAACTGCTCGCGGGCTTCAATGCCGACGACCTGTTGGAAATCACGCACCATCATCGGGAACGGATGCGGGCCAACCACCGATCCGATACAATAGATCTGATTAACCGGATCTTGGATGTAGGCCATCAGCGCGGTGTCCACCGCTTCCTTGAGCGTGCGCAAGCCGTGGGTTGCGGGAATCACCCGCGCCCCGAGAATGTTCATGCGGGCGACATTGGGCGCCTGCTTGGCAATGTCCACCTCGCCCATGTAGATGTCGCACTCCAGGCCGAAGTAAGCGGCGGCGGTGGCGAGGGCGACGCCATGCTGGCCGGCGCCGGTCTCGGCGATGAGCTTCTTCTTGCCCATGTAGCGGGCGAGCAGGCCTTCGCCCATGCAGTGGTTGAGTTTGTGGGCGCCGGTGTGGTTGAGATCCTCGCGTTTCAGATAGATCTGGGTCATGCCAAGTTTCTTGGAAAGCCGGGCGGCATGATAGACCGGGGTTGGACGGCCCTGGAAGTGGCGGCGGATGCGGCGCAATTCCTCGATGAAATCATGCGAGCGGGAAACGACCTCGTAAGCCTGCCGGATTTCGGCCAGCGGGGCTTCGAGTTCGGGCGGGACGAAAACGCCACCATAAGCGCCGAAAAACCCGGCGGAATCAGGACTGTGGCGGAGGGACTGGGGGGTGGCGGTCGGTAGCATGGCGATGGTTTGCGTGGTTTGCGGGCAGCGATTTGGCATTTCCCGCCCCGCCTGTCAAGGAGTCGCTTTTGAGTTGATGCCCCGGCGGGCATGCGCGTCAAGTTAGCGAAGATGGCTGTTCGGCCTAACATAGCCGCCTCCGCCTCGTCCCCGCCGGCAACCGTTCGGGAAAAAGTCCCTGCCCGACACTCGCGTTCGACGGCTTGATTGACGTTTGTTGGCACTCGGCTATGCTGTCGGCGTGGCGGCTGGGATTTCTTTAACATTCCTGGGAACGGGCACCTCGGTTGGGGTGCCGGTGATCGGTTGTGACTGCCGGGTTTGCGGGTCGAACGATGCGAAAAACCAGCGCTTGCGGTCATCGGCGTGGTTGCGGGCCGGGGCGGTGAATCTGCTGGTGGATAGCGGGCCGGACTTGCGAATGCAGGCGTTGCGGGAGCGCATGGTGGAACTCGACGCCGTGCTTTACACTCATGCGCACCTGGATCA
>Ga0118677_10015969_pt1 | contig 10358 bp, 5 predicted proteins | sample AliMusrvi5mmetaG_FD_86154 | JGI IMG/M metagenome (GOLD analysis project Ga0118677, IMG submission 86154)
ACCCCAAGCCATTCATATGGACCGCAAAAGCAAACGACATCCTCGAAAAGGTCACTCGCGCTCAGGCCGTCCTCAATAAATGAACATCTGTTTGGCGGACTACACTAGTGCCTGTTATCTCGCAATATTGAATCACTCTCGACGTTAAGGTTGCCTTAAGGTTTCTCTGCCTTCGCTTGATTGTCTTCTTATTTCTATTCGCGGCTTCATTGGTTCTTAAGCAAGATAGGCGCACTCTGGGACAGTGGCTCAACCTTTTGGTCCATTATCTCGTCTACTGAACTAGATGACACTCACAACTCTGAACATCGACAACTCACGGCCGATGGAGAATCCGTTTATGCAGGCAAGGAATGAATTACGAATTTCAGCATCGATGGCGCGGATTGCGCTGTTAACCTCCCTGGTGGCAATCACGACTCAGCTTTGCGCACAAGCACCCGCGCGATTGGTTGGAACCGTCACCGCCATTTCAGGCGCCACGCTCACGGTGAAACCGGACGCCGGCGATTCACGCCAGGTCGCGGTGCCTGCGGCAACGCCGATCAAGCGCGTCGCCCCCGGCCAGAAAGACCTGAGCACCGCGGAGACAATCCAGTTCAGCGATCTCGCCGTCGGCGACCGCGTTTTAATGAAGCTCGATCCCGGCGCGCCAGAGCCGCAGGCGTTGCAGATTTTCGCCATCAAGCAGACCGATGTTGCGGCCAAGCAACAGAAAGATCGCGACGACTGGCAGCGCCGCGGCGTGGGCGGATTGGTCAAGAGCGTCGATGCGCAGTCAGGCGACATTGTTCTCAGCAGCGGCATCGGCACAACGGCGAAGACGGTCACGGTCCACACCACGAAAGCGACATTGCTCAAGCGGTATGCGCCCGCATCGGTGCGATTCGATGCAGCGGTCGCCGCGCCAATCGACGCAATCCACAGCCGAGACCAGTTGCGCGCCCGCGGCACGAAGAATGCCGACGGAACCGCAATCGACGCGGAAGAAGTGGTCTCAGGCACTTTCCGTAACATCTCTGGAACCATCGCTTCGTTGGATGCGACCGCTTCGACATTCGCAGTGAAGGATTTGGCCACCAAGAAAACAGTAACCGTGCGCATCACGGCCGATGCCCAGATGCGGCGCCTGCCGGAGACAATGGCGCGCATGCTCGCAACACGGCTGAAAGGTGACGCAACTTCGGCGACGACCCCACCCTCTGCTGATTCAGGTTCGCAACACCCTACAGGGCAATGGACCAGCCAGGGCAGCAGCCAAGGTGGCGGAGCCGGGCGCGGGACGGGTGGCGGAGATCCGCAGCAAATGCTCACTCGTCTGCCCGCAATACAATTCTCCGATCTGCAAAAGGGCGAAGCGGTAATGCTGGTTTCGACAGACGGCACAACGGAAGTGACTGGCATAATTTTGCTGGCCGGCGTTGAGCCTCTGCTTGAAGCGCCGGCCGCCAGCCAGAACATGCTGAACAACTGGAGCCTGGGTTCCGGCTCGGCGGATGCAGCCGCTCAGTAACCGCAATTATTCATTCATTGAACACAAGCGAGGGAATCGTGTACTCAAAAATGCACTGGCTTATTCATTTCGTTATTGCACTGGCACTTTCATTAGCCAGCATCGTCGCGGCGCATGCGCAGACTTCCGCGACCGCACCCGTGCAAACTCCAGCCTCCGCGCCTGCAGCAACCGCTATCCTCCGCGGCCACGTGGCCGACCCCACTGGCGCGTTGATTCCCGCAGCGAAGATCACCATTGCCACCTCGACGGGAGCTCAATCAGCCTCAGCTACGTCCGACGCCGCAGGCGCTTACGCTGTGAGCGGATTGGCGCCAGGCAGCTACATCGTATCGGTCGCGGTTGAAGGCTTTGCCCCGTTTGTTTCGCAGCCCATTCCGCTCACTGCGGGCCAGTCGAAGCGCGTGGATATTTCAATGGCCGTGGAAGCAGAGCAACAAAGCGTGACGGTGACTGAAGACGCGCCATCGGTGGGCATTGAAGCCGGGTCCAATACCAGCGCCATCGTGCTGAAAGACAAAGACCTGGATGCGCTCTCAGACGATCCCGATGAACTGGAGAGCGAACTGACGGCTTTAGCCGGTCCCTCGGCCGGGCCCAACGGCGGACAAATTTATATTGATGGATTCAGCGGCGGGCAACTGCCGCCCAAGTCGGCCATTCGCGAAATCCGCATCAACCAGAATCCGTTCTCGGCGGAGTTTGACCGGCTCGGTTATGGGCGCATCGAAATCCTCACCAAGCCCGGCACAGACAAGCTGCACGGGCAGTTCTTCATCCAGGGCAACGACAAAGTCCTGAACACCGGCAACCCATTCACTCCCACCATCCCTTCGTATTACAGCTATCAGTTCAATGGAACCATGAATGGCTCCATTACAAATAAGTCCTCGTTCTTTGTCAGCGCGGAGCAGCGCAACACCAACAACGTGAATGCCTGGGCGATTCCGTGGGCGGTGCTGCTTACTGACCCCACCCAACCCTTCAACGCTATAACCAACCCGTACGTGGCCACGCAGAGCTTTCCGGTCAGCCTGGTCAATCAGCGCATTCGCGACAACGTGTCGGCTCGCGTGGATTGGCAAATCGGAGCGAAGAACACATTCACGGCGCGCTACGGCTTCTGGTCAGAGTCGGAGCACGACGATTTGAACCAGGGTTCGCTGGCCATTGCTTCCACACCGGCGATGAATCCTACAACTCATGAATCGAACACCGACCACACCGTGCAGATGAGCGACGCCTTCATCATCAACGAACATGCGGTGAACGAAAGCCGATTCCAATACGAGCGGCAAAACGAGAACCACTACCCCGACTCCACCGACCGTACCGTCATTGTCCAGGGAGATTTCACAGGCGGCGGATTTCCCGGACAGCAAAGCCTCGATCACACCACGCGCCTCGAGTTCCAGAACTTGACCACGCTGAGCCACGGCAGTCACGCCATCAAGTTTGGCACCCGCATCCGCGACACCCGCGACGCGAACAAGACGAATACAAACTTCAACGGTACATTTACCTTCGGATCGTACGACCAATATCTGAACATGGCCAACGGCCTGGGCAACGGCACATCCTTCAATACGCTGGTCGGCGAAGGCTATGGCCCGGCATCCGCGAGCTACACCACAACCTACACGCCTGGGAAAATGGAGTCGCTTTCCAACGTCTTTGACCTGGCCCTTTTTGCACAGGATGACTGGAAGGTGAGTCCGCGACTAACTCTCTCAGGTGGACTCCGCTGGGAGACGCAGAATCATGTCTCCGATCACAGCGACTGGGCTCCCCGCGCCTCGCTTGCCTGGGCAGTGGACGGCGGCAAAAACAACAAGAAGACCAAGACGGTTCTGCGGGCCGGGTACGGACTTTTCTACGACCGGTTCAGCTCAAACAACCTGCTGACCATTAACCGGTCCGACATTCTCGAGCAAACCGTGTTCACCAATCCAACCTGCGGCAGCTCGGGCACATCCCTGGGCCTAATTGACATGAGCACCTGCTCCAGTACCGGCGGCTCAACCGCTTCCGCGCCGGTGAAATATGAAGTATCTTCCACTTATCATTCTCCCTACACAGGGCAGGCGGGTGCCAGCATTGAGCGGCAACTGTTTCCCGGAACCAGCGTCACGGGGACCTATCTCCACTCGTTCGGCGTACACCAGATGAATACGCGAAACGCCAACCAAGGCACAAGCGGAGTGGTTATAGGCGATGCGGGCGATTACCTCTACCAGTACTATCCAGAGGCTGTTTTTAAGCAGAATCAGCTGATTGTGAGCGTGAACGGCAAGCTGAGCAAGACTCTGAACGTGATGGGTTCATATACGCTGGCGCGGGCCAACACCAATGGCGCGGGCGGCACGGCATCCAACGCCTTTAACCTCGATCAGGATTACGGGCGCGCATCGTTTGTCTCGCGCAATATGCTCTTCCTCATGTCTACCTACACAGGTCCCTGGGGCATTCGTTTCAACCCGTTCATCATCGCCCAGTCCGGCAGGCCCTTCAACGTAACCTTGCCCACCGATCCGCTGAACAACTTGTTCAACCAGCGCCCCGGAGTTGCGGCGTCGAGCGACTGCGCATCCAGCACCGGCCGCTATGTGACGACGACCTTGGGGTGCTTTGATACCCATCCGGTTTCAGGCGAACAGCTGGCTCCCATCAACCTGGGCAACGGCCCAGCCGCGGTTGCGGTGAACCTGCGCATCAGCAAGGCCATCGGTTTCGGCCCCAAGCTCGGCCCAACTACCCCTCAGGCTGATGGCGGACCGCCTCAGGGTGGACCGCCTTCAGGTGGCGGCGGACCCGGCGGCGGACGCGGCGGTCCTGGCATTGGCGGACCGGGAGGCGGACTTGGACCGGGCGGACTTGGCGGCGGAGGCGGACGTGGACCGGGCGGCATGGGCGGCTCAGTCAGCACCGGTCATAAGTACTCGCTGAACTTAAGCGTGCAGGCATTGAACGTATTCAACAACATCAACTATGGAATGCCGAATGGAACCCTGACCACCACCACCGACCCGGTTTCCGGCGAGGTCGTTCCAGGAAGCCAGTTCGGAAAGTCCACCAACCTTGCCGGCGGCATCTTCAGCACCGGTTCGGCGGCGAGACGCATCTTTGCGCAGGCTGTGTTCTCGTTCTAAACAGGGGAGCAGAACAAAGGATGGGCCTGAGCGCAATGCTTCGGCCCATTCTTTTTGCCTATTTGTTTACTGCCACTGGGGCAGCCTCCACTCCGGGCTCAAATGCGTCAGCGAGCGAGATGACCTTCAATTGCTCTTTCAGAGCATCGAGTGAGGCCGCGCTGGTCGCCTTGATCTCCACTGTTTCTCCCGGCAGAATGTCGAAGTAGTTGTTAGAGACTTCAACGTCAAGTTCGCCGAACGAGAGATACACACTGCGCGCCAGCACCGGTGAAGTCAATAGGACTTTGTACTTGCCGCCCGCACCAGTAGTCTCCACCTTGAGCGTGGCTGCGGGCAGGTGAACCTCCCTGGTCAGTGCAAGGTAGATGAGGTTACTGGCTATCTCTTTACCTCCGGAAATCAAACTGGCCGTCACAAAGACGCGCGTAGTATCTGCCGCCCCCGCATCGGTGATCTTCTTCATCGGCCAGTCGAGGAAGACCTTGCTCGACAGCGGAGAAACATCCACAGGCTTCGATTCTTCAATCAGCACTTTGCCGTCGAAGTCCATCAACCGCACTTTCAGCGAGGCCTGCTTGGCGGCGGTCAGGTCCGAGACAATGTAGACCTTGACCGAGCCGTCTTCGACATGGGGCGAAACAAGAATGGGAGCGAAGAAATCGCGAGCGTAGTATTGCAAAGCCTTCCAGCGGCCGTAGTAGTCGATGGAAGCGCCGGATGGCGTGGGCCAGCAATCGTTGAGCTGCCAGAAGAGCGAGCCCATGATACGGGGGCGGCTGCGCCGGTGGTACTCGGCGCCAATCTTCATGGCCTCCGCGTGTAGCACCTGGGAAACGTAAACGAAACTCCGGAAATCCTTGGGCTCGGGGTAGTACATGACAACGTAATCGTGCAGCCGGTCGGGACCCTGGTAGCACTTCTGGTGGGCTAGCATGACGGGGGTTTTCCAGCTGGTGCGATCTTCAGGCAGGCTGAAGCTCTCAATAGTGCGCCATTCGGGAAAGGACTGCAGGCCGTATTCGGAAACGAAACGGTAGTTGGTTTTTTCATAGACATCGAAGGGCTTGAGCCACTGCCATACCAACCAGTCGTGAATGTCGCCGGACTGGAATGCGTCGCTCACTCGCTCGTAGTCGGCGCTTTTCGAACTGGGCCAGTACGGCGTTTCAGGATTGAGCCGCGCCACAACGCGGGGCAGGATGCCGCTGAACTCGGTGAGATAATCCTGCCACATCTGAGTCTTCAGGTCGGCGGGGGCCTTGCCGGCGCCGCCCCAATCGAACAGGCCTTCCAGTTCGTTGTTGCCGCACCAGAGCACGATGCTGGGGTGGCTGCGCAGGCGGCGCACCTGGTCTGTTACCTCGGCTTCAATGTCCAGTTTGGCCGCATAAGTGCCCGGCAGCAGGCTGTCCGCGTACATGAAGTCTTGCCAGATCATGATGCCCAATTCGTCGCAGATGGCATAAAACTCGTCGGGCTCATAGATGCCGACTCCGTTGTAGCGGATCATATTCATGTTGGCGTCGCGGGCAGACTGGAGCATGCGGCGATAGTCCGCTGTTTTGACGCGATTGGGAAAATTATCCATGGGAATAACGTTCGCGCCTTTGGCAAAGATGGGAATGCCGTTCACTATAAATTCAAACGACCGGCCCCACTGGTCGAGTTCGCGGCGTAGAACCACGCTGCGCAAGCCCGTCTTGACCTTCCGCACCTCCGTGGGTTGAGCGAATGGCCCAACCTGGGCCGTGAACTCATAAAGTGGCTGGTCTCCATAGCCTGCCGGATACCACAATTTCGGATGCCTAATCTCGATGGGAACGTTGATCACGTTGAGCCCGGCGTGAAGGCTTGACGTTTGGGCAATGGTCACCGGCCTGCCGCCATCGGAGTAAAGAACGCTCAACTTTGCCGGGACGGCGCTCGCGGCCTCAATCTCCATCTCGGCGTCGAGGTGAGCCACGTCCTTGCTCACGTCGCGCTGGCGAATGTGGAAGTCGGCAATGCGGAGTTTGTCCCAAGCCTCCAGCCGCACCGGCCGCCAGATGCCGCTGGTGACAAAGCGCGGCGCCCAATCCCAGCCGTACTCGTAGGCCGCCTTGTGAATGTAGGAATCGGCCACAACCCATTTTTGAGTCTTGGGCCACATCGGGTCCTTGACCGCGGCATCCGCAGCAGCCTTGATGGGCGAGGGAAACACGACGCGCAGCACGTTCTTTCCTCCGTGCAAGTAACCCTTCGCAGGCACGCGCCACAGCCGGAACATGTTGTCCGCGGCCAGCACTTTTTCACCGTTCAGGTACACCGTGCAGGCCGCGTCGAGTCCGTCGAAAACCAGGTCCACATTGACGCGCGACAGCAACTCCGGCGTTGCGTCGAAATTGAGCCTGTACTCCCAGCTCTCCTTCTCAATCCATTGCAGCTTCGATTCGTTGTCGCGGTAGAACGGATCGGGGATCTTCTTGTTGGCCAGCAGGTCAAGATGAACGTCGCCTGGAACTGTGGCCGCCAGCCATCCGCTGTCCTCAGTCTGTTCCGCGGCAACCTGGCGAAACTGCCAGCCGTGATCGAGCGTGACAACCGCATTCCGCAGCTCTTTGGCCGGCGCATTCGCCGCCTGGCCTGAGGCGATCGCTGCCATTCCCATTACTCCGAAACTGACTACCCCAATCGCAATTGCCTTCCGCATTGCTCCTCCTCCAATACGCCTGCCTCGACCCCATTCACCGCAAGAAAAAACGGCTTGAAAAACCGCTGATAAGGTTACCATCAAGCCTCGGGCGAGTTCGGCAACTGCCGATCGGACCGGAGTTGTTAAAGGGGAGTGTTCGCGGCCATTCAGAGCCCATTATTCAATCCCGGATGCACTTCAAGTAGATCGTCTCCCAGTCATCGGCTCTCGCATCCATGTTGAAGTCCCTCAAGATGCGTGCGCGCGCGGCCCGACCCAGCGTCAGGCGGTCTTCTGGCGGCCAACGCATAAGGTCGAGCATGGCTTCGGCGAGCGCTTCCGGATTCTTCGGCGGCGCCAGAGTTCCCGCCTCTCCCGCCAGTTCCCGCACGCCGCCCACATCGGTGCAGACAACGGGATTCTCCATCGCCATAGCCTCGCCCACTGCAAGCGGCATTCCCTCCCAAGCCGAACCCAGCACGAATCCGTCCGCCGCATCCAGCAGCGCAGGCATGTCGCGGCGCAGTCCGAGCCAGCGAACGGCCTGATCCATCCCCAGTTCCGATGCCAGGGATCGCACCCGGGATGATTCTTCCGTTTCGCCTTCGCCCGCGACCCACAACTGCGCACTACTCCGCGACGCAAGAATCCGCTGAAAGGCCCTTAGCAGGTTCGGATAGTCCTTCGCGGGCGCAATGCGTCCCGCCGCAAGCCAGATGAACTCCCCCTCCACGTCCATCGCGGCTCTCGTTTGCTCCCGGCGTTCCGTGCTGGGATGAAATTCTCCGAGGTCGATCCCGTTGGGCACAACCGCACACTTCTCCTGCGAGACAGCCTTTAATTCGACGAAGCGATCGGCGGCCGCATGGCTCACCGCCGTCGTGATCCGGGCCAACCTATCGGTCAGCCGGTACGCAAGCATCCGCCCCCAGCCGCCTTCATACACGTTGTGCACCGTAGACACAACCCGCAACGCAGGCATGCCGGCTTTGAGCAGCCGGGCCGCAAGATTCCCGTGAAAGCTGTGGCTATGAACCAGGTCGGGACGAAACTCAACGAGGAAGCGCCGCCCCCGCGCCATCGCGGTAACAAAGCTTGCAGGGTTCCTGCGCATCCCCAGGTGAAAGATCGTAAGGTCAGTGGCCCATTGCTCTGCCACCTGAGCCCGCAGCACCAGAATGCAGACTGCATGGCCACGCGCTGCCATCCGCTTGGCCAGCGCAACCACCTGCCGCTCCGCCCCGCCCATGCCCAGCGAAGTGAGCACGTAAACGATCCGCATACCTATCCGCAATCCTTGAGGAATTCGAGTGCAACGATGATACCGCTTCCGGTGGGAAGGTTGGCCCCGCGTCTTGTTTCTTGCCCCCCGGAACGCGACGGATGAGGTTGAACTCTTCACCCCACGCCAGCAAATCCTGGCGCCGATCCACTTCCATGGCTCGGTTCTATATCAAAGAAACGATAAGGAAATGATAAATTGCGTGAATTCAGGCGGGTGCAATTCGTTCCCTCGCAGGTGCCGGCCCGTTATTAGTTTCTTAATTCCGCAGAATCCTTGTGCGCAAACGACATATTGGGCTGTACAATCTCCACGAGGAGACCCATGGCCGGAGATATTTCATTACAGTGCAGCGATTGCGGGCAGGACTTCACCTTCACCGCTGCTGATCAGGCGTTCTTCCAGGAACGCGGTTACTCGACCCCGAAGCGTTGCAAGAATTGCCGTATGGCAAAGAAGAACGATCAGGGGGGCTCCGGCTACCGTTCGGCTCCGGCACAGGGTACACCTGTGATTTGTTCGGGTTGCGGCCAGCCTACAACAGTGCCTTTTGAACCGCGTGGCGACCGCCCGGTATTCTGCCGGGACTGCTACCAGGCGCGCAAGGGCAGCGGCGGCGGCGGCGGCAGTTCTCGCGGCCGTGGACGCTAGTTATTCGTTTGCGGTCTGAATTTCCCAATCGAGATTCAGACTGCATCCCGCTTCACGAAGTCACAAGCAAAGCCCCAAAGCAGCATCGGCTCCGGCAAAGTTCGCAGCTGATTCCCTTAGGCGGCCTAATCCCTGTTTGCCTATCCGCATTTGGCCGGCCCTGCCCAGGGCATAAACGCCATTGGCGCATTTTTCTGCGTCTGCCAATAGATTGCTCCAAAATCCATCCAACGATTGAAAGCCCCTGACGGCTTCGGAACAGAAACGCTGTAAAATCGAGGGTGACAGGTCGCCTGCTGCTGGTTAGACTGGCCTTCGCGGGCCTTTCCTCCACTCCGACCGCGCGAGGATTTAACCCAACAGAATGGCTGCTAAAGTGTTCATCTCCCCATTTTCAATCAAAGGTCTCTGCGATGCAGCGTTGGCCGCCGGGCTTATCACCGCGCTGCCGGGCGAGCGCCTCTCACTAGTGGAGATTCAATGACTGGCATTGGCCCCCTGCTTGAGGTGCGCGACCTGCGCAAAAGCTACGACGAGGGACGCATTGAAGCCCTGCGCGGTGTCGACCTTTCCATTCCGGCCGGCGAGTATGTCACCATCAGCGGCCCCAGCGGCAGCGGCAAATCCACCATGCTGCAACTTCTCGGCGGACTCGATGTTCCCACCAGTGGCCAGGTGCTCTATAAGAACGCTCTGCTCGGTTCCGCCGTTGATCTCGACGCCTACCGCTCCCGCCAGGTGGGGTTCGTGTTTCAGGCTTTCTATCTGTTGCCTACGCTGCGGGCCATCGAAAATGTGCAGGTGCCCATGCTCGCCACCAGCGAGAACGCCAACCACCGCGCGCAAAAAGCCGAGGCGCTGCTCCACGAGATGGGCCTGGATGAGCGGATGAACCAGTATCCCAACCAGCTCTCCGCCGGAGAACGCCAGCGGGTGGCTATTGCCCGCGCGCTGGCCAACGACCCCACGATTCTGCTTGCCGACGAGCCCACCGGCAACCTCGACAGCGAAAACTCCGCGCGAATCATGGAAATCCTCATCGGCATTCAGCAGAAGCGGGGCATGACGCTGGTGGTCATTACCCATGAG
>Ga0118677_10015971_pt1 | contig 10358 bp, 9 predicted proteins | sample AliMusrvi5mmetaG_FD_86154 | JGI IMG/M metagenome (GOLD analysis project Ga0118677, IMG submission 86154)
CCTCCTCTCCTAAACAGGCAAATACACTGAGGAAGTGGCTTTAGTGTGACATTGAGCGTCGCTCTGGGTATCGAGTTAAAAGTAAATGGCTGGTTAATAGCACCTGAAAAATGATGGTGGCGGGTGAAGGATTTGAACCTTCGAAGGCAGAGCCGGGGGATTTACAGTCCCCTCCCATTGGCCGCTCGGGCAACCCGCCAAGGTTTTCATTCGATGCAGCATGCTCAGATTACTGCATTCAGGCGCAGTAACGTAATCGGATACTGGAACGCCGGAAAGTGGTGTAGGGAAAGTGAAGGAGTCCTAATTATAAAAGCTGGCGTAATCGTTCATGCATTGGTTCAGGATCAACATCAATTCCAGTCCAGTACTTAATCCCAAGAATTCCCTGATTAACCAGCATGCCAAAACCATTAAGAGCTGTGCACCCCCGTACTTGAGCGGCCTTAATTAAGTGAGTAATTGGTGGATCAATCACAACATCGGCGACGATCATGTTTGGTTGTAACGAATTGATATCAAGTTCCAGATGCGCAGAGCTATTCGGGTTCATACCAATCGACGTAGCGTTGACAACAATATCTATGCCTTGTGGAATTTCAAACATCCCAGCCCACTGTCTAAATGTTGCCTGGCTCTTAGTTCTTGAATTGATTAGTGCTACTAACTCTTCTCCACGAGTTGGATCACGATTAACGATAACAATAGATTTTGCGCCAGCAAGAGCAACTTCAACTGCCACCGCTCGCGCAGCTCCTCCTGCTCCAAAAATCACAATAGATTTTCCTAAAGGATTTGTAACAGCTTGTAACGATGTTAAAAAACCTTTCCCGTCAGTATTTTCACCAATAAATTTGCCATCACGCAATACGGTGCAATTAACAGCTCCAATAATTTTTGCTGATTCACCAAGCCCGTCTAAATATTTAATTACTTCGATCTTATGAGGGATTGAACAATTAAATCCAACCCAGCCCATTGCTTTGGCTCCCGCAACAGCAGAACCTAAATTCTCTGGCGTTACTTCGCAATTGATATAGCGAAAATTCATATCATGGTGCCGAAATGCTGCTTCGACCATTTCTACGGAAGGGTTGCCATTAGAGCCAACTGAAAAGCAGCCTACTAATTCTGAGCGGAAGTCCATGGCTAGAGTCTATAAAAGATTGGAACTCTTTGGAATAACATAGGTCTATGCAACCAACAATCAATTCTCTTAGTGGAGCTCTTTCCGAAATTGATCGGCTTTTATCTCTGGGAAAAGAACGAGTGATCCTGGGCATTGTTGGTAAACCCGGTGCTGGGAAATCCACCATCACAAACCACATTATGGAATACCTAGTTGGAAAATCGGTGGCTTTATTTCCTATGGACGGTTTTCACTTGAGTAATAAAGTTCTGGTAGATCTAGGTCGTAGAGAGCGCAAGGGCGCGCCAGATACATTTGACACTGAAGGATTCGCTTCGCATTTAGGGCGCATTAAAAATGAGACAACTAAAGATATTTTTTTCCCACTCTTCCACCGAGAGTTCGAAGAGTCCTATGCGGCAGAAGGGGTGATTCCTGCCGGGACTAAATTAGTTTTGACTGAGGGTAATTATTTACTTTTAGATTCACCTGAATGGGAAAATGTTGGCCCACTCCTTGACGAGAGCTGGTACTTGGCTCCCCATGATTCAACTCGTCAAGAACGTCTAATCTCGCGTCACGAAAAACATGGCAAGAATAAAGATGAGGCCCGCAAGTGGGCGCTCGGCTCGGATGAGATAAATGCAGAAATTGTGGAATCTACTAAACAGTATGCAACAAAAATTGTGATCTTGCCATAATTTTTTTAGATTACCATTTCTTCTGCGTGTGAATTAAATGATCTAAGAGCACTTGCAAACACTCTATGTGACAAAACAACTTCATCTACGGTCGCGCAACCAAATTTATCTCCAAGCTTTCCTTCACGTTCAGCAAAGTAGGAAGCCCACATCTGCAACAACGAATCAGGGAAACCAAATTCAAATATGCCCCCAGTAATGACCGGCCAATTTGTTTTGTGCCCAGGTTGTAGTTCACTCCAGACTTGCTCACCATTGGAATACGAAAAACGCTTATAAGTAGCAGGAGTCCGAGTTGAAAAACTTACTCCGCCTTTCATACCCATTGCGTTAAAGAACCAGGTATTGCTCTCACCTGGAGCAATTCTCTTCATCTCCCAAATCATTGGGAATTGGCGATTATCAGAACCTGTTGCCCCTTTAATAGCTAGCACTGCGTTATCAAACGTGTCACAAGCTACGTCATTGCCTTTACTGTCTTTACGGATTTTTACAATGTCATCAAGGAGTGAATACACCTTCTTGGGATTAAGCCCTAAGCGCAATGGAACATGTGCAACATGCATTCCAAGATCGCCCATAACGCCGATCTCACCGCAGAATTTCACTTGGCGCTTCCAATTTATTGGCTTGCTTGTATCTAAATCAGATGAATGCAAGAAGCCTGATCTGACTTCAACAATCTCACCAAGTGCTCCTGATTTTACAAAGTTAATTGCAGCTTGAGCTCCTGGATAAAAAGGCATCTCACTTGATACGCGAACAAAGCTTTTACTAGCTTTGACTGCTGTAACAATTCGCTCAGAGGCCGCAAGATCAATTCCAAATGGCTTCTCCCCTAAGAAATCCTTACCCGCAGCAACCGCTGCCAGATAAATCTCTTCGTGGAGGTTATGAGGAACTGCTATATAAACAACATCGATTTCAGGGTTAGCAAGCAATTCTTTATAGTCGTTATAAATATGTGGGATGTTTGCGTTTTTAAACCATCCTTGAACATCAGGAGATGGATCAGCAACAGCAACTACCTCTGGGCGTACAGGGTGATCAACGAGTGCATCCCAACGCCTAGTTGCAGCGACGAGTTCTTTGCCCATAAGTCCGCCACCGATGATGCCTACTTTTACACTTACTTGATTACGCATATTCATTACTACTTCAAGATAGCGAGCGCAGCGTCGACATTAGCGCCCTCATGAAGCATCGCCATAAGCGCGCGAGTCATCTTTGCAGGTGTTGCATGTTGAATGATGTTGCGGCCATAGACAATGCCGGCAGCGCCCATCTGTAATACCTCAAATGTTCTCTCCAAAAGTTCCTTATCGGCAACACGGCCACCACCACGAACTAGGACGGGAATCCTTCCTGCTGTCTTAATCACGTGAACATAATCTTTAGGATCATCTGTTGGATCAGCCTTAATCACATCTGCCCCTAGCTCAACTGCTTGGCGAACAAGTGGCACAACTTTCTCCAGATTTCCATCAGAAGCATAGCCACCGCCGTTTACTTCCTTCATAACAAGAGGCTCGACCATAAGCGGCATTCCATAGTGATCACACTGCGCCCGTAGAGCAACGATGTTTCGTATGCAAGCTTCGCGCATCTCTGGCCGTGATGGAAGGTCAAGAAGGTTCACAACAACAATTGCAGCGTCCAGACGAACTGCAGTGAGCACTGGATCATCGATTGAAATGCTAAACATGTGATCTGGGAGTTGCTTGCCATATACATTGGCTACATCTGTGCGCAAAACAAGACTTGGTCGATTTTTTTGATCAATCCCTTGCAAGAGCCTTGCTTGTCCGATGGTGAGCTGAATAGCGTCAGGGGCAGCAGCGACCAAAGTTTTCACCGCAGCCTGCATATCCTCAATACCTGCAAGGAATGAACCTTCACCAAAAAAGCCATGGTCCACTGCAATATCTAGGCATCGGCCTTTGTTAAATAAACGCGATAGGCGAATCGATGCATCTGACATGGGGCTTCCCTTTCTCTCTATGAGTTATTGCAGAAGTCTATTCCTATTCCAGCGGGCAACGTATAGTTGGCACATGCCCGCATACAAACTGCCCTCAAATCAATTCGACCATTTCTATAAAGGCGGAAACCGAATTGGTGCCCTGCGTCATGGACCAGGGGGGCCAATGCGGCCAGAAGAGTGGATTGGTTCGATAACAACCAGATTTGGTGAACCTCGTACTGGTCTATCAACTCTTCCAACAGGTGAGTTGCTGATCGATGCTCTGAAGGCAAACCCAGAACAATGGTTAGGTGGCGAGCACCTTGCGACATACGGCGTTAGTACAGAACTTCTCGTCAAACTCCTAGATCCAGATCAACGACTTCCCGTTCATTACCATCCCAATCGTAAATTCGCTAAGGAACATCTTTCACTTAAGCACGGTAAGACTGAAGCGTGGATTATTTTAGAAGCACCGTCAGATGCTTATGTTGGTTTAGGTTTTAGCGAATTAAAAACTAAAAAAGAAGTAGCAGCGATGGTTGACGCAAGAGATTCAGATGGACTCCTTGCTTCACTGCAAAAGTTCCCTGCAAAACCAGGAGATGCAATCTTGGTACCAGCCGGTGTGCCACATGCCATTGGCGCCGGGATATTTGTTTTAGAGTTGCAAGAACCGACAGATATGTCAGCACTCCTTGAGTGGAATGACTTTGCTGTTGATGGCGTAAAAGATGGACATCTCGGTTTAGGTTTTGACACAGTCCTTGACGCCCTTCGCTATACACCGATTGAAAAAGAAGAAGCGCAAAAACTTGTCACACCTCAACGGCTCTTTGGTCAATCTGATGCTGCAGTCTTCACACAAGCAGCTAACCCATATTTCCGCGCAGATTACTTAACCGGTAAGGCAAGTAAAATTGAAGCTGGTTTTGGCATTCTTCTTGTTCTAGATGGTTCAGGTTCACTCACATTTGATAATGCCGAAAAGATGGACGTTACTAAGGGCGACGCAATCGTTATCCCACACGCAAACGGCAACTGGACTCTCAATGGCGCAAGTGGAATCGTAAGTCGGCCACCTGCTGCGCAATTTGCAAGCCTGGCCATATAAAGGGGATTAGAACTTGCTTGATGTACTCGTTGGAATTGATGTAGGAACAACTCGCATTAAAGCAGTTGTTACTGACCTCAAACTCAATTTACTTGCAGAGGCTTCGATTCCCACTCCGTGGGTTCATGACAATAACCTTTCAGATATTGATATGGATCTGCTCGCACAGACAACTATAAAGATCGCATCAGATGCTGTTAGTAAAGCTGGCGGCCAAGCAGTCGCAATAGGTATTACAGGAATTGCTGAATGTGGTGCGCTTCTAGATGCTGACCGTAAGCCACTTGTTCATGGATTTGCATGGCACGATCCTCGTGGAGATTTAGAGACTATTCAGAGCGTTATCGGCAAAGAGAACTTTGAAAGTACTGTCGCTGCTCAAATTACCTCAGTTGTGAGTGTGGCAAAAATATTGTGGCAACAACAGAACTTTCCCCGGGCAAAGAAAGCAAAATACTTCGTTGGCGCCCCTGAATACATCATGTTCACCCTTGGCGCAGATCTCACTAATGAACTATCAATAGTGAGCAGAACAGGATTGCTAGATATTGCAGCAAAGGCGCCATGGAAGGAATCTGTCGATTTAGTAGGAGGTGGGCCTGACTTCTTGGCCCGTTTAGTTGGTGCTGGTGAAGTTATCGGCAGAGCAAATGATTCGGCGCCGGCAAATCTTCGTGGCGCTGTACTCACAATCGCAGGACATGATCATCAGACTGCCGCTTATTATTTGGGTGCGATTGAAGATGGCGCACTGTTTGACTCTATGGGAACAGCAGAAGCAATTGTACGAACATACAAAGGAATCGTTTCTAAAGAATCTATGTCACGTTTAGCAAAACATGGCGTCAACGTTGGTTGGACAGTCATACCTGATCACCAGATGATTCTTGCAGGACTTCCAACTGGTATTTCACTTGAACGTATGAGCACAATGCTTGGCGCGACAACCATAGAAGCCAGAAGCGCCCTTGGCACCGCTGCAACTCAAGTGGATCGCAGCCGCCATGAAGTTAAAGTTGATGGTTCATATCCCAGACTCAACATCACGGGTGTCACCGATGGTTTAACACCAGCACATCTATGGCGCGCAGCCGTTGAAGATCTCACAGAACTTTATGACAACACATTGAAAGCAATTTCCCAAGAAGTTGGTAAATATCACAACGTAGTTATTGGCGGTGGGTGGATACATAACCCGATGGTGAAAGTAGCAAAAGAAAAAGAATATGGGACATTCACCATTGCCGATAAAGCGGAACCAGGGGCTATGGGAGCCGCTGAATTTGCAGGTGTGGCATTAGAGGTTATAAAGCCCCGCTGGAAGTAGCAGACAAGAGGGAGATTTTCTCTTTCCCATAATGACCCGTAGATTTAGCACATGGAGAACATGACCCTTTGCATCGATTGCGGAGGCCTTGGCATAAAAGCTTCCGTCCTTGATGACCAAGGAACAATGCACGCGCAACCAATAGTTGTTCCAACTCCTTATCCACTTTCTCCGCAGCGACTTCTTGAAGTATTTGAAGAGATAGCTGAAAGACTTCCAAGGAGCAATCGAATTACGATTGGTATTCCAGGAATGATCAGACATGGTGTCGTAGTTGCAACGCCTCATTACATCAACGTCAAAGGGCCTCGCACAAAACCAGATCCAGAGTTAAAAGCAGCGTGGCAAGGATTTGATATGAAGACCGCCGTTGAAAAGAAATTTAACCAACCGGCACTAGTTCTCAATGACTCGGAAGTTCACGGCGCTGGCGTTGTCTCTGGTTCTGGTTATGAAGTTGTCTTCACACTAGGCACTGGACTTGGTAGTTCAATTTTTGATGGTGGCAAACTCGCGTCACATATTGAATTTTCACATTCCATCGTTCGACGCTCCACTACATATGACATGTGGATTGGTGAGCATGAGCGCAGGCGACTAGGAAATACTTTCTGGTCACGGCGCATTCGCACAATGATTGAGGAATTTCGTCCAGTATTTCTATGGGATCGTGTTTACATTGGCGGTGGCAATTCACGTTGCATTAAACCAATTGATATTGAACGTATGGGTGATGATGTGGTTATCGTTCCAAACTCTGCTGGAATCACTGGCGGCGTTAGAGCATGGCAACTTGGCACCGAATAATTAGTAATGTCATCTAACACTTATGACCTAATTGCAATTGGGCGAACAAGTGTTGACATTTATCCTCTGCAATATGGTGTTGGCCTTGAAGATGTGCAGACATTCCAAAAATTCCTCGGTGGTAGTGCAACAAATGTTTCAATCGCTGCAGCACGGCATGGACTAAAGTCAGCGATTATCACCAGAACAGGTGAAGATCCTTTCGGAAAATACATCCACAAAGAGCTCAAGCGCCTGGGGGTAGATGACCGCTTTGTCTCATCAGTCCCTGAACTTCTCACTCCAGTAGTTTTCTGTGAAATCTTCCCACCTGATAATTTTCCACTTTATTTCTACCGCAAACCAAAAGCACCTGACCTTGTCATTAATGTAGATGAACTCGATCTTGCGGCAATTTCTGATGCAAAAATTTACTGGTCAACTGTTACTGGTCTATCTGACGAACCGAGCCGCAGTGCGCACTTTGCTGCTTGGAAAGCACGGGGCAAGAAAAAACATACAGTTTTAGATTTAGATTACCGTCCAATGTTTTGGGAAAATCCAGCCCAAGCTACTGAACAGATTGCTCAAGCATTGCAATATGTCACTGTCGCAGTTGGAAATAAAGAAGAATGTGAGGTTGCAGTTGGTGAGAGTATTCCTGAGCGCGCAGCAGATGCACTCCTTGAGCGCGGAGTTGAATTAGCAATTGTTAAGCAAGGCCCAAAAGGTGTCATGGCGAAAACTCGTGACGAGATGGTTGAAGTTGCTCCCCACCAAGTAGAAGTTCTTAATGGACTTGGTGCTGGTGATGGTTTTGGTGGAGCTCTTTGCTACGGACTTCTCAATGGTTTAAGCGTGGAAGAGATGCTGCGCTTTGCAAATATTGCTGGTGCAATCGTTGCTACGCGCTTGGAGTGTTCAACAGCAATGCCAACTACTGCTGAGGTAAACACCATTCTTAAAGAAAAGTATGGTGGAAAGTAAGGGCTTAAGTGTTAGCTGTGACAGATGTAGATCTGGTCAAAGCATTGACACTACCGCTAAGTTAGTTCATAGGAAATAAAAGGAGCATGATGGCTAATTTACCGATTGTTCAACATTGGATCGATGGCGCTGAATACACAAGTAAGTCAGGGCGTACATCTCCTGTTTATGATCCTGCTCTAGGTGTGCAAACCAAAGAAGTAGCCTTAGCAAACTCTGCTGAAATTCAGACAGCGATAGCTTCTGCTAAAAAGGCATTTCCTTCATGGCGCGATATGTCGATCGCCCGCAGACAGTCAATTCTTTTTAATTTCCGTGAGTTACTTAATGCGCGTAAACCTGAGCTTGCTGAAATCATCACAAGTGAACATGGAAAAGTATTATCCGATGCGCTTGGTGAAATATCCCGTGGTCAAGAAGTTGTTGAATTTGCTTGTGGTATCCCCCACTTGCTGAAAGGTTTCTATTCAGAAAATGCATCAACCAACGTTGATGTTTACTCAACAAGACAAGCACTTGGTGTCGTTGGCGTCATCAGTCCTTTTAACTTTCCAGCAATGGTTCCGATGTGGTTCTATCCAATTGCATTGGCTGCTGGTAACTGTGTAATTCTTAAACCTTCAGAGAAAGATCCAACCGCAGCGCTTTGGGTGGCAAAGCTTCTTAAGGAAGCAGGACTTCCAGATGGTGTTTTCACAGTCCTTAACGGTGACAAAGAAGCAGTTGATGGTCTACTCACTAGCCCGGATGTTGCTGCAATTTCTTTTGTGGGATCAACCCCGATTGCAAAATATATTTACGAAACAGGAGCAAAATACGGCAAGCGTGTACAAGCGCTAGGTGGAGCAAAAAATCACATGCTCGTTTTGCCAGATGCTGATCTTGATTTAGTTGCAGATTCTGCGATCAATGCAGGTTTTGGCAGTGCTGGTGAGCGTTGTATGGCAATTTCTGTAGTTGTCGCAGTTGAGCCAGTTGCTGACGCACTCATAGAAAAAGTTATTTCAAGAATGAAAACTTTAAAAATCGGTGATGGCCGCCGTAATTGCGATATGGGCCCTCTTGTTACCAAAGAGCACCGTGACAAAGTCGCTGGCTATATTGAAATTGCTGAAAAGGACGGCGCAAAAGTGCTCGTTGATGGTCGTGGCATTTCAGTCGATGGGGACGCTGCTGGATTCTGGCTCGGACCAACTTTGATCGATAAAGTTCCAACCACTTCCAAGGTTTATACAGAAGAGATATTTGGCCCAGTGCTTTCTATTGTTCGAGTAAAAAGTTATGAAGAGGGTGTCTCTCTTATTAATACAGCAGCATTTGGAAATGGCACGGCAATTTTCACAAATGATGGAGGGGCCGCACGCAGGTTCCAAAATGAAGTTGAAGTTGGAATGATCGGCATTAATGTTCCGATTCCAGTCCCTGTTGCTTATTATTCATTTGGAGGCTGGAAGAACTCACTTTTCGGCGATACTAAAGCTCATGGAGTTGAGGGAGTGCATTTCTTTACACGTGGCAAAGCGATTACAAGCCGCTGGTTAGATCCAAGCCATGGTGGCATTAACCTCGGTTTCCCACAGAATTAATTTACGAATATGAAATGGTTTTATCCAAAGGGCCAGCTCGCATCTTCTTCATGGAGCGTTGTAGTAGATGAAAGTATCTCTGGATGGAAACACACGGGGCTACGTGTAGCAGAACTCAAAAATTCACGACTTGAAATACCCGCCGACAATAGGGAACGCTTAATCTTTGCAATCTCTGGGTCTTCTTTTGAAGTTTCCTATGAGGTAGCGGGACAAGTTCCTGCTATACAAAAAATGCAGGGTAGGACTTCTGTCTTCCGTGGGACAACTGATCATTTGTACCTACCTATTAATACAAAGATCACAATTACAGGGGATGTGAAAGTAGCTGTTGCTGAAGCGCCAGCAAAAAATTCTTTCCCTGTAAAATTTATTAAGGCTGGTGATGTTCCTGTTGCCATTCGTGGTGCTGGGGCAAGTACACGTGAAATCCATAACTTTGGAATGCCAGATAACTTGCAGGCTGATCGCTTTATTGTTGTGGAAGTTGTTGTCCCTGCAGGAAACTGGTCAGGTGTTCCTTGCCATAAACACGATACATATGTCCCTGGAAAAGAATCGAATTTAGAAGAGATTTATTATTTCGAAAGTGAATCAAAAGGATACTTTCGAGGATTTTCTGCCGATGAGCGTGAGTATGACCTGCTAACAGAAGTGCGCTCTGGCGATGTTGTCCTTGTTCCATTTGGTTGGCATGGGCCAGCAATGGCGGCTCCTACGGGAGATCTTTACTTCCTGAATGTAATGGCAGGCCCAGATCCGACC
>Ga0118677_10015972_pt1 | contig 10358 bp, 11 predicted proteins | sample AliMusrvi5mmetaG_FD_86154 | JGI IMG/M metagenome (GOLD analysis project Ga0118677, IMG submission 86154)
CCTAACCCCGACGCCGGGAGGCCAAGTTTAGGCTCTTCTACGGTTTGTCCGGCGTTTCCGCGTCCGGGTGGCACGCTGTAATTCCTCGGCCTCCTCTTGTCCGCACACGGTGACAAACGATTGCCCAACGGAAGGGGGCGAAATGATGCCTAGTTCGCTCTCCGTGGGGGCAGCGGACTCTGAGCGATTGATCTCGGCTGGGGGCAGAGCATTGACCGGGGCTGTCTCGGGACCAACTGGAGAAGTGGCAACCGATTTGGGAACGGGTTCGGCTGTAGGCACAGCCACCTTGTCTGGAGGGAACCATACGGTTTTGCAGGTTCTCCACCGTAACACTTTGTCGGCGGTACGTATCTGGACCTCTCGGTTGTAAACCTGGATGACGGGGACTTCTACTTCGGTCCCCATGAACTTCGTGATGACTTTGTTGCCGGGAGCAAAGGGATTTGCGGGATTTTCCATGCCCTAGAATTTGATTGGGCCGCAATCCAGCTGGCGAACACTGGTGGCGGGAGCAACCGAGCCCCAATTATGGAGTCTCCGGAAGCTCCCGGTCCAGGGTGTCCACCGTGTCCAGGGTATTTCCTATGTGCCGCTCTTGCGCAACTTCTCCAGCATGAACGGTGAGATGATGGGATGTTCGGGGGCATCGTCCGAACCGTCGCAGTCCTCGTTGAGGCCAATCCCCAAAAAACAACGCTCGCGCTTGCCATTGACGAACGGGCGGCTGTTCTTGAGGTCTGGGTACCGGCTCTGGAGCGTCTTGAAGAAGAAATTCTCCATCTTCTCCGAGTCGATCCCAACATCCTTGCACCAGTCGCGGTATGCCTCGACCAAGGTGGGCTTGGTTTCCCTCTGGTCCGGCCCCAACACGCACCTTTCGGCCACGAATGAGCCCACGGGATCGTTCTTTTGGTTGAAATCCTTGAGCAACCGTTTCGCCGCCTCGCCGCCCTCCGGGATCGACTGTTCCCGCAACAGGTCGCGCAGCCCCTGAATCATCCAGTTGAGCACCCCTGATGCCTCCTTCTTGAGTGCTTCCTTGAGATCGGGATTGCGCTTTTCCGGTGACTGATTGAAGTGAAGGATGCGCAACCGCCTCGCTTCGGCATCGGTGCCCGACCGGAACCTCGGCATGTTGTTGCTGAGGAAAAGGAGTTTGCTGGTGGACCGCATCTCCACAGGGGAGCTAAAGATGGGCCGGGCGTTGAGCGTTTCGCCAGAAACCAACTGCTTGAAATTGGACGACTCCTCGATTTCCTTACTGCAAAGCTCGGAACCGAGATTGAGCATCTTGTGTTTGAGCATCGGCAGGGAGTAGCTGCCCGTCTTGCACAACTCTTCCAGCCCGGCGGAACTGCAAACGCTATCGCCCAACACATACCGGAGACACAAGATGATGGTCGATTTCCCCGTCCCGCTCGGGCCATAGCAGACAAGCGCCACCTCGTATTTGCACCCCGGAAACAGAATGTATCCCGCAAACCGCTGGAGTAAGGCGCGATCCTCCGGGTCGGGGAGCGCCTGCTGGAGTGTCTGATCGAACAGAGTGCATGGTGCATCGGGGTCGTAAGCCGCAGCGAGTTTGGCGGTGAAATACATTCCCGGGTCGTGCGGACGAAGTTGAACCACCCCATCTGCCGAAATCGCAATGATCCCGTTGGCCACGTTGATGAGCACCGCTCCCTCGCTGAACCGATATGCCCCCACAAATGTATCCTCTGGAAATTGAAGGGACGACTGGGCGTGTTCGATGACATCGGCTACCCGCTTCCATTGGCGATGATTCGGGTGAACCGCCTCCAGGGCCATTTTGCGGACAAGATTCTTGTCCTTGGTGGACCAGATGCCCCCCGTGTATTGATACCACTCTTTGTCTACACAGCGGGCCGGAGGCAGGCAGGCCCGCAGCCGGTCTGTATAGAACAGCTCGGAATATTTTGAGACACAGTATCCGTCGCTGCCACTCCGAATATCGGCAGCCTCCTTGAGATCTTTAACATAGCCCCCAATGTGTTTCTCGTTGAACTGCGTTGCCATGCACTGGTCGATGTAATCCTGCCATTCCTTGTCGAACTCGGTGACGACCACCGCGAGATAGGTCTCCAATGACTCGCGGGTAACGACACCGCTCTCGTCGAACAGGTGAAGGAACGCGGCTAGAATCGTCTGGTTCCTGGGTTCGTGAAAGTCCTCCTTGTCCAAGAGGGCCACAAAATTTTGGGCGACAGACCTGCTGTTGAGCAAGGCGCTGAGCATCGCAAGCTCGATGTTAGGCCTGCAAAAATCGCGTCCGGCATCCTTGAACGGCAACAGCTTGTTGCTTTTGCGGGATTGCAACGGGCGGTCCAATGGAAGCAACTCGGGGGAGGCTGGGAGCGCCTCCGAAGAGACGCCTCCTTGATCCGCCGCACCTGCACTGGAGATGCTGACAGTTTGAAGTTCCTGATCCATTACTTGACCTCCTCCATGAAACGGTCGATGGCTTCCTTGGCATAGAGCTTCTTGCGCGAAACCTTGAGGGGGACCAACAATCCCCGCTTCTCCCAACGGGAGAGGGTCTTGAGGGAGATAGCCAACATTTGGCTCGTTTCCTTCGCCGTATATGCGCGGCGGTCGGGCTTGGAAATGGAATTGGCAGCCATTACTTGGTCCCTCCTTTGACACGATTGGCAGTATTTCCCTTCGTTGCAAGGTTCCGGTGTTTGACGCCTGCCGAATTGCAGGACGAGGTTGGAGGATCGAAGGGAATGTCTTCGATGCCCTTGAGCGAATCCATCAATTCGGCTTCTTCCGCCTCCTTCTGGGCGATCCTGTTTGCCCAACCCTCCCTATTGGGCAAACTCCGCCACCACATTTCGAGCATCACATCCTTGATGCGCGGGTCCAATGACCAAATCATTCCTGAAATGATTTGTGCCGCCAATTGGACCCGCACATTGAGGCGGTTGGCAGAGGGTTCTTCCGGTTGATGTTTGATATTCTTGCCGCTGTTCGCAGCACCGATATGTTGAGTTGTATGGATCTTTCCCATGCCCAGAATTGAAGCATGAAACCGTCCATTTCTCCAAGATGACGAAATACACCACTTTCTCCACCACCGTCCGCAAAGGCTTATAGAATGGGCGTTACAGGGCTATCGATTTGCGTCTGTGGAACCAAACGATTTGTTTTTGTCTAACCCCATTTTCTTGCACAATTTCATGAGATCCCCCAAAGCAGTTGCTGGGTCGTTGGGCAGCTTTTTCCCCGTGTTGCGATATACCTGTTTCCAATAATGAACGCGATCCTTGCCGGATTCGATCCACTTCTGCCAACAATGAACGGCGCGCCAGCGTTCCCGCAATTCGAGGTTGAGGCGCACGCAATCTTGAGTTACCACCCAAGGCGTCCAATACTGGAGGTATGAAGATGCATCGGCAATGGATGACCCGATAATATCCTCCCTGTCTGCTCCAATGCTGGCTTTTTTGAGCACATCCCCGGCATGCTTCAATTCTTTTGAAATGCTCGCATCCGCGGCACCCCTGTATGGAAAACAATTGACGGAATCGGGAACGATCCGCATGAACATCTTGTTTGCCCGGTACTGGCGAATTGTGTTCCTGTGTTGATACTCCGATACCACCAAGGCTGCGGAAACCACCTGATTGACCGCAGGAGGAGAGCATGGCGTTTTTGCGGGCAGGACAACAATGGCATCGCGATAAGTTACTTTTCCTTTGCTGTCCACGCACTCCACAACGCAGTTTTGCGGCCCCTTCTTGACGGGTGCCGCGACATACCACCTTTCCTTTTTGGCAGATTGCCGCCGGGTAAGCAGCAACCGAACGACGGCTTTGGACGGTGAACAAAATGACGGTCTACCTGTTTTCTTAATCATGATTTGATGTTACTTGTTATTTTATTGCAAAACTAGCCAGATTGAATTTCTACGCGCACTTGCGACCGGATGCCGTTTCCAGCTTTGCCAACTGAGACTTGGCCCATGAGTCATCGTTCTCTGCTATTACTTGCGAATACGTCTCATTTACCAAAGTGCCCCCGTCTTTATGCCCCTGGGCAAGCGCGACAAATTTATAATGAACGCCAGACCTAAGCATGTGGACGATAAGGCTCTGGCGCAAGCTCCGCTGGGAGAAGTGTGGATATCCCAGCCGCTTGCAGGCACTGGTAAGCGCCTTCTTTGCGTCCTTGATTTTGAAGACGAGGGCATTGGGAAACATGGCTCCACGTTGCTTTTTGAGCCTTTCCAGAAAAGGCTGAAGGTGGGGGTAGATCGGGACAAAAAAGACGGTATCGGTCTTGCACCTCCTGACGCAGATTTGTTTTCGCTTCCAGTCGATGTCTCCCCACCTGACTTTTGACGCCTCTGCTTGACCGAGCCCGGCCAATCCCATGAACTCTACGAAATCCGCCGATTCGGCCGCTTGGGGATTGAACGGCTGATTACGGATGGATTCGACGATCTTGGGAAACTGATCCGTGAAGGTGGGGCACACTCGCTTAACCTCCTGTGGCCTCTTCCACGGATTACGCAATGCCTTGGCGGGGGAATCCGCGAGCACCCTGTCTTTGACGGCCAACTCGAAGAGCTGTTTTAGAAATCCTGCGTACCTGTTGTAAGTGGTGTTCCTGAGCCGGGGTTCCTCGGTAGCAAGCCACTCGTCCAACTGGCTGGGCCGAATTTTGCGAACCTCCTCGTAATAGTCGTGGCCCATTGATTTCTTGAACGACTTGATGATCGCATTGGTCGTGACCTGCGTGTTTTTGGCCATTCCCCGACCGGTCTCTACGAATTTCTGGACCAACCGATCCAGCGTGGTCTTCTCCACCTCGGTGTCCACTTTGCCGAGGCTCTGCGTCCATTCGAGAAGCCGATTCTGGGCGATTTGCCGGTCGGCGGTTCCCAGGCTATGCTCCCGGTGCCTGCCGTGAACCTTCTTGCAACCGTAATACCGCCCAGTCCTGACATGACGGTAAAGGCAAGGGGCAACCTTGACGTATTCCTTTTCGTTCTGAGTGGTGGTTTGAGGTGCTTCGGCGGCCATATTTTGAAAAGGATTTGCGTTCTCGATGATAAGTCTTCTTTGGTATGCCGATGCCCAAAAATCAAGTGGAAGTTTTTTGCAACAAACTACACGGCAACATGTTGCATATAGACAGAATCGGTCTGTTCTGAACTTTTTTGGACTGGAGTGGACTTTTTTGTTGCCGAAAAATATTGGGATGATAGGTTCTCGGTCCCGCGTCGGTAAGCGGCTATGAGTTCTGGACAATCCGGGACTTGGGCAGACCGACGATTTTTGACCGGGTGGGGTAAACGGGTGGACTCCCTGGTTCCAGCAATGGACCGGAAATCCGCCGCAAGCCTCTTCGGATCTGGGATTTTCGGGGTCTTAGCTCAGTTGGTAGAGCGCCTCAATGGCATTTTTCGGGGCTGATGATCCGGTCATATTTAGACACTTCCGACCGGTTCTTGACTTGTTGAAACGGACAGAGACACCCTTGGTGTGTTTGTTTTGCGTATCTCCATGGACATGACTGGACAACCCCAGTCTGAAGATTTTCTACCGGGTGGACTAAGCGGGGGGACTCCCCCTCCTGCTACCACCCTGCACAGGGACAGAGTTGGGGCTACTCGCCCCAAGCCCTCGCTGCTCGCCGCAGGGCGTTTGGGGGGAACATGAAGACTTCCTCCTCCTGCTGATCCTCTATTTCCGAACGAGGGTTCTCCTCGGATAAGCGCCAACCATAACCGCCGAAATTCTAAGCTATGGTTTCCGCTTTAATCGCATCCCAACAACCGCACCCGAAATCCCTAAAGCAAAACAACAGCAAGTTGGCCTATACCGCAAAGGAGGCATCCGAGTCCCTTGGAATTTCGATCAAGACCCTCTCTCGCCTTGAGCAAAGGGGACTGCTCCGACGCTCCCTGGCGCTCCGCAAAAAGCTGTATCCCCGAACGGAGATTGAGCGGTTCCTGAACGAGACGCTCGCGTGACCAGCTGTTTGGTAGCTTGAACTATGTGGGCAACACCTTGAGGTGCAATAGCAAAATCGCTAGGTAAACATTGCATGGGGGCGTTGCTGGTGTTAAGCAGGCGACGCCATGGAAAACAAAAAGGAACTCCAACGCTTTAACCCTGACCGGCCCATTGAATCTATAAGCCAAGATACTCTTGGTCGGAGCGATTTCGCCGAAGCATTAGCGCATCGCATCGCTGCGTGGCAAAACCGCGACAGCTTGGTATTGGCCCTTTATGGTCCTTGGGGCTCCGGAAAATCGTCGGTGAAAAATTTGATTAAGGAGTATCTCCAGAAGGTTGATTCTGAAATTCCAGTTGTTGAATTCAATCCGTGGCATGTTAGTGGGCAGGAACAGCTGATAACCGCTTTTTTTGAGGAAGTCGGCAAAGCACTTCCTCGGGATGAGCAGACTGCAGGCAAAAAGAGAGCCTCCCTATGGCGCGAATACGGGGGCCATTTCGCGGCCGCTTCGAAGATTGCACATGCTTTAAAATATGCTGCGCCGCTATTGCCTGTTCCCTACCTAAGTGATTTTTTTGAACAACTCAGCAAAGCGTTGGCGGAAGCCGGAACCCTTGCTGGTGAAGGGGCGCGCGCATCTACAATTGAGAAAGGTCTGGACCAACTAAAAAAGGCACTTTCTGACGAATTGGCCAAGTTGCCCCGACCAGTTTTGATCGTAATAGACGATATAGACCGACTAGAGAAAGATGAAATCCGGCAACTCTTTAGAGTCGTAAAAGGGAATGCTGATTTCCCAAATTTTGTTTATCTCCTGCTCTTCCAACGCGATCTTGTTGAGCGGGCGCTAAAAGGTGATGGGAATGAAGAGGGGCGGCTCTATTTGGAAAAAATTGTGCAAGTGGGGCTCCCTTTGCCGCAGCCTCCTTTGAACAACATCCATAATACAGTTTTTGATGGCCTAAACCGCATGTTGGGAAGCCTTGAAAGAGATGCCGAAAAATGTTGGCAGGAGGAACGTTGGGCAAACCTATGGATTACAGGGCTGTCGCACTATTTTAGTAATCTTCGGCGAGCATACAGGTATCTGAATTCGCTAGATTTTATGTTCGGCATGTTAAGGCGGAAACAGACCCTTGAGGTAAATCCAATGGATCTTGTCGCTCTGGAGTGTATTCGGGTGTTTGAGCCAAACGTTTATGCGGCTGTACAGGAAGCAAAGAAGCTGTTAACAACTACAAATACGGAGAATTCCGAGCACGAACGCTTGCAGAGTGATCTGGATGCACTTGTCGAGCCAGCCATTAACAAGAAAGCTGCGAAAGCGATTATCTTGGACCTCTTCCCTGTTGCCAAGGAAATTTGGACGAGATGGTCGTATGGAGACGGCTACATGCGCCGTTGGCAATCCGAGCGCAGAGCGTGCTGCTCCGACTTTTTTGACAGATACTTCCAGCTTGCTGTCCCGGAGGGACAAGTCTCCGAAGCCGATATTGAGTCGGTAATGGCTTCGTTGTGTAACCGCGATGCTCTTCGAGAAAAATTTCGTGGATTTATTAACAGTGGCACTCTCGCTGCAGCACTCCAAAGGCTGGAAGCAGAAGAAACTCTTGATAAGCAGGAGAATCCAGCTCCTTACCTCCTCGCCTGGAGCGATGTTGCCGATGAATTCCCAGCAAAGAACATTTCGCTTGGTATGATTAGTGTCTCGCCAAGGCAATTTGTTCGTTGGGCTGTTTTTCGTGCGCTCGGTAATATAAAAGAGCACGGCGCGAAGGTTGCGTTGGCTCAAAGTTTTATTGGAGACTCTGCAGGGCTTCTCCTGCCAGTGGAAATACTCGATGCATTGTTAAGACGGAAAGACGAGGACACTGACCTTCCAAAGATCGATGCTGAGACTGCTGAATTGCTAAGGCACCAATGCCTTCAGAGGCTTGCGAAAGCGGCTGCTTCGGGTGCATTGATAAACCATCGAGAACTGACATCTTTGCTATACTGCTGGCTCGATTGGGACGCAAATGCCACCAAGTTGGCGTGCGAGCGCTGGCTTGATAATCCTGAAGATGCGAGTCGGCTGTTGGCTGCTTTGGTTCGAAGAGGTACATCCCAAGCCGTTGGAAGCTACTACGTGAAGGAGGAAAGGTTTGTTGAGCTCAGACAACTAGAACAATTCGCCTCGCTGGAAAAGTGGAAGGCTGCAGTCGACACAATGAACGGGAAAACGAGCAAGGACAAGGATCTACAACGCGCCGTGTTGGATTTCCATAAGGCATTGAAACGAAGAGAGAAAGGTCTACCAGACCAGACTCGCGGAGGTGAAGAATAGAGAAGTTGTTCGTTTCCCTCCGAAAAACCGACCCAATCCCGAGCAAATGGCATTAGTTTGTCGGCCCCCACGCTCCCCCTGTAGGAGGGAAATCGTCGTCCGGCTCGCGCAATCTGAACCCTCCGAGGAACTTGACGAACTGATCGAAAGAAGGGACTGGTCCTGTCCCATGATTCCGATGCTCCCCTTTGTGGCTCCAACTGCAAAAGCAGGTTGGCGATTGCGACTGTGGAGCGGATTGATGACATTTCCGAGTAAGGCCAGAAGCTCGTTCCAAGGTGAAATAGTCGATGAGCGGCTGATCGGCAGGATTTTTGGCAATGGCCTTCTGAACAAAGGTTCCCTGATCGTATCTGCTCCAGATTGCTACGAAATAGGCTTCGCCCGTCTGCTCGGGCTCCGGCATTTGGAGAATGGCGCAGGGGCGCTCTTTTAGGAGCAGACTGGAAACTTTGATGTCCGACGATCCAAAGGTGCGAGAATCGCCCTCCCAGAGTTCGCAGTCGATGCGATGCAGCAGTCGGCCAAACAGCCCCTCGCAACGAGGTGAATCCAAGGCGTCCAGAAGTTCCCTCGGCGTGGAGAATGCCAGTTGCCGAAGGGCCGTATGGGTGAAGTGATAATGATGTGCTGAAGAAGGCATGTTTACAGTTTTTGGGAAACCTCCGACCGATCCTAATAGTCCTCTGGCAGGAGAACAGTCGTGTGACTCCGATCTGCTTCCGTAATAATGTAAAACTTGATGTCTGATGCCGTCCAGTAAACTGACAACAATCTACTCCCATCCGTTAGCGCCAACTCGTTCGCCTTGCGGTCGGCCTCGCAAAGCTCTCCCCAATCCCCGGAGACATGCCGCGCAAAGGCTTTGAATGATTCTTCGAACCCGATCTTGGCGAGGGCATTGCGGGTGATGAAAACATTTCCAGTCCTGAATTTAGGGAATAGCTGATTGCTGTTGGAACGGGGTTTGCGAGATTTTGGCTCCATTCCGAAGAATTTGACAAGGGAGCATGTCAGCGTGTGCCAGATTTAACCTCGCGGACCAATTCTCCGGCTGTGGAATAGGGAATCCCCAGCGTGCGTCCAATTTCCGCAGCACTAACACCTTGTGCTACCATGTCCCGAACCTGAACGATACGGCCTGAATGCTTCTCCGGCCTCCCCAGCTTTACGCCTCGCTCCTTTGCCGCATTGACTCCAGCCTTGACTCGCTCCGTAATAAGCTCCCTCTCGAACTGGGCAACGGCCCCAAGGATGTTGATTTGAAGTTGGGCAGCCGGATTGGAATTGGAAGTGTCTATGCCTTGGCTGGGGCAAACGAACGCAACATGGTGAGATTGCAGCTCTGCGATGATATACGCGAGTTGGCTAAGGGAACGAGCCAGACGGTCCAGTTTGTAGGTTAGGACCACATCCACCTTGCCCCGGTAGACCAAGGCCATAAGCTGGGAAAGTCCGGCTCTGTCTTGTTTTACCCCTGATCCGACATCGTTGATCCACTGGACATCCGACCAACGCCGATGCTCGCAATAATGGCGCAACTCCGCTTCCTGGCTATCGTGGGTCTGCTGATCGGTGCTAACGCGGAGATAGACGGCTACTCTTGGTCCCATAATCTAGAATCGCTGATAATCATCCCCAGGCTATTGGGGGCGCTTCTCTCTGAACTACTCCTACGATTCCCCACCGCTGAAAATCTGAAGATTTTCAGCGGAATGAACCATGGCAAGCATAGCTACACGCGAGGTCGGATTTCTCGAAACGTATACGTTCTGCGCCAGGGGAGGACTTCTAATCGACTAGTCTTGACTATTTAGAACGCACTCGGCAGCCGCCCCCAACTCGCGCACTTCTACACGCACGCCATACTCTCGCTCTGCCCAATCGGCAAGAGCTTTGCGGGTTGGCGTATTGCACCGGGTGCGGGCTCCCTGCTTTGCCAGAAATAGCAAATGGGAGACCGTGTGCAACTCGCTCTCGGCGATGAGGACTTGGAGAATGTCTCGCTCGAACTCGCTGTTCTCGTCTCGCAAGTCCAGAG
>Ga0118677_10009749_pt2 | contig 10357 bp, 8 predicted proteins | sample AliMusrvi5mmetaG_FD_86154 | JGI IMG/M metagenome (GOLD analysis project Ga0118677, IMG submission 86154)
CCCGAATGTAGGACGCCGCCGTATCGGGCAGAACGTAGTCGCGCCGGGCGCGCTCGGGGATCTCCGCCAACAAGGCGCGCAACGTGGGGTGAATCGGGACGTTGACCGGCTTGGGGTTGCGGCGGGCCGTCTTGTTCGGTATGCGCCGGATGATCCCGCGTACAAGGTCCGTCTCGCCCCAGCGCAGGGTTGCGGCATCGCCCAGGCGTAAGCCGGTATAGAGCCCGATGGCCAGAAGCAGACGCAACTCCCCTTCGGCCGCGGCGCACACCCGGCGCAGTTCCTCGATGGTCAACTCACGGCGCGAGACCGACATGGCCCGCTTCCGCTTGATATCCTCCCACACATTCACCGTCATCCGGGCCGGCCCCGCCAGCACGCGGAACACGAGGGCCAGGGTGTTGATGTGCTTGTTGAAGGTGCCGGCGCGCATGCCGCGCTCGGTCAGGGAGCCGGCATAGTCGGACGCCATGGCCGGCGTCACATCCCGCAGGGCAGGGGCGTTCCGTTTCGTCTCCTTCAGCCAGGTGACGAACGCCTCAAAATAGCCCTCATAGTCGGACAGTGTTCGTTTGCCCGAGTCGGGCCGATTCTGTGACTTCAGGAAGGCCGACCAGGCGCCTGGGTGTTCGGTTCCATCCGAGCCCTTGGTAACGCCAAACCCCAGAGGCGGGTTCTGTTGCTCGTCGAAGGTGACGAGTGCGGTCTTGGCACCCTCGATCCGTGCTTTGACGGTTTCGAGCGTCCGGACCTCATCCCCGGCCACAAAGGGGGCCATGATTTCGGCCAGACGGGTTTCGGCATCCCGGCGGTTGGTTTGGCCGGTGGTTTTGACGAATCGCTTACCGCCGATGGTCCAGACAGCGTAGAAGGTGCCGCCCCGGCGAATCAGGAATCCCTTGCGTGTTCTCATCGCGCTTCCTTTCCTTACTTATACTGGCCGGATTATAGCCAGAAGTAAGCGCGAACTGAACTACAAAAAGTGTACAGGCAACCAAAATAGCCTTACAAAGCGGTAATATCTAAGCATTCGTAATGCGCAGGTCGTCGGTTCGACCCCGACCGTTGGCTCCATAAGCCGCCCGGCTTCTACCCTGCCTTGGGATACCCGCGTTCGACTTTGGCCGCGACGTCCCGGTAGCCGATGTCGAGCTGGTAGATCTGCTTATAGTGCTCGACAGCTTCGGCCATGCGGCCGGAACTCTCGAACGCTTGAGCGAGCTCGTAGACGACCGCTTTCTTCTGATCATCCATGACCACCAATTCCGCGACGGCCCGCTGCAGTTGGTCGATGGCCATGTCGTACTGTTGCTTCGATTTGAAGCACAGTCCGATGTAGTAGAGGCAGCTAACGCGCCGCTGGGCATTGCGCTGGGCTGCCTGGAATTGTTGGATGGCTTCGTTGATCTTGCCTTGCTCGTAGAGCATCATGCCGAACTCGTACTTGACCTGCAGATCGTTCGGATAGCGCGTCACGCGGTCCTGTACATCGCTGAACACAAACTGGTCGCGTTCCTGTTCCTTGGCTTGCGTAGCCGCCGTCATGCCGGCGTCGCGCAGACGTTTGATCTCGTGTTCGAAGGCCTGGAGTCGGACCGTGGTGATCGATTGATCGAGCTGCGGATCGCGCCCGCCCGACACCGCCAAGGCATCCTGCAACGTGCGGATGGCATCCTCGAACATCTGGTTACCAGCGTAAAGCTGCGCCAAGGCACGGCGATAGTTGATGTTGCCGGGCTCGCGCTGGATGCGGGCTTTGTTTTCGGCGATGAGCATCTCGACGTCCGACTGTCCCTTGACCGCCTTGTTCTCCTTTTCCAAGATCTGGGCTTCCTTCTCGTCACGGATTAGTGAGCGGTACCCTTTGCCGGAGGCCGCGGCCTCGGCCCAGCCGTCCTTGGTCATGCTGTTGATGGCCGAGGCATCTTTGAGATATTTGCGGGCTGCGCTGTCGTTCGGTTTTAATTCGCAGAGCGTTTCAAAGCACTCGAGAGCCTGGCGAGGCCGTTCGGTCTTGAGGTAGAGCTTACCCAGCTCGTTCAGAACGAACGTGTCGTGGGGGCTGGCTTCCAGAAGCATGGCCAGCGTCTGGACGGCGATCTCTTCCTCCCCGGCTGCCTCGGAGGCCTTGATCAGCACTTTGGTATAGGAAAGATTAAGCGGATCCTTGCGCAACACTTTCTCAAGCGTGGCAATCGCCTGCATGGGCTTGCCCGCGTTCAGGAGTGCCTGCGCGGTAAGCACGGTCGGCAACCCGGTCAGACTCGCGATCATGTGCGTCAGAGCGTTGCCGCCCCGGCTCTTGAATTGCTTCACTTCCGCAGCGCGGAGGTAGCGGCGCGCTTGATGGAATAGCGGCTCAAGTTGCAGGCATGCCGTGAACATGTCGAGGGCGTAGTCGAGATTACCTCGCTCCAGCGCTGTGAATCCACGGTTGAATAAATCCTTGGCCTTTTGAGGTACTTGTTCGAGCGTCACTTCCGCCATACGCCAACTCCTGTCACGGGCAACAGCACGCCCCACTTGACACACCATGATACCTATATCAAAGTGCCCGTCTTCCAACCAGTAAAAAGGCTGGCCGGCGCGGGGCCGGGTCCCGCGGAAACGAAAGCATGCATCGTCCCAAAATCGCTGAATTGGTGGGTGTCGCCGTCGCCTTGGGTGCGCTTGTGCAACCGTCCGGGGCAATCCCGACCGAGGGCGGATTGACGCTCCGGGACGTCATGGCGCTTTACTCGTTTACCGACTACAGTGCCTATGGACACACGATCCTGTTCCGCGGGCGTTACCGAACGGTTGTCTTTGAGCACGGGAGTCGCAAAGCGATTGTCGATGGGGTATCCGTCTTTCTCAACGGCGGCATCGACAAGTACGGTCCGGATTGGGTGGTCCGGCCAGTAGATGCGGCGGGCACCCTCGCGCCGTTGCTGAACCCGGATGCTATCCTGAAGAAGGTCCCGCTCGGCACGGTCATCATTGACGCGGGCCACGGCGGCACTGATCCGGGCACCCGTACGGCCCGCCTTGTCGAGGAAAAGCGTTTGACCTTGGACTTGGCGAAGCGGCTTCGATTGCGACTGCGGGCGTGCGGCGTGAATGTCGTCCTCACGCGCGACCGGGATGCGGCGGTCACCTTGGACGAGCGCTGCGGAATCGCGGCGCACGAGAAAGGCGATCTCTTCCTGAGCATCCACCTGAACGCCTCTCGTGATCTGTCCACTTCGGGGGTGGAGACGTACATCGTCCCTGCCGCCGGGTATCCCTCCACCGCCGACGCCATCGATGGCCGGCGTCTGGCCCGGCCCATATCGTGCCCGGGCAACCGTTTCGACGGGGCCAATTTGCTGCTCGCGTATTGCGTGCATCGAGGCGTTCTGAGCCAGACCCACGCGGATGATCGTGGCGTCCGCCGCGCGCGGTTCTTTGTGATTCGCAATGCCGTGTGCCCCGCGGCGCTCGTGGAGTGCGGCTTCCTTTCCAACGTGCGCGAGGCGACCCGCCTGACGGATGAGTCGTACCGCGACAAGGTGGCCGAGGGCCTCTCGCGGGGCATCCTGACTTACCTCGTTCGAGCCCGCGAAGCTCGCCTTCCGCCCGCCCGGCCCGATTGATTGACGACCTGACAGGGAGACCACAGACTCATGCGCATCCTGTACCTGGCCCCGGCGGTAGTGGTTCGCCGGAGAACCGCGAGTGCCTATGACTAACCAACCGTTCATTGCCGTTGCGGGGCATATCTGTCTCGACATCATACCGACCCTGCACGGAGCCGAAACAGGTTTGGATCGCCTGCTCGTGCCGGGCAAACTCGTCGATGTCGGTGCGGCGGTGCTCTCAACAGGCGGTGCGGTCCCCAATACGGGCCTGGCCCTGCATCGGCTCGGCGTTCCCGTCCGGTTGCTGGGCAAGATCGGCGACGACCACCTTGGCGGTGTCGTGCGTTCGTTGTTGGAAGAGGCCGGCCCGGGACTCGGGAGCCGGCTGATCGTGGGACGGGAGCCGACCTCCTACACGGTGGTAATCAGCCCGCCCGGCACCGATCGCATCTTCCTGCACTGTCCGGGCGCCAATGACACGTTCGGTCCCGAAGACGTGAGCGCTGAGACGTTGCGCGCCGCCGCGCTCGTTCACTTCGGTTATCCTCCCCTGATGCGGCGCATGTACGAGCAGGACGGCGCCGAATTGGAAACGCTGTTCCGGCGCGTGAAAGCCGCGGGGGCAACAGCGTCGTTGGACTTGGCGCGCCCCGATCCGGATTCGGCCGCAGGACGCGCCAACTGGCCGGCACTGATCGAGCGGGTCCTTCCGCATGTTGACGTGTTTCTTCCCAGCTTCGACGAAATCCTGTTCATGCTCGATCGGCCTCGGTTCGAACGGATTGCCGCCCGGAATGGAGCGCGCATCGTGGCCGGCGCCGAACCCGGGTTGCTCGACGAACTGGCCGGGCGGATGCTGGCGTTGGGTGCGGCGATTGCAGCCATCAAGCTTGGCGACGAGGGCCTCTATCTGGCGACCACGTCGGACCGATCACGGCTGGAGTCGACGGGTCGGGCCCGGCCAGGCCCCGAGTGGATTGGTCGTCAACTGGCGACGCCGTGTTATCGGGCTGCCGTCGTCGGCACCACGGGCTCGGGCGATTGCACGATCGCGGGGTTCCTCATGGGCCTGCTGCGACGTCTGCCCCCTGAACAGACGATTGATGCCGCCGTGGCCGTTGGCGCGTGCAGCGTTGAGCAGGCCGACGCCACGAGTGGCGTACCGACATGGGACCGGGTCGCGGCCCGGCAGGCGGCCGGCTGGCAGCGGCTGGACGACACGCCGCCGGGGCCGGATTGGACGCGGCTTGACTCGGGCACTTGGCGCGGCCCCCGGGATGGGCGGGGTCTCCCATGACGGTATCCGATGCATACGTTCTGGGGGCAAGCGTGAGATGAGCGACGCGCGGACTTTCGTTGGCTTCGGTTTTGGACCGATCCAGAGCGGTCTGTTCCTATTCGAAGCCGCCCGCTCGGGCGCGTTTGGACGGCTTGTCGTGGCCGAAATCATGGCCGAAACGGTCGATGGTATCCGGCGTGCGCACGGCCGGTATTCCCTCAATGTCGCGACGGCTCACGGCGTGGAAGCGCACGAGGTGGCGGGCGTGGAGATGCTCAATCCCGCGGTGGCGGCTGACCATCAGGCCCTGGTGGAAGCGATTGCCGGGGCGCGCGAGATTGCCACGGCTTTACCGAGCGTGGATTTCTTCGATCGCGGCCAGGCGTCGGTGGCGCGGGTCCTGGCCGAAGGACTGGCGCTTAAGGTTCGCCAAGGCGGTCCCGACTGCGTCGTCTATGCGGCCGAAAATCACAACCATGCCGCCGAGATCCTGGAAGCGAAAGTGCGGGGTCATGCGGCGGCGGTGGACTTGGGGAGTCGTGTCCAGTTTTTGAACACCGTCATCGGCAAAATGAGCCAGGTGATCGATACTGCGGCCGATTCCGGCGCGACGCCACTGGTGCCCATGGCCCCGGGCTTACGGCGCGCCATCCTGGTGGAGGTCTTCAACCGTATCCTCATCAGTCGCATCGCGCTGCCCGGCTTCAGGCGCGGGATCGCCGTATTCGAGGAAAAGGCCGACCTGCTTCCGTTCGAGGAAGCCAAACTCTACGGGCACAACGCCGCACACGCCTTGCTGGGGTATATGGCTGCTGCCCGAGGACTGACCTACATGTCGGAGGCGGCTGCCGACGCCGACTTGATGTCCTTCGTGCGCGACGCTTTCCTGTTCGAATCGGGCGGCGCCGTGATTGCGCGGCACGGCGGCAGCGACAGCTTGTTTACGGCGGACGGGTACCGTCTGTACGTTGACGACCTGATGACCCGCATGGTCAACCCATACCTGCGTGACCGCGTGGACCGCGTGATCCGCGACCCGCGCCGCAAACTTGGCTGGGACGACCGCCTGATCGGTACCATGCGGAGGGCGCTAGAGGCCGGCATCGAGCCCACCCGTTTCGCTCGCGGCGCGGCGGTGGCCTTGGCGCTTCTCCAGCGCGAGCATCCCGATCGGACCGCCGCTGATTTGCTGGATGAGTTGTGGGTCCGGGATGGTGGCGCCCCGGCGGGTGAGACGCGTCTGCTGGCGACGCGTCTGCTGGCCACCTGACTCAGCGACGGTCCAGCATCTCGCGGATCTTGCTGGTGTCACTCCGTCACTGCACTGACCCGGCTGCCAAAGGCAGCTTGCAGGCCTTTTTCCAGAACGCTCTTGAATTCCGCGTACACCGGTTTCTCGTCCACCCCGGGCATTAGCGGCATCACCTGCACCACCACTCGTGTCTTCTCGACGATGGCCGTCAGGCCGGTCATCAGCGATTGGCTGGGCTGGTAGTCTCTGAGCATATCCGCCTGGCGCCGGGGAACTTTGGCCATACCGTACTTGGCGGCAACGGTGTCCAGAATCGTTCCCAGTTTGTCCTTGTCGTCCTGGGAGACCTCCTGTTCACCGGCACCAGGGCGGAGGACGTAGTTCACGTTCGGCGTGCGTTGCGGCGCGCAGCCCCAGATCACGGTCAGGGCCAGGGCGCCCATCAGCAAAACGGCATTCGATAGCGACTTCATTGCAGTTGCCTCCATTGACTGGATTAACGTCTACAATCTGGTGCGTGGCTGCGTGTAGTGCAAGCGGTTTTTCGGGGGCACGGCCAGCGCAACCTGCGTCGAGCGAGGGGAAGGATGCCGTCGGCCCCACCATCTCATCCTCTACCGCTTCCGGTCTGCGATTCCCGACTTGCCGCCCGAGGCAATATGTGCTGCAATATGTGCTGCATTCTGGAAGGGGTTGCCATTTAGACTGAGCAGAATATCGCCCGGGCGCACACCTGCCTTGTCCCCCGGTCCGCTGCGCACCAAACCTGCTACAAATGCACCTGATTTAATACCAAGCGCTGCGGCTGCATCGGCGGGCACGTCTTGCGGTTCAATGCCGATCCAACCTCTTGCTACGCCTCCGTGAAGAACAATTTGCTCCATGACTTGGCGCACAATACTTTCTGGAATGGCAAAACCAATCCCTAATGACCCACCGTTCTTTGAATAGATTGCACTATTGATCCCTATCAAATAACCATTCGCATCCACCAAGGCGCCACCAGAGTTACCGGGATTAATTGCGGCGTCCGTTTGAATCATGTCGTTCAGTGTCTCTGTTGATGCACTGGATGAGGCTGTCACAGTACGGCCAAGTGCAGAAACAATTCCTGTAGTGACAGTTGGTGTTCCTGCGGCAAGACCGAGAGCATTTCCAATAGCAACAACAGCGTCACCAACATTAAGTTGCTTTGAATTTCCAAACGAAACAGCTGGTAGTCCTGAAATGTTGTTAATTCTGATTAGAGCCACATCGTTTATTGGATTAGTTCCTATTAACGTCGCTGGAAGCTTCTTAGTTGTTCCAGAGCGAGTCACAGTTATTGTCCCACCAGATGTCGCAGATGAAATTACGTGATTGTTAGTGATGACAAGACCTGTGGATGAAATAATCATTCCGGTGCCTTGATCTTCACCAGCTGCACCAGTTACGTCGATAGAAACAACACTTGGAAGTAGTCGCTGCACCAATTTTGGAATACTTTCGCCATTGGGAAGAATTGCTGCTCCAGGCGAGTTTGTTACAGACTGAATTGTCAGACCATTCCCATTTGTTGAACTACTAGACGCATAGTGTCCAGCGAGTCCACCAATTAGCGCTGCAACTAAAAGCAGTCCGATTCGACTCGACAAGATGGATTTTGGTCCAGTTTTTTGAGATGCGAGCGGGACTTCATCAACAATGACTTTTGCTTCAACTGGGGCTGGCGCAGGAGATGCTTGCGGAAGGCTAACTATGGGTTCAGTTGCAGATTTCTCCACCACATCTCTCAGAATCTCAGCGAGGGTTCGCTCGTCGGGCTGCTGGCTTGGTGTCTCGTCACTCATGGTTAATACCTTAGGTCCTAACTTTAAAAATTGAATAAATCTAGGTTGAAAAAACTATGTCCATAGAGCGACTAGGATTTACCACTGTGTCAAGACGTATTGAGATCGAAATAACGAGCCTTAATGGCGACGTAGCAACATGGCGTGCTGCAGGGGCAAAACTCCCTAAGGGCACGCTCAGCGCTGCCTTGGTTCAAGGTGGAGCCGTTGTAGGAAACGTCTACCGCGCAGACGTAGAGAATTATATGGATGGAATCGAAGTTATCTCTGTTCTTCCTCCAAAGACCGCTTCCCCACTCGACCCTCGTAACGAGAAGCTCGAAATAATCGTAAAGCCGGCGTCTGGGCCTGACGTTGTTGTCACATACGCCCCTAAGGGTCGTGGTGGCCGACGTGATGGTGAACGTCGTGAAGGTGACCGCAAAGATTCAAAGCGCTCTTCTAGCCGTCCGGGTTCAAAAGACCGCGGTGGAGCACCAACTGGTGAAAAGTCTGAGCGCGGACCACGTACTGAGCGACCAGCGAGCGGCGATCGTCCTGCACGCAGTGACCGTCCAGCACGTTCCGACCGTCCAGCACGCCCATCTGGTGCGCGCACTGGTGGACCAGTTGTCGCACCACTAACAACTATTTACAGAAACGCACTTCTTGCGACACTTTCTCCAGAGCAACTTCCAGTCGCAGAACAATTGCTTCGCGGTGGTATGCCTGCGGTGCGAACCGCTGTTGCAGAGCAAAACAAGAACGCCACTGCTCAGGGTCGTCCAACAATTGACGCCGAGACAATTGACCGCATTGCAGAAGAACTTCTAGGCAAGACAAACCTTGCTCTATGGAAGGACAAGGCAGCTGGCGCCATTGGTGCTGGACGTGAACTACGTCTCCGTGACCTGCGCGCCGTTGTTACTTCAGCAAAGACAGTTTCTCTTGACGACGAAGGTCGCCAGCAGCTGAAAGAACTCCAGACTGCACTAACTTCGAAGGTCGATCACCTTCGCACTGTTTGGAACGAAAAGCTTGAAGCAGCCCTTAACTCTAAGAACGTTGCCGAAACACTCCGCTTGGTTGCTCGCCCACCTGACATGTCAACTCGTGTGAGCGCTGAAATGGCTGCAAAAGTTATCACCATGACTTCTGAGACCTTGACTGCCGACCTCGATGCAGCCGCTTGGAACGAAATCGTGACATTGGCTGTGGACACTTCAATTCGCCGCAACATCAAGCCGGTTGGAATCCCAGCTAACGATGTAAGTAAGGCTCTTGCGATTAAGAACGCTGGTGCTATTCCTGAACTTGCGAAGCTTCTTGGAATGCCAGTTCCGCCACCACCACCGCCATCACGCGCACCACGACGACCGGCTAATCGCCGCGCATCGTAAGTAGACGAGCTTTCCAGCCAATTGATTCGTAGAGCGACTTTGTTGCTCTGTCGCCTGGAAGTGCAAAACCATCAACTGCCCCAGCGTTACTGATCATCTCAGTAATCATTTGCTTGGCAATTCCTTTTCTTCGCTCAGACGCCCGCACGTAGATTCCAAGAATCACTGAGTCACGGCAAAGTGCGAAACCTGCTCCCGCGTCATGGAGCCAAAGCTGACCATTAGCAACACTGAATGAAAGCAGTTCGTTGCTACTGAGTCCATTGCTTATTTGCTCCAGGAACTCAACAGATCCTCTGGCATCTTCAATTTCATCAAGAGACTCGCTCCAAAGAGCTTCAATCTCTGGAGTCACTGTTGAACTCAGAGTGACAGACATGAAATCTCTATCAAACGCAGTCGCGGCAAAGAGTCTTCTGCTTGTCAGCCAACTGAGACATCTTCTTTAGAAGTCGACATGACGTGCAGCGGAATTCGTCATCCTGTTTAGGAAGCAAAATGTCACTCGGATCAAGCGTCGGGTCAACTTCTGTTGTCGGCGCTTCGTCATCGTCTTCTGGTGTGGTGTCTCGGCGAATAGTTTCGGCGAGAACTTCATCGAGAGCTAGTTCGACGTCAGCTTCGTCAGCGACATCTTCGATTTCCTCAGGTACGGCAGGAACCGCGTTTTCTTCTTCTTCAATCGCAGCTATTTCTTCTTCGTCTGAATCTTCGTCGGCAACTAGGACGTCACCGTCTTCTAGTTCAGCGCCTTCTTCGATGATCTCTTCTTCGAAACCGTCGGCAAGTTCGCCTTCGTCGAATACTTCATCTTCTCCGTCATCGGACATAAATTCCCTTAATTACTCTTTATTTGTAGCGTTGGCAGTGTAGGCCGTAAAAGTGCTGATTACGTGTCAATTTCCTTAAAAATCCCTAATACTTGGATTATTTAGGTATTTGCGCGTTTTCTTTCAGCATTTCGCTCTGCTTCGAGTCGTTCTAGGTCGGTATCTGAGAAATCAACGTAACTCATAGAG
>Ga0118677_10015975_pt1 | contig 10356 bp, 10 predicted proteins | sample AliMusrvi5mmetaG_FD_86154 | JGI IMG/M metagenome (GOLD analysis project Ga0118677, IMG submission 86154)
CTATAACTTTTAAGCTAACAAATGTCAATTCACATGGAAGAGCATTTGGCTTATCATAATCAATAGATAGTGTGTCTATAAAAATAATTTCCTGTATGTCTCCTGCTTCGTTTCTTAAATCCATTGGATAATGCTTAATAATAAGTCTTTTATAAATAGCTTCCAACGTTATATTTTCTTTAATACCACATTTTTCGGCTTCTTTTTCTAAGGTTGTTTTCATATATTTAAGTTATTAATTGGTTTTGTAGTCTCTTGTTTGTATTGGTGCATAAAACGGGTCGTCTGAAATAGAAATATTGTTATTATGTTTTTCATTTTCGATGTCATTTTGTTCCACTATGTTTTTAGCAAGTAAAATAAACCTTTGAAAACTCAAGCATTACTCTGCTATACAAGTAGAAGCGTTACATCCATCTTCATTAAGAAAATTTATTGTTCCCGCTTGTTTTTCAGGATTAAATTTTAATGTGATTAATTGAATTTTTGATTTCATCATTTTTAATTTTGTCATAATATGGATAGGTGCTAAAATTTTAATATGATTTCCTTCGTTTAATGTTTTGAGCATTTTAATAATATGAGTTTTAGTGTTTATATATAATTAAGTCTCTTTTCTTCTATTTCTTTAAAAGCCTGATGGCATATCAGATTAAGCTTATTATTAAGCACTTTTATTTTTTCATCACGATTGGAGATATCGGGGCTTGTTGCCAATGCCCCCAAATTTTCCATTTCCCTTAAAACAGATGTAAGTAATGAAATACCCATTATGGAAACGGACGATTGCATTGTATGCGCAAAGGTTTTTATTGTCCCATAATCTGTATTTTCTATGGCATCGTTTATAGTTTGAAGTTCTTCGGCAACCTGCTTGAGAAAAGCATCTGTTATTTCTTTTATCAGGTGCTTTTTTCCACCCGTCATAACCATTAGATAACCGAAATCGCATACATTTTTATAACTGATAGGGTCAGTATTTTCTTCTGTTTCTTTTTTTTCCATAGTATTAAATATTAAAAGTTAAGTCATATATTTTTTCAAAAAGCAAACTTGCATTTATAGGTTTTGAGATATAATCATTCATCCCCAGGCTCAGACATTTTTCTTTTTCACCGGCCATAGCATGAGCCGTCATGGCAATAATAGGAATATTGTTTTTCATTTCGTTACGAATCATGCTCGTCGCTTCATAGCCGTTCATCACAGGCATCTCCATGTCCATAAGAATAATATCAAAAGGCCCTTCCTTGAGCTTTTCGATAGCCTCACTTCCATTCTCAACTGTTTTAAGTTTTAGATTATTTTCAGAAAATAAGCTTAAAATAAGTAATACATTCAACTTGTTGTCTTCAACAAGCAGAATATTTAATTTGCCAAGTTCTTCCATATTGTACTTTTTCTTTATGGGTTCAGTTGCCGGCTTTACATCAAATGATTCTTTGTAGGGGATGTAAAATGAGAAGACAGAGCCTTCTTTTAATTTGCTATGAACAGACAATTTCCCCCCCTGAAGCTCGACCAACTGTTTTGAGATGCTTAACCCAAGTCCGGTACCTCCATATTTTCTTGTTGTATTGGATGCTGCCTGACTAAACCTTTCAAAAATATACTCAAGTTTATCCTGAGGTATTCCTATCCCTGTATCTTTTACCGAAAATTCTACAAACGTATTCTTGCCTTCTTTTTTAAGAACCGTGGCTTTTATATTTATTATCCCTTTTTGTGTAAATTTAATGGCATTTCCTGCCAGGTTTATTATTATTTGAGTAAGGCGCGACGAATCACCAAGCAGAAAATCAGGGACATCTTCATTACAGACAAAAGTCAATTCAAGATTTTTTTCCTGCGCCCTTCCCATCAGCATTAAATGACATGATTTTAAAATTTCTCTTACACTGAATGCATGCTCTTCAAATGACATCATCCCGGCTTCAATCTTTGATATATCTAGAATGTCGTTTATGATAGCCAAAAGATTTTCTCCCGCCATTTTTATTGTTTTAACATATTCCTTTTCCTGAGCTCCTAATTCCCTTTTATATAAAATATCTGAGAAACCCATAATAGCATTCATGGGTGTACGTATTTCATGACTCATATTGGCTAGAAAAGCTTCTTTTAACTTAGTTGACTCTTCTGCTTTTAGCATAGCTCTTTCCGCATTTCCTTTTGCTTCAATAAGCTCATTTTCAAATCTTTTTTGTTCGGTAATGTCTCTTGCAACTACAACAGCTCCGAGAACTTCTCCTTTTTCATCTTTATATACTGAGCCATTGAATAAAACATCTGTAAGTTTACCATCCATTATGGTTAACGGATAATCAGCCACAAAACCTTTGGCAAAGACCTGCTGATAGCCCTCGCGTGCTTTATCAGGTTTAGTAAAATAATCGAAAAAATCTGTGCCTATTAATTTCTCGCGCGATACACCTGTAACTCTTACTGTTGCCTGGTTCATATCGGTGATTTTCCCTTGCGGGCTAATCGTAAATAATGGGTCCCGGCTAGCTTCAATAAGACTCAAAGAATATTGAGAGGCTGACTTTTCGGTATTTCTTTTTGCAAGAAGCAGCAGCTCTTTAAAACGTCTGGACTTTACAATATCACGGTATATAATAAATAAAAATATAAGTGATAATATCAGTCCGAATGTGGTAAGCCATATGCTTATAATCCTTATTTGAGTTGTGGTTTCATTAGTAGCAATGTGAATTCTTTTCATCCCTTCAGCAAGTTCTTTCTGTTCCATATTGTTCAAAAGGGAAAAGATTTGATTCATCACCATTTCTTCCCTTTGGATAATGTTCATCTCTTCAGATAATTGCCTTTTTTCTTTAATTTTTTCTTCCTGCTGTGTCTGGGCAATTACTTTTAGTATTTTTTTCTTTACTGAATCTGATATATCTTTTTCATTTTTCTTTGGTGAAAATATTTGAGTTAGAAAAGATTTTTTAGGCACTACTGTCTTTTGTTCAGAATTGTTCTCTGCTCCGTTTTTTTTAATCTTTATTTTCTTAAGTAACTGCAAAAGAACATCCCGGGAAACTACTCCTGTTTTTAATTCAATGTTTTCATAGAATAAATCAGTCCTGTTTATTATAAGCTTTCTTAATGTATCAATCTTTGCAGAGAAAATATGATTATTTATTGTCTGATTTGAATCGAAGATACCTCCCCTGGATGACAACCAAAATAAAGTATCAAGTCTTGAGTTCAGGTAGTTGATATTATTCTCATAGTTAAGCAGGTAAATAGTATCACGACTAATAATATATGCTTTTACATTTGCATCTGCACTATAAAGACAGCCGGATATTTCTTTTAATTTTACGAGTTTAATGTCTGGCTCCAGTATGGCTGACATCGTTTCAGATAACTGAGAAAGTTTTTTATGCGTTATATTTATGGCAACGAAAAATAAAGCAGCAATGATTCCAAATCCAACAACGACCATTAAAATAATTCTTCGCACATTGTGGCTATTTATTTCATCTGGATTAATTTTCTTAAGGATGACGTTCTTTAATTTTCTCATTAATAGAATTAATATTATGATTTAGTTCAAAGGTGAGTCTATTAATGAAGAAAAGTATTACATAACTTTAGATAATAGTTACATCATTCACACTATTTAGGAAGTACTTAAAGTGCCTAAAGTCCGTAAAGTTGGAAGACCGGACGGTAGAAGTGTGGAGTGTGGAGTTTGGCACTTCGACTCCGATCTATCGGAACTCAGTGAAAAGTGTGGAGTTATAATTCTTTAGTCGGCAATCTCCAGTCGGCAAAATGCAAACTATACAGTTTTAGACTGCGGATTGATGACTGCCGATTCCAGACTATCAATTTCAGACTGCTGCTTGAGAGCTGCCGATTGCCGGTCTTCCCGGTAACATATTATCGAAACAACTTATGGGCGCTTTTACAAGAATATTTAGCTTATCTGACACATTTACAGGTGATTATATAAATGGGCTAATTAATACTTAAGAGTAATTGAATGTCACAATTTGTGACATCCAATTTATTTTATAATAACTTTGTAACATTAACCGAAGACAAAATGACGAAAAATAATTTACCTGTTATACCAGATGAAACCATCGTTAATAAGATATATGTTATCAGGGGGCAGAAAGTAATGTTAGACAGAGATTTGGCAGAGCTTTACGGTGTGGAAACGAGAGTTTTAAATCAAGCGGTAAGACGTAATGAAAAACGCTTTCCTGACGATTTCATGTTTAAGATGACAGAAAAAGAGATGAAAGATTGGAAGTCACAAATTGTGATATCCAATAGTGAAAAAATGGGATTAAGAAAACCTCCGTTAGTTTTTACTGAACAAGGTGTTGCTATGCTGTCAAGTGTTTTAAACAGTGAAAGTGCAATTATAGTTAATATTGCAATTATCAGAGTATTTACACGAATGAAAGAAATGTTGCTTACACACAAAGATATTTTACTGAAGCTTGAGCAGATGGAAAAGCAGGTTGTACAGCATAGCGAAGATATTCAATTGATTTTTGAAGCTTTAAAACAATTATTAAATCCGACACAGAATAAAAGAAAACCAGTGGGTTATAAAATTTCCGGCAAGAAATAAAAACCAATAAACTGATTTTGTTTGTTCGTAAGGAACTTTATGCTGGGTTAAGTAACGGTATTTATTTCATTTCTGTTAAAGATGAAGCAGGTAATGTTTACAAGTCTGAAAAAATTATTGTAATCAAATGATAATGAGAGCACGTAGAAATATTGCATTATGCGTTATAGCATTTATAATGCATAATGCTTTTTCTATTGCTCAGGTAAATCTTGTTTCAAATCCAAGTTTTGAAGATATAAGTTCATGTCCGAATAATTCGGGTCAGCTTAATAGAGCAATAGGGTGGAATATTCCTATAAATGGTGGGGGGGGGAATCCGGAATTATATCATACTTGCTGTACCGTCCCTTCTGTATGTGGAGTTCCATCACAAACTATGTTTCATACTTTCCAGTATCCTCATTCGGGTAATGCGTATTGTAACATTCAGGTAGTAGGTAGTTTGCCTTTTGATTATAGGGAATATATCCAAAGCAAACTAATAAAAGGACTTTCTGCAGGACAAACTTATTGTGTAAAATTTTATACTAATTTGAATGATAACTCAACAGCTTATATTAAACCAATAGGAGCATATTTTGATGATGGTAGTGTTTCTGCACCCCCACATTATGGATTAGCAGTGGCTTCACCACAGATATTTAATAGTTTACAACCATTAAATGACACCCTCAATTGGATGAAAATAGAAGGTTCTTTTACTTCAACAGGGATCGAAACATATATTTCAATTGGCAATTTTTTTTCTTCTTCTAATTCAGATATAGTTTTAATTGGAACGCCATCCTTTTGGGATTCCTATTACTATATAGATGATGTGAGTGTGATAGATGCAAGTTTACCTGCTTATGCTGGCAACGATACCATAATACACCCGGGAGATAGTGTCTTCATTGGCAGGCAGCCGGAGATAGGGTTAAATGAAGATTGTATCTGGTATGTAAATGGGTTACCCATAGATACTATTGCAGGTTTGTGGGTTAAGCCGGATAGCTCTACTACCTATATTTTAGAACAGACAATATGTGGTAATGTAAGTTGGGATACGGTAACGGTTATTGTTTCACCTGTTGGCATAGAGTCGTACACTAGGAATGACAAAGGGATAACGTTATATCCTAATCCTGCTACCAACATGCTTAATATTGAGAGTTGTACTAAATTTTCGCAATTTATTGTGTCTGATGTTTTGGGTAATGTGTTAATAAGGCAACAGGTTTATAATCATGCGGTTAGTATTGATGTAAGTGGGTTGGGGAAGGGGTTGTATTTTTTGAAGTTGGTAGGGGAAAAGGGGTTCGTTGTTAAGCGGTTTTTGAAAGAGTAAATTAGGAAGTGCACTTCGACTTCGCTCAGTGTGACACCTAGAGTATTTAGAGTTTGGAGTGCACTTCGACTCCTCCCGAATGCTTTCGGGAGCTATCGGAACTCAGTGTAAAACCTAGAGTTGAAGACATCAAACTAATCTTTACTTGTTTATCTTACCCTCGTTACTGCCATTATCATTATTCTGCTTAATTAAACTATCATTTTCATCAATATCGTTTTTCACTTTGATAATCTTAATTATTGAATAATCTTTTGTCAGAGAATCATTATCTGTGACCTGTTTTCCGGGATTCTCGCCAATAGTTTTTTGCAGTTTACCATGGTATCCTTTAGGATATTTTAATCTTTGCTTATTGAAATTGACAAATGGTTTGTAGCCGTGATAATCGGTCATTACAACTTTATACCCACTATACAAATCATAATTATAGTACCGTAAAGGAAGATGTGATCTGTAAAGCCAAGTTCCATCCTCATAATAAATAAACAATGACAAGTGAACATCATAATAGGTTTCTATATCCGGCAGGTAATAATAACGCACTTCATCATATCCCACAGGTCCCCAGAGTGGGGGAGAATGTTTGTTTTCGTTTTCTTTGTTCTGCCCTTGGGCTATATTAGCCGAAAACATAGCCAGCCCTATAATGATTAATTTAAAGAGTTTCATATTATTTGGCATTTTCACTATTATCTTCACAGAATTTCTTAATGGAGTAATCCTTAGAGAGTGTGTCCAGATTGACTTCATTTAAGCCTGGTTTGTCTCCTATTGTTTTTTGCATTTCACCATGATAGCCTTTAGGATATTTTACTTTTTGCTCATTAAAATGAGTGTAGGGTGTGCTACCTTCATAATCAGTCATTACAACTTTATAACCTCCGTACAAATCATATTCACTGAACTCTAAAGGCAGATGAGTTCTATAAATCCATGCTCTTCCGTTATAATAAATAAACATTGATATTTGAACATCATAATATGTCTCCAGATCAGGGAGGTAGTAATATCTTACATTCTCATAGCCTACAGGGCCCCATAGTGGGGGTGAAAGTTTGTTCTCGTTTTCTTTAACTTGTGCCTGTGCTACACTTGCAACAAACAATATCATTCCAATGATAATTAATTTTACAGGTTTCATGTTTATATAATTTTATTTTAACCAACTATTTCTTTCCTTTTCCTCCGCCATTACCACTTCCTTTACCATTACCACCACCGCCACTATTACCATGGCTTTTATTCATATTGTTGTTATCATGTCCGCCTGCTTTGGCGTTTCCCTGCCTAACATTTTTATTCGATTGTCCTTTAGATGGTTTATTTGCATAGACATTCCCTTTCCCTGGCTTCTCGCCGATGGTCTTCTGTGGTTTGCCATGATAGCCTTTTGCAAAGAACATTTTATGCTCTTTAAAATGAGTATATGGTGAATTGCCATGATAGTCTGTCATCACAACTTTATAGCCCCCATACAGATCGTAACCACTATATCGTGGAGCCAGATGAGCTCTATGAATCCATATGCCACTATCATAATATATAAACATAGAGGATTGTACATCATAATAGGCTTCAACATCCGGCAGGTAATAATACTGTACGTTGGAATATCCAACAGGCCCCCATAATGGGGGGTGCATATTAACACTTACTGTAACTTGCGCTTTTACGGTGCCGGCAAGTAATAACACCATTCCCAAAATAACTAATTTAAATGTTTTCATAATATCTTATTTATTGATTATTAAATAACCTGTTGAGTCTCCTATAATGAGGAGACAGACTCCGGGTTCTTAATAAGCGTCATGTCCTCAATCAGCCATTCCATTGCTTCTCCATAAGAAGTGAATGTACAGACTTCAAGTCCCTTATTTTGAGAACAGAGTGCAAAAAAACTAGCCTGATCAAATTCATATTGCTCAAATGGACATAGAATGGCGGTTTTTCTGGTAAATGTTTTACGGAACTTGCTGAGCTCAGATGCCAGATGCCAAATGTCAGATGCAGTCATTACTAAATGAGCTTTTCTAATGTCCATAATTATTTCATAATCACACATTTTTTCAGAAACCGAAACTATTTCTAAAAGCATCTTCTTTGTCTCATCAATATCGAGTTTTCCTTCAAAGGAAGCTTTGATAAACTCATGTGCATGTATAATCTTAATGTTTGATGACATAATTGCCTCCTGTTTTATTTATTTTCTTACAACGCAAAGATGCAGCCTTTACTGGTGAATAGTGTTACACAACTATATGAAAGAGTTACATGATTCACACACTTTGAAGAAGTGTGGCGTGTAGAGTTTGGAGTGTGGAGTTAAGGGACAAGGTCTTCAAAAACTTTCAATCGTGGTAAAGCCACATGGAAACGTTAAAAAACGAAAGTTATAAAAATAAATGATTTTAATAATAGAATTAAAAGATGTGTCCACACGGTAGTTGTCGGGTAGGCAGGCTTCAGGATAAGAGGCAAAAATGGATGCACATCTTACAACCTTATATATTTTATATTTTCTATTTGCTATTTGCTATCATATATTTTCTATATACAAAAATTGTATTTCTACTTATATCGTTCAGATTGGTTTCTGCTTTGTAGGTTCGGGTTGTTGTGTTTTAGTAGGTTGACCGGTATTTTGTGGCACAGATTTTTGCGGACTTGTCTGTTGATTTGATTTTTGCGGATTGGCTTCCTGCTTGTTTGTCGGAATAGTTTTTTGAGGTTGTGCTGGTTGCTGTTTATTGGGCTGATTGTTTTTTTGTGGTTGCACCTGTTGCTGTTTATTGGGCTGATTGTTTTTTTGTGGTTGCACCTGTTGTGGCTTGTTGGGCTGACTAACTTTTTGTGGTTGTGACTGCGGCTGTTTTGTTGTTGGTTTTGTTTTTTGTGGTTGAGATTGTGGCTGTTTGTATGTTGGATTCGTTTTTTGTGGTGGAGATTGCTGTTTTTTGTTTGCCGGATTTGTTTTTGGTGATTGTGTCTGCTGTTTCTGATTATTAGGTTTGTTGTCTTTTACCTGTTGTGTCTGAGCTTGCTTGGCTGGTTGAATTGCTTTTTGATTTGAATTTCCATTATTTCTTTGTGCAGCTGTTTTCACATCTTTAATATTGGCCACTTTTGATGGGGCAGGTATAACACCTTTAGAGGTGTTTTTTTGAACTTGTGGTTTGTATATTTCCAGCTCGTTTTTGCTTAAATTCTGACTGTGTTTGCTGCTTTCCTTAATAGTAACAGGCGAAACTTTCTTGCCTGTTCTTTTTTCTACTTCTGCTCTATCAGGGCCTGCATTATATTTCACATTGTGCGATTTATCTATATGTGTGTTATTTATCACTGTAGAATTATTGATGATGGTAACATTTTTAGAGTTGTCAATATAGTAATTATTAATATCATGGCCTCCAAAATGTTCGTTATTTACAAATGTCCATTGGTTGTTGGGCATATTGTGGCCATTATAATAAGGATCCATAGGCGCCCATCCGTAATAACCGTCAGATCTTCTCCAGTCAACCCACCCGGGTCCCCATTCATAACCCGGAATCCAAATAGGTCCATAAATAGCATCGGTGTGCCAGCGGCCATAATGAAAAGGAGCCCATCCCCATGAATAATTTGACACCCATACCCACCCATCTTCAGAATATAACCAATAGCCATTGGTGGCATAAGGGGTAAAGCCCGATGCTACATCAGGCACCCATACATACCCATAATTGGAATAATTAACCCATTGACCGTAAGGACTTAAATCATCATAAAAAACCTGATAACTTACAGATACCTGTGCAGATACTTTTGTTGGCGTTATACATGTAAGCGTATAAAGCATCAGAAAAAGAGAGATAATTCTTATATTTGTTTTCATAAATACTGATTTATTGTGATGAAATTATCACAGTGTAAAGGTGGGACTATCTTTGCGGGAGATTGTTACACAACTTTGTCAATAAGTTACATGATTCACACTATAGTAGTTCGTTGCAACAGATGAGGTTTTTTTAGTGCCTAAAGTACTTAAAGTGCCTAAAGTACTTAAAGTTATAGGACTGGAGGTCGAAGGCAATATATAAAGACAAAAAATATTAAAGAAAGTAGCATGTTTGTTATACAGTTTTATTTAAAAATAGGCCCTCAGTACTTCATGCGCTTTTCACACTGCTATGCACTGAGCGTATAATAATTTTGGGACTCTTATTGAAGGCATTTCCTGTTACCGCCGTCAGGTCTTCCAACTTAAGACACTTTAGCTCACTTTAAGTACTTTAGGCATTTCCTGTTGCCGCCGTCAGGTCTTCAAACTTAACCCATTTTGCAGCTATCAGGTTATAAATGCCTGATTTTCGGGCTGCTTAATTTTTTCAGGTGTTATTTTGGGCACTACAGATTTTTTTCGAATAAATGGTGCGTATTT
>Ga0118677_10015976_pt1 | contig 10356 bp, 7 predicted proteins | sample AliMusrvi5mmetaG_FD_86154 | JGI IMG/M metagenome (GOLD analysis project Ga0118677, IMG submission 86154)
CCCTAGCCCCTGGCCCCTAGTTCCTAGCCCCTAGCCACTCCCCAAGCCTCAGGCCCGCCCGAGGTAGGAATTGTCTTCGGTTTTGACGTTGATTTTCTCACCAACGTTGATAAAGAGCGGCACTTGAACGATGAGTCCGGTCTGCATGACGGCCGGCTTGTAAACGTTGTTGGCGGAGTCCCCCTTGACCCCTTCCGATGACTCGGCAACCGTCATGGTCATGGCCAGCGGCAGTTCGACAGAAACCACGATCCCGTCTGCAATGAGCAGGGTGTATGCCTGTCCTTCGATCAGGTAGTCCTTCACCGGACCGACGAGGTCCTCGTACACCACCGCGTCCTCGTAGGTGTTCGGATCCAGGAAATGATAGCCGCTGCTGTCCTTGTAGGAGTATTCATGTGGGGTGCGCTCGAGCACCACCCCTTCAACGGAATCATTGGAGGTCAACCGCAGGTTGAAAACCTTCTTGGTCCCCACGCTCCGGATCGACATCTGAACGTAGGACGCCATGCGTGGAGGAGTTTTGAGTTCGTGATCGATCACGAGACAGACTTCGTTGTTGTGACGGACGGCGTGTCCTTTGCGGAGGTTGATGACGGGTGTGCTGGCCATGATTTGAATTATCCAAGGCCGGGATAGGCGGGTGATTGCCCCGAAGCAAGCCCGGATTTGCGGGAAAGTTGCGGGTGGCGGGTGAAATAGATTGGAAAGCGCTTGTTTCCGCTGCCATTCGCCACCAGTCCCTTGCCGCTCGCAGACGGCGCGGTCCGGCACAGCGATGTTTCCGCGGTTGGTCGGGATTCCCTTGCAACCCGCACGGAATGCCATACGCTTTCCCTATGAAAACCTCCGGCTACGTCCGCCCGTTCCGACCCTTATCGGCTCATTGACACCGCCGTTTCAGACCACCAACCGGTGCGGATTTCCAGGAACCCGGCCAATTCACCCATCACCCAATGACATCACTCAAATCCTCCATTCTTGCCCTCCTTGGCTGCGCTTGTCTCGCGGCTCACGCGGACCAACCCGAAGCCAATACCATCGCCGCCCATGACAGTTCGGACGGCCTGGCGCTCACGCCCCCGATGGGTTGGTATCCATGGAACCAGTTTGGCGACGCGCAGGACGAGGATTTGATCAAATCCATCGCCGACGCGATGGTCAAAACCGGCATGCGCGACGCCGGATATGGGTTCGTCGGGCCGGACGAGGGCGTCTGCTTCGACCGCGCGGCGGACGGGCGCCTCACCCCCGTGCTCAAGCGCTATCCGAGCGGATTGCGCGGGCTGGGCGACTACATTCACAGTCTGGGATTGAAGTACGCGCTCTACACGGATGCCGGCACGCGCACCTGTTCCAAGGGCATGCCCGGAACCAAGGGCCATGAGTCCGATGACATGCGAACACTCGCCGATTGGCGCTGTGACTATGTGAAAATCGATTGGTGCAATGCCGAAGGCATGAACGAGGCCGTTTCCTATCAGCGGCTCTATCAGGCGCAACGCGCCACCGGCCGACCCATCATGCACAGCGTTTGCAGTTGGGGCGATGGCAAACCCTGGACCGGTTGGGGCGCGGCCTCCAGCCACCTCTGGCGCACCACCAGCGATGTCTGCGCACCCGGCAAGGTGGATTGGAACAACGCCATCAAGATCGCGTTCTTCAACCAGGGACTCTATCAAAGCGCCGGACCCGGCTATTGGAACGACCCCGACATGCTCATCGTCGGCATGCAGGACATGACTGACGCGCGCGACCGCACCATCTTCAGCCTCTGGTGCCTGATGGCCTCGCCGCTCATCGCCGGCAACAACGTGTGCTCGATGACGCCCGCAACACTCGCCATCCTCACAAACCTTGAGGCCATCGGTGTCAACCAGGACCCGCTCGGCATCCAGGGCCATCTGATCCATGACTCTAACGGAATAAGCGTCTGGGCCGCCAAACGCCTCTTTGACGGCAGCCAGGCCGTCGTGCTCTGCAACCGGCAATCCGCTCCGGCGGAGGTGCGGGTTTCCCGCGCCGACCTCGGCCTGGATGAATCCGCAGCGTTTTTCATGCGGAATTTGTGGCAACACGAAACCACCGGCCCACTGCAAAATGATATTTCCCTCACCGTTCCGGCCGGGGATGTGGTGATGCTCAGGATTGCCACCGCCAACGACTTCCCGATCCCGCCGATCATCAGCGCCGACACCTACCGCCTGTCATTCCGGGCGAGTGGTGCCGCACCACAAACTCTAACAGCCAACCTCGTCGCCAAGACCGTCGGCACCGATGTGTTGCCACTGTGGAAGGTTCGCGCGAATCTCCCGCCCTGGCTCACCGTGAAGGTAACCCAAAACGGCAAAAGCCAGACATTCGCCAATACCGTCAACACCGCTGGCCTGAAAATGGGCGCCTATCACGCCATCGTCCGCGCCGACAACACCGAACCACGATCTAACAAACCGATGTCCGCGCTTTACTACGATGTGGACCTCGAAATCCCCGCAAGCGCCAGTCAGAAACAACCATGATGATGATGACTTCCTCCACTCAGGAGGGATCGACCTGCATGATGCTTTCGATATTTTCCTTTCTAATTCACGTTCAAAAGGTTGTGGATTTACTTTTCAGAAAATGGCATGTTCGGGAACGAAAGTGGGAACAATTCCGCCAAGTTCCCTGTTGGTTCTTATCGTTTCAGGTTTCCGAAGTATTCCTCATTTCTCCGCTATTGAGAGAAGCCCGGCACTTCACTTGTTGGCGGGAATGCCCGCAGGTCACTCGGGGTAAATGCCCAGATACCGTTCCAAGGATGCATCCGGCACGCACAGGATGACATCGAACGGCTGCAAGCCGCCGGCGTTGAGGTAGCAATTCCGCCTTTCGGCATCGATGGCCATCACGCCGAAAGCGTAGTTGAAAAACACCGCGTGCCCGGACGGGTCATTCAGCCGGTTCCATCCCGCCTGGTGAAAATACGCCTCGATTTCCCGTGATTCCGCCGGGACCCCGTGGTATTGCGGCTGGGTGATGCCGAATGAGACCATGCCGTCTGTCCAGCGGATGACGGAAACAAGGCGCACGTCGTCGCCGAAGACCTCATTGCTGGCCAGCCAGCGGGCAAGATACTCCAGCGGTGTGGCGGGAACGAATTCGATGGCCTCCCGCTCAAGCGGCGAGTCCGCATCCGGGCGCAACACCGCCAGCGGCTGGCGGCGCAACTCCGGCACCAGCCCGAATGCGGGCGGAATCGTGGTTTTACCGACAAGGCCGACTTGGGCGTCCAGTTCGACCATGTGCTCCGTGCCGACGGTGGCGTCCGTGCAAAGGGCGCGGAATTCTTCCCATGAAACGCCCGCTTCTCTCAGGCACCCAAGTTCAACAGCGAGAGCAAGCGCTTGTTCGGCTTGGGCGTGGATGCGTTCCGCACGGTCCGGCCCATGGCAAGCGCCGTGGTCTTGGCAAAGGTCGCGTAATCGCTCCTGGAAGGCCGCAAGCAAATCGCCTGAAATCCCCGTGCCTTGGCTGGCGCTGATGTCACCGGATTCCCGACTGCCTTTTTTTTCGCGTCCACGATGGGCGGAATATGGCATACCGCAGGCACCGCCGCAATCCCGAAAACCATCCCGAAAACCGGAATGCGGGAAATCGCGGAGTGAAGCCGTGGACGTAGTGAAGCCCGCAGGGATCTCGACGGCCTCCATTTCCGAGAATCGGCGGAATTACGTCACTCAAGCGGGCTTCGAGGAAAAGTTGCAGCGGAAGATCGACGAAATCAAGAGGGGAAAACCACCCCGGAACCTCTAAAGTCGAAAAAAGAGACAGGGGACTTGTCAGAAGCGAATGAATCCGCTTGGATGGTCTTGTCCGGAGCAATTCGGATCGGGGCGTATCTGCATCGAAATGGAGACGGGCACCGGCAAGACGCTGGTCTATCTCCGCACGGCGTACGCGCTCTACAAGGAGTATCAACTCACCAAGTTCATCATCCTTGTGCCGTCCATCGCCATCAAGGAAGGCGTGCTCGCATCCATCGCGGATTTCAGGAAACCCCTCGCCGACACCTACGGATTCTCGCCCGCCTGCTTCGAGTATGACAGCGGCAAACTCTCGCGCCTCCGCAGTTTCATCGAGGACACCCAACTGCAAATCATGGTGGCCACGATTCAGGCTGTTGTCGGGGAAAAGGCGCTCATCAACCGACCGGAGCACGAAGATCCTTCGATTTCCGGCACTTACCTGGAAGCGCTCGGGAAATGCCGGCCCGTCATCATCATGGATGAACCGCAGGAGGGAATGGATACCGAAAACGCCATTGCCCGCCTCGTCACTCTGAATCCGCTGGTCAAGCTCCGTTACTCCGCCACCCACAAGGTTGTCAAAAACCTCCTCTATCGGCTCACCCCGTTCGACGCCTATCGGAATGGCATGGTGAAAAAAATCGAAGTCCTATCCGTGGCGGAGAAAAACGACGAGGCCACGCTCAAAATCGAGTTCTCCGGCGTCCAGACCACCGGCACCGCAGTCAAGGCGAAGCTCACCGCATGGCGGGCCAGCGGCGACGGCTTCAAGTGGAAGGAAACCAACTGGCTCCAACGCGGTGACAACCTCGGCGACAAGTCCGGCAACATCAGCTATCGAGATTATACCATTGAACGCATCTGGAAAAACCTGTCCGACCAGAAGTATCATTTGAAGTTCCACAACGGCGTTGAACTGATCCTCAACGAGCGCAACGGCGACATTTCCGGCCTGTTCCGCCAGCAACTCCAGTGGCTCATCCGCCGCCACTTCCAGAAAAAGCCCGTTCTCGCCGCCCAAGGCATCAAGTGCCTCTCGCTCAATCGCCAAGCCATGAAGGAACGTCTTTAACGCTCTCTTGTTCTCATTTACGTTCCCATATGCAATAAAAATCTGCAAGTTGCTTATTTTCAATGCTCATGGATCGACCTGCACGATGCTTTCGATTTCCGCCGGGGTGAACTCGAGACCCTTGAGGCGCAACAGCGGCCGGGAGGCATTGCGGTTTTTCGGATCGGCGATCAATTCGAGGATGCCACAGATGGGTTTGGCATGGTCCTTGAGGGTGACGCTGACCCGGCGGCTGAGGATGACGCCCCAGCGCGCCTCGAAGGCGTGTTGTTTGGCCTCGAGTTCCTGGCGCCATTTCCGGTAGCCGTCCTCGGAGCCCTTGGCGTCGAAGTTGAATTCCCCTTGGTCGAAGCGGATCGGCGAGGTCATGGGCTGGGCGCGGGAAAATGGGCAAAAAAAACCGCTGTGCCGTCATTGGCGCTGTGAGCCACGTTCCGTAAACTCAGTAAGTGGGGTCGTCCGCCGGCTTTCTGTCGTCCCGTGAAGGGCGTGACATGGACCATCGGGTGATGACTCCGTTTCAATCATATCGGTTCGGGCCAGCTACCAAAAAAAGACGCACACAGCAGTCGGAAGGAACCTAGCGCTCCGGGAAACGAGCGCAACCCAAAAGACAGAAAAAATCCGCTGGTCAGAGGCCAGAGGCCAGAAAGCTGAAAGTAGAGAAAGATAGTCACTTCTTCCCTAGCCCCTGAAGGTGGGGTCAGGCCGGGGCACCGATCACGCCGGGGATCGGGCCATGATCTTCAGGAAGGTCCTCTTCGGCAGCTTTGGGTGCCGGTTTTTTCTTGAACTCTTCGGGGACTGGGGGCGGTTTGGGGGCCGATGGCGGGTTTTTCATTTCGCCGAAGTCGATGATGTCGCGGACATGGGTGGCATCGAGGGTCTCGAATTCCAGGAGTGCCTGGGCGATGATGGCCACCTTGTTGCGGCCCTCGTTGAGGACACGGGTGGCCGTGGCGTAGGCTTCGTCGATGAAACGTTTGATTTCCGAATCGATGACGCGGGCGGTTTCATCGGAATAATTGCGCGGGCGGGTCATTTCGCGGGCGAGGAAGACGGGGCCGTCGCCGTCGCCGTATTCGACCATGCCGAGGATATCGCTCATGCCCCACTCGCAGACCATGTGGCGGGCGATGCTGGTGGCCTGGCGGATATCGCCGGCGGCGCCGTTGGACACGTCATCGCTATGGAAGCCTTCGGAGATGCGGCCGCCCATAATGACGATGAGATTGGCGAGCGCTTCTTTTTTCTGGGTCGAGTACTTATCGCCTTCCGGCAGATACATGGTGGCGCCGAGGTAGGGGCCGCGCGGGATGATGGTGACTTTGTGGAGCGGATTGGTGTGGGGGAGCACCATGTTGAGGTAGGCGTGGCCGGCCTCATGCCATGCGGTGCTGGTCTTTTCCTTGTCGGACATGGCCAGGCTACGGCGTTCGCGGCCCCAGCGGACCTTGTCGCGGGCTTCCTCCAATTCGTCGAGCGTCACCGCGCCAAGTCCGCGGCGCACCGCGAGCAGGGCGGATTCATTGACGAGGTTGGCGAGTTCCGCGCCGGAGAATCCCGGCGTGCCGCGGGCGATTTTCGATAAATCGACGTTGGCGGCGAGTTTGATTTTCTTGACGTGGACGCGGAGGATTTCCTCGCGGCCATTGACGTCGGGCAGGTTGATGGTGACCTGGCGGTCGAAGCGGCCGGGGCGGAGCAGTGCGGGGTCGAGCACGTCGGGGCGGTTGGTGGCGGCAATGATGATGACGCCCTCCTGGGTGTCGAAGCCGTCCATTTCGACGAGCAATTGGTTGAGTGTTTGTTCGCGTTCGTCGTGGCCGCCGCCCATGCCGTGTCCGCGGTGGCGGCCGACGGCGTCGATTTCATCGATGAAGATCAAACAGGGCGCGTGTTTTTTTCCTTGCTCGAACATGTCACGGACACGCGAGGCACCGACCCCCACGAACATTTCGACGAAATCCGATCCGGAGATCGAGAAAAACGGGACATCGGCCTCGCCGGCGATGGCGCGGGCCAGCAGGGTTTTGCCGGTGCCGGGTGCGCCGACCATCAGCACGCCCTTGGGGATCATGCCGCCGAGTTTCTGGAACTTGCGGGGATCGCGCAGGAAATCAACGATTTCAAACAACTCCTCCTTGGCCTCCTGGATGCCGGCGACATCCTTGAAGGTCACTTTGTTGCGGTCCATGGTGAGCAGGCGGGCCTTGCTCTTGCCGAAGGACATCGCCCCGCGACCAGCGGATTTCATCTGTTGCCGGAACAGGAAAAACAGAATCGCGATGACTAACAGAAACGGCAGCACGCCGAACAGCGCGTTTTTCAGAAAATCGCTGGCGATGTCGTAACCCGCCTTGGTCTGCACCAACTGCTTGAGGTCGTCAGCGAGAATCGGGATCGAAACCCTGACGCTGAATTGGGTGGGTTCGGCGGGTTTGCCGGCGGCGTTCCGCGGCGTGATCATGTTGGTGATCACCTCACGGGCACCGACGATGACCGCGTCGCGGGACCCGGCGGTGGTGAGCACCCGCAGCGGGTTGACCCCATCGTTCGTTTTGATCTGGCCCAGGGCGTTGGCTTTGCGCAAATCGGCAACCGACAAGGTTTCCACATCCGATTCGATGGGTGCCTCGGAAGAGCCGACGATCTGCTGCATGCGGATATCGCTGCCTAACAGGCTGCGGATCTGCTCGCCCTGAAGGTCAAGATTGACGGGCACCCGGAACTCGCTGCGTTTGATCTGCGGGTCTTTGGGTTTCTGCATTTCCGGGGTTTTCCACCCGGTGATGGTGCCATCGTAGGCGGATTCATTGGTGACGACCTTGAGCGGGTGCTTCGGGTCATCCACGACAATGCGTCCTTGATCGAATGCCTGGCGGAACTCGGAATAACTGATGACATCGACCGTCTTGTTGATTCCCGGGTAAAAGGCGACGCCGAGGATGACGGCCGCCACGCCCAGCAATACCAACAGGCGCCAGTTGAAATTGTTCGGATCGCCGGGGGAGCGGTTCGGATTGTTCGGCGGAGGAGTGGGATTCGGTGAATCGGACATGGTAGCGTAAGAAAACCCAGACCGCGGAAGTCAGTGAGACACGGCAACTTTGCCAGCCGCAACGTCCGGGAATAGTTGAGGATAGCAGACGCGTTGGAAAAGGAAAACCCTTTTTTCCGGGCCTTGGGCCGCGATTTCCCAGACTCGCACGCCCATGGAACGACAATGAACTGGGGATAGCCACTCATCATTGGCTTCTCATGGCGTTGGTAGGCGGGACGCCCAATACTGTCCGTTTAGCGCTTTTTCATAGGAGGAGAACAGGCTTCCAGCCTGTGAGGGCAGACAGCGCGTCCCGCCTGTCCGCCAATGAAACGACAGGCGAGGAAGCCTGTCGGCCAAGACAGGCGGGGACGCCTGTCCTCCTGCTAAACTGACAGTATTGGGCGGGACGCCCACCCTCCTTGAGTATTTTGTCATGCCTCCTCTTGCGGGCGGGCTACAGGTCTGCCTAGAACATGGGCGTGGAAACGTTCGCACCCTTCAGGAAACGCCCGAATCCGCCAATCTGGCGGGCGTGGGTGCTGCGCTGGCTGCGGGCGATTCCCGGGGTGGGACGGTTGCGGGCCTTGAGACCCGGCACGGATGCGCATGTCGGGGTGCTGGTCAACGCGTTTGCGGCCTTTGCCACCCTGGACGGCGAACTGAGCCCGCTGGAGGCGGACCTGATTCTGGACATGCTGCGCAGCGCGTTTCCGGAAGTGGACCACGGCTGGCTGGGGCGGCGTTTGCAGCGCGCGGTGAGGAATCCCCGCCCGTTGCAAAGCCTGGCGGTGGAGCTGAAAAAAAGCTACGACGATGTCGGCAAGCTGGCCCTCGGCCTGCAGTTGTACACTCTGGTGGATGCCGCCGGACGTTCCGAGCGGAACCGGGCGAGTTTCGAGATTTTCATGCGGCGGCTCGGCCAGCCCGAGTTCGGCATGGCGATTCTGCGGGAAATGCGCGGGGATGAGGAACAACCGGCCGACAAGGACCTGCCGTTCGAGCGCTTGATTTTCGGCCGGGACGGAGCCGATGTGATATTGCCGCCCGCAGCGGTGGATCACGAGTTCCGGGTTTACCGAGCGGGTGATTTGATGCTGGTGAGGAATACCGGCACGGCACCGCTCTGGATCCGCGGCAGATCGGTGGCGACGGGATCGTTCCTGAGGGTGCGGGAACGCCAACCGCTGGTCGTGCCGGGATGGACGCTGAGCCACGAAGACCTGTTGTTTTTCCTGGACGTGAAACGCACGGGCAACTCCCCGGCGATCTATCTGGCGGTCGGCGAAACCGGCCTCACCGCCGAACGCACGCGCAGCCGCCAGAGCGTGTTGCGCGTGCGCTTCGGGCTGGAAGCGGAGGTCGTTGCCCTGCGCAACACCGACCTTCACGCCGGCAGCCGCGGCCCGCTCAAAAGGGGTGACGTCATCAGGTGCCGCAATCATGAACGACTGGGCGATGAATCCGGTTTCAGCCTCTCGATCAACGAACTCCGGCGCAAGGCGACCCGATCCGGCAGGCGTTTCCGCCTGGTCGGCGATCGCCAGGAATATCTGGTCTCCAATGACGCAGCGGCGCTGGGACGGGGCGACTTGCTGTTAGGTCCCAAGCTTTCGCCCAGGACGGTGCTGTTCATCCGCTACGACGCGCAACGCGCGGAAGGCGAGTTGCAAATCCGCGAGAGCAACGGACCGATCCAGGTGGACGGCGCGCAGGTGCGGGTGTCCGCCACGCTCAAGGACGGTTCGGTGATCCGTTTGTCCGGCAGTCAGGCGGTGCGCTGCCGCTTCAGCGAGGGATTCATCGATGAGGAACGGACGCTGATCGAATCGCTGCGGGTCGAGGACCTGATCCATGATTTCGGGCGGGACGTGCGGGCGCTGGACCACATCAACTTCGAGGTGAAACGCGGCGAGATGTTGTGCATCATCGGCCCCAGCGGCAGCGGCAAGAGCACGTTGCTGGCCGTGTTGTCCGGCCAGCGCAAACCGACCCGCGGCAAAGTGAAACTCAACGGGTTCTCGCTCTATGAGCGCCGCGAACAACTGGTCCCGTTCATCGCCCACATGCCGCAGGAGGAAGCGCTCAACCCGCAACTCACGGTGCGCGAACACCTGCGCCACGCCGTGACCATCCGCCGCCCGGCCCTCTCGCTCGCCGAACACGAACGGCGCGTGGACAGCATGCTCGCCGAACTCGGCCTGCAATCCATCGCCCGCCGCCTGGTCGGATCGCCCGGCGACAAGACACTCTCCGGCGGCGAACGCAGCCGCCTCAATCTCGGGTTGGATCTCGGCAGCCGGGCCGAGGTTTTCCTATTCGACGAACCGATCTCGGGCCTCTCGTCCAAAGATTCCGAACACGTCGCCGAGACCCTCCGCTCGCTGGCCCGGGAAAAAATCGTGATTGCCACGTTGCATCGGCCGGGTGCCCCGGTGTTGCGGTTGTTCGAC
>Ga0118677_10015977_pt1 | contig 10355 bp, 9 predicted proteins | sample AliMusrvi5mmetaG_FD_86154 | JGI IMG/M metagenome (GOLD analysis project Ga0118677, IMG submission 86154)
GTGCCGCGATATCCCAGGAAGTTGGCTATCGCTCCGTCGTGGCTGCCGATCATCACCAGCGTATCGCGTGTCGGAATTGCCACTAACAAATCGTCATCGTGAAAGCGTGGCGCGAAGCGACTATGCAGCGAGGGGATGAGTACACGGGCGGCGTCCAGCCCATCTGCGGTAATGAAACGGAGGTAATGTTCCTGCCCATCGGCCTGTTCACCTGGGGTATCGATGACCAGGTTGCTGCAACTGCGTTCTAAATTACGTATGGCCAGTGTGTGCAAGGCGTCTTCGCTTACCGGTGTTTGTTGCAGCATTTCCTTTGTCATCCAGCTGAACGTATGCTCATTCCGTATAACATAACCGAGCGATAACTGCGTAGTAACGCGATCAGTCAGCAGTGCTGGTGGTATGGTACTATCCGCACGCATCAGCAGTGGATACACCCGTTCAGCCCAGTTTGTCGGCATCGTGGTATCGTCCAGTAACGATGTCGCGATACCGTCGATCGCTTGTTGGATAAACTCTCCCATCCGTGCACTCTGTTCCGCGCAACGCCGATAGAGTTGTTCGAATTGCACGGTACAAACCTGAGCGCCAATTTGCATCGACACACGATCCGCTGTTTCATCCAGTAGCTGCAGGTCTGGTCGAAAATCCCTCATCTGCTGCAAAAAAAGAACGCGGACGCCTTGCCGATTTAACGCTTGCGGCGCGCTTAACAACCTGCGGACAAACAAGAGGATCAGACCACCAAAGAGTATTAAGCTTAGAACAGTGCTCATATGCGCCTCATAGTCCTATTCCTTGGCGTTAACATGCCATTATCCTCTTTCAGCGTCGGCTAGACCATAGACTAGCACCGAACACATGGTTGCGCGGGGTGCCAAGTTATTTTTCAGCGAAGATGCCAACTTCCAATGTCAGCGCTAACTCGCAAACACCGCGTAGGTGCCCAGGGTGATGACATTGCTATTTGTGATACTGAAATTTGCCGCGTTCAGTGTAGTCCCGTTAAGCAATTGCCAACTGCCGTTATTTAATAAATACAGTTGGATGGATGAATAATTTGTCGCGAACACACTGTTCGCGCCATAGGTAATTTGCAGGGTGGCAGGGAGTAAGAAGCTCGTTGCGCTGGTGGCACTAAAGGAATAGGCCGCGAGCAACGTAGCGTTATTTGGTGGTGAGGGTACGCTGGTGACGACGGAAAATGTCAGTGCCGTTGGCGCATAGACCGCGTTCGCCGGTACTGTCAGCGTGGACGAACTGCCGCCTGTGATCACCGCGTCGGATGTAAAAGTACCGCCTGATGGAGTGAGCGTTTGCACACTAGGTAGAAAATCAGTCAGCGTCGAACAACCGGAGATGACGAGAGTTAGCAGGGGGAAAATAAACAACAGGTATAATTTCATGGCGTGAATTTTCCTTATGGGCGATAGATATCGACGATTTGCCCACTGATAGCGGCGTGGCGAGTACGCGTAGTGACGATAACGGGTTGGGCTTGTATGATGGTCGGTCGGGACGGTACCCAGTTGATCTGCTGCGCATTCAGTGTGCTCCACAGCGTGATGCCATCGGCATAGGTGAGGAAATTGGCGAAAGTTGACCCCTGCAAGACATTCTCTAAATAGTACATCAGATCGGGTGGATTAGGGGAATGTCCCAGACCCAGTGTGTGACCCAGTTCGTGGCAGAGCGTTTTTTGTATTTGCGCAGGCGTCTCCAACACATAGCTACTCGAGTCTCCGCTGATAGCATCGTATCCGGTGGCGATCTGCACAGTAAACGAGGGTTTCGTCGTTGCATCAATGGTGGTGAGCCCGATAACCGCACCGGAAGTGATCGTAGGTGTGGTAATGATTGAGCACAGTATCAAGTGCAAGCTGGCTTGCGAAGCATCCACTCCACTGATGACGGAAACGCGTGGGTCTGCTGTCGCCCAACAAGTGATCGATGCTTCGGTATCCGTCACCAGGTTAAAGCCTACCGGATTGGCAACATCCAGTTCGTATGCGATCTGCAAGGGGTACTGAGCATTAGTGAACTGATACTGTTTCGGCACCGGTAGATTGCCAGTGCCGGTATATAGCGTAAAATAGTTGGGTGTCGAATGCACCAGAAACGCCGATGCGAGCGGTGATGGCGGGGAATGGTAGGACACGTTGTTCCCCCCGCAACCGACAATGATCACGGTGAAGTACACCACCAAACTGAAGCTGACGAGATAAGCTGGAGAGCCTGGTTGGCGCTCTCGTGATAAAAGTGCATAGCGTATGATGGACAAGATGGACATGATGAATTCGATGAAGGGAACAGCGGGGCATGTACGAAATGTTCCTGGTACCCGTTGATGCAGGAAAAGCGCGCCAGCCCCTCTTGTTCGCGTTATATATGACGCCCGTCTGGCACGACGGAATTTTTCGGAATGATGACGATACCGTCGCGGATGTAATAGCAATCGCCGTCCTCGTTTGCTTTACCCTGGTGCGAAGTGATGACGACGCCATCGCCGATACGCGCATTTTTGTCAATGATCGCATGGGTGATCAGGCATTTCTTGCCAATCCCGCGCATCGGCAAGCCGGCGCTTTCCTCACAGCGTTCCGCAGTTTCGTAGTTATCCTGTCCGAGCATAATCACCTGCTGCAACTTACTGCCTTCGTTGATGCGGCTGCGAATCCCGATGACAGAATGCTCAATGATTGCTTGATTGATAATACAGCCTTCGCTGATGATCGAACTACTGAATTGGCTTCCATCGCTGACCTTCGAATTTGGCAAAAAGCGCGGGTGCGTATATATTGGACGGCCAGCTTCATAAAAGTCAAATTCCGGTTTTGGGTTTGTCAGATCCATATGAGCGTTGAAATAACTTTTGATAGTCCCGACATCCTCCCAGTAGCCGGCAAATGGATGCATAAACACGCGCATCTGTCGGATGCACCATGGTATGACATTCTTGCCAAAATCCGCCAGATCGTTATCAAGCGCCAATTCTAGACGTGTTCGGTTGAACATGTAGATGCCCATAGAGGAGAGTACCACCGGCCCCTTCGCGGTAATGCCTAGCGGTGCCAGATCTTCCCCCTGAATGATAAGATCGCGCATGGCGGAAGGGCTGGGTTTCTCGACAAAGTCCACCACGCGGAAATGTCGGTCAATCTTCAAGACACCCGTTTCCCCGGCATCCTCTGGGCGTCGCGGTGTCGCCGCCAACGTGATTTCTGCGCGCGTTTCCTCGTGGCGCTCCATGATACCGCGAAAATCCATGCGATACAGCTGGTCGCCTGAGAGCACTAACACCCGGTCAACATCGGGATCCGTCAGGTGCCACAGGTTACGGCGCACGGCATCCGCTGTTCCCTGATACCAATCGGATTTGCCTTCGGTCTGCTCGGCTGCAAGGATTTCTACGAAATTTTCCGAAAAGATGTCGAATTTATAGGCGTTGTGGATATGCCGGTGCAACGATTGGCTGTTAAACTGTGTGACGACAAAAATATTGCCCACCTGTGAGTTTATACAATTACTGATGGGCACGTCGATCAAGCGATATTTGCCGGCCAACGGTACCGCGGGTTTGGCTCGATCTTTCGTTAAGGGAAACAATCGTAAACCACGTCCTCCTCCTAGAATGAGCGCACAGACCCGTTTTGTATCGAATGCCATATATTGCCTCCAAATAATGCTATTGCCACCAGCGGAACAGCTCATTTTACCGTTTCGCAGGCAATATGTAAATGAGGGTGTGAGAAAAATGCTGGCTCCTCTGGCGTATTTCGCGCCGAAACGTTAGACTAATAGCTATGGTACAAGGGCAATCTTCCATGCAGTCGCTCCTGGGTGGATTACTGAAGAATAAACAGATGGTGGCGAGTATGCGCCGGGTGATGGTGATGTCGCTGTGGGAGCAAGTCGTCGGCCAGTTAGTGGCGAAAAAATCGTGGGCGGAAAAGGTCACCGACGGGGTACTCACTATCGGCGTAACTTCCCATGCCTGGGCTACGGAACTGCAACTGTTGAAACCGCAAATTCTTGCGCGTTATCGACAGCTGTTGGGGCGTTCCATCCTGAAAGATGTGGCATTCCGTGTCGGCCGACGCAAAACCGCACCCTCTGAGAGCGCCACCAGCACGACGGCCATTCTACACCCACGCGCAGGTGAGAGCCTGCCTCATGAAGTGGTGCCTTCCTCCACTTTTGATGGAGTGAGCAATCCGGAAGTTCGCGAACTACTAGCACCCATGTTCGCGCGCATGTGTGCCCAACGCACATGGAAGCGCGAGCATGGCTGGACTCGATGCGATGCCTGCACACGCATCTACAACGGGCCTAAATGTCCGTTTTGTCGTGAGACAGTTGAGTAGCGTTTGGTGATATTAGGAGCCAGTACATCGAATGCCTCAGATCAGGCAGACGAGATCAACTTGCACTCCTCCCCAGCGCATCATGCGTTTTCCATCAGCATTTCCATCACCAACGCATCTTCTCCATTATCCGTATAGTAGTTACGGCGCCGCGCAACGGGACGAAAGCCCAGACTCTGGTAGAGGTGCTGCGCTGGGACATTTCGCTCGCGCACTTCCAACGTTACCTCAGTGACCCCGCGTAGACGCGCTTCCGCCAATAAACTGAGCATTAACCGGCGTCCCATTCCTTGCCGGCGATATTCAGCGTGTACTGCCAGCGTGACGATATGCGCTTGGTCGGCGATGGCCCATAGTCCGCCAAAACCTATGATACGCTCGTCTGCATGCGCTGCCAGATAAAACGCGGACGGGTTGGTCAGTTCGCCGTAATACGCATCTATTTCCCATGGCAGGGAAAAACACAGTAATTCCAGCATATGGACTTGCGGGATGTCCGCACGGGTCATGGGCAGCAATTGCAGGTTTGTTGGCAGTTCCGTCATGATAATCCTCACTCCGCCGCGCTGCGTAGATAGATCGGCGCTAACGTCATCGGGTCATCATACGAGCCGTGAGCTAAACGCTCTTCTGCCAATGCTGCCAACGCATGGGAGGTAACCAAACTGCGTAGCGTGGAGCACTGGCAAGGGGCATTTGATTGGAATTCTGCTGGTAAACCGTCGATTTGGCCGATAAAAAGCACACGCGTGCTCCCCGCCTGGTGATGGGCCAATAGTTCTGTGAACGGGTCTGCTGATAGCAGAAGATCCTCCGTCACACGCCGTAATGCATGATTCTCTCCTCGAAATAGCGCTAGGTACGCCTGCTTACGGCGTGCGTTCACTAATGGTGCTAACAGCACTCCGTCCACTTCGCGGAAGGGATATGCTAGCGCTTCCAACGTGTCTATTCCGAGCAGCGGTATACCCTGGAATTGCGCCAACGTTTTCGCCGCCGCCGCACCGATACGTACACCAGTAAATGAGCCAGGACCGAGAGAAACAGCAATTGCTTCCAGCTCCTCTCGCTGCAACCCCGCTTCAGCAAGCAACCACTCCAGCCGCACGATCATGCGCTGTGCCAGCGTATAGCGGCTGGGAAAGGCCGCCTCCACCAACACGACGCCATCACGCACAAGGCCGAGTGTGCTGGTATCGGTACAAGTTTCTATGGTTAAAATTAACATAATATTGTCAGTCTATTGTAATGGAAGGGAATAAGCACGGATAACTTTTCAGTCCTCGGAAAGTGGGGACAGATACAAATTTTCAGATCACGGAGATTATCAAGTGTACAGGTGCGCCTAGAATATTTCTAGCAGTGCCCATTGTTCTCGCACACGCAATTGACAACATGTTGTGCAAGAATTGGCGGTATGTACCTATCTGACTGGACATGTTTGGTGAGCAAGCTCATTCCGGTAGCCATGTGATATTCACTTGCGCGCGTGCGAACCACGCTACTCCCGCACATCCGCGGGGACGAAAGATCAGCCGGCGCGCGTCATCGCTATCAAGGAAACTGATATCAATGTCCAGCCCATCGAGAAAATACGTGTGGGGTAAGCGCTCTCCCCACTCTATCACCGTCACGCCATCACCTTCCAGATAATCTTCCAGCCCAAGGTCTTGCGCGGCATCGGTATCCAGCCGGTAGAGATCGATGTGGAACAACAGCAATCTACCGGCGCGATATTCGTGAATGAGTGCAAAACTAGGTGAGGAGACGTGATCCCGGGCTTCCAGTCCGCCAGCAATCCCTTTCGTCATCTCCGTCTTACCTGCCCCCAGTTCACCGTGCAACCACAGTACATCGCCTGGTTGTGCCGTTCGACCCAACGCCGATCCGATGGCGCGCATCTCTTCCGCTGTTTCGACCACATATTGCATTGCTATATCATTTCCGTCTCGCGCGTGAATGTCCTTCTCGAAACAGCTTGCGATGCATTGAAACGCATCTTTTTGGCTACGTAATACCTTGTTGTCATGAAACGTGCGATGTTATAATGGTATACTAACGGTAAAGACGTTAGCGCAGGAGTATTTCATGGTTCGTTTCATCCAATGCGGTGTTTGTACCGCACTGTCGTTGCTTGTCGCTTCCCTTCTCTCTGCCGCGCCATGGATCGGAGGGCGTGGAGTAGGGAATGCCAGTGCGTATCCGGATACTCCTTTTCCAACTCTCCCAACACTTGTGTGGAAATCCTCTCTTGGGGCAGGCTATAGCGGACAAACCCCCTCAAATGGTTTATTGAGCGGCAACACATTTATCGTCGCGTTTGGCAAAAAGTTGGTGGGAATTGCACTGGATACAGGTGAAGTGCGCTGGACGAAAGAGCTTCTGGATACACCACTTGGCGGGATCCTGCTGCTGCATGACAAGATCATCGTCTCCACGACCGGTAACGGCGTATTCGCGTTTAACCCTGAAGATGGTGCCCAGGTGTGGAAGCGCACACTCTTTAATCATGTATTGAACGGCCCGCTGGCCGCTGATGACGCGCTAGTTTATGCGACCAAAGGCGCGACGCTCGATGTACTCGATCCGCGTACCGGCAAAGAAAAAACGACCATAAGCTTGCATGACGAAATCGAAGCGGCTCCGCTGCGCATCGGTGATGCGGTCATTCTTTGCTTTCTTTCAGGTCGCATCGTACGTATGACGGGTACGTTGGATTCCTGGACGACGCGACTGCCACAGGCACCCATCCACCATTCACCGTTAATGAACGGCCGGACGGTGCTGGTTTGCAGCGCCGACACCATTTATTCGATGAATATCGGATCGATGACTAATCCAATCGACTGGAGCTACACCTGTCGCGACATGACGCCGGACACAGTCACGCTGGACGGCGCTTCGGTGTATGTTTCCACCACCACCTCTCGGCTGCACGCACTAGATACAAAAACTGGGCACGATCAATGGGGTAAAGATGGAATGGCGCTGCCCGCGTCCGCCACCACTTCTCCGTTGCTCATCGGCAATCAACTTTTCGTCTGTATGAAAAATGGCCTGCTGGCCACCTATGCTCGCGATAGCGGAAAGATGACTTGGCGTTATCATCTCGCTATGGGAAAGACACTGGACATTACCGCCGGTTTGCCGGTCACGGATGGCAAACATCTGTTAGTTGCCGCCTCGGACGGTACCATCTACCATTTTTCTACCATGTCACCCGATATTGACCCGCCGACGTTCAGCGCGATATTGCCTACCATGGCGGGGTTCGATTTTTCCAATGCGAATCCGTTACTCGCCATCGGTGCGATTATTGAAGATGAAGGCAGTGGGGTCAAAGCTGACAGCATTACCATGCGTTTGGACGGCGAAGAACTGACATCGAAGGTGCAGTATGATCTCGCGAGCGGGTATTGGTATGCATCACTTCCTAGGCCATCCTTGCAGCCTGGGATGCATCGTTTGGAGATGTGCGCGACAGACTATCATAACAACCAGGGGACGTTAAATACGATTTTTTTCGTCGGCAATTCCACGAAATCAGAACGCTTGCAAATCAGCATCAATGCGCAATTCCTCCCTGTCCGACTCAAAGTACGTCCGGGTGCCATACTGCAATGGATCAATCGCGGCGGTAGCCTGCGCACGGTAGTTGCCGATGACGCGACCTTTACTTCCGATACACTGTACCCGCGCGGCATCCCTGACGGCGAGAGCTTCGCGTGGGTCGTCCCGCTCACCGCGCTCCCGGGCACGATGTATTACTATCATTGTCGCTTATTGGGCACAGCGGGTGACGGCACAAGCATGGGCACCGGACTGGCTGGTGCGATTGAGGTGGTAGACATGCGCAACCCCGGGCCAGGTTTTCCCGACTTGAATGGACTGGCGCTACCGAACTTCCCGAAGGGACCGTTTTGATAACGATGTGGCTGAACGGTCAGTCTCTATGACAAGCACATTTTGGAAGGATTCCAAGCGCGGCGCGGCCCCGCTTCACCTCGATCATGTTAATCCTTCAGATCAGAACACAGTCGAAGTAGCAATACCCAGCCAATCAGCATCGCGACTGGTTTCATGGTGGCGATGTTTCCGTCATTCATTTCGCTTGCAGCGAACATTAACTTATCCTTATTGCCGGGTTTGGTAGCGAACGTGCCTTAGGCGCGACTACTAGTCAGAAAGTACGGTTTGTTTGCCTCTATCAGTATACTCTCTTGCACGAACGATTTAAAGCGTGTACCATAGTCGCCGTCGCAACGAGATATGCGCACCCATCTGAAATGGACCGCCGCCGCCTGGATGGCGAGGTGTAAACGCCTCTCTTGCACGCACGCTAGAAGGAGAACAAGTTACGTGGCAGCGAAAAAATCACTCATTATTGTGGAGTCACCCGCTAAGACGCGCACTATCAAGAACTATCTCGGTGCGGATTTTGAAATCATGGCGTCGATGGGGCATGTGCGCGACCTGCCGGAAAACGGATTGGGCGTCGATATTGAGCACCATTTTGCTCCAGAATATGTGACGATAAAAGCGAAAGTCGAGACACTGAGTAAACTTCGTAAAGCGGCCTCACAGGCGGATGTCGTCTATCTCGCAACTGACCCGGATCGCGAAGGGGAGGCCATTGCCTGGCATCTACGCGAGGCGCTGAATCTCGGCGACGCCGATCGAATTGAATTCAACGAAATCACCAAAAGCGCTATTTTTCATGCGTTGGAGAATCCGCGCAAAGTGGATATGCATCGTGTCAATGCGCAGCAGGCACGCCGCGTACTCGACCGGCTGGTGGGCTATCAACTGAGCCCACTACTCTGGCGCAAGATTCGCCGTGGTCTGTCCGCCGGGCGCGTGCAATCCGTCGCGGTGAAACTCATCTGCGATCGCGAGCGGGAAATTCTGGCCTTTATCTGCGAAGAGTACTGGACGATTATCGCGGAAGTCACCCCGCATGATGGCGAACCGACGCCATTTTCCGCCAAGTTGATCTCGCAGGACGGCGCCAAGCTCAAACTCTCCAACGAAGAGCAGGCGCGCGTGGCGGAAAGTGCGCTACAAACAGCGGACTACCGCATCGTCAAAGTGACGAACTCAGACCAACGGCGCAATCCGCAACCCCCTTTCATCACCAGCACGTTACAGCAAGAAGCTTCACGCGCTTGTGGCTTCAGTGCGAAGCGCACCATGGCACTGGCGCAGCAACTGTATGAAGGGTTGGAGCTGGGCAGCGAAGGACACGTCGGGCTAATCACCTATATGCGTACCGACTCCATGCGCGTTTCGCAAGATGCGTTAAAACAAGCGGCGGAATACATTGCTGCACAGTATGGTGAGGACTATTTGCCGAAGGGCGAACGGAAAGACAAAGCGGTGAAAGGCTCGCAAGACGCGCATGAAGCGATCCGCCCTACGGATGCCGCTCGCACCCCGGAAGCACTTGCCCATTACCTTGCCTCCGATCAAATGAAACTGTACCGGCTTATCTGGCGACGCTTCTTGGCCAGCCAGATGGCGAGTGCCATCCTTGAAGTTATGGTGGTCGATGTGGCTGCAGGCAACTACACACTACGCGCCAATGGGCAGCGGGTGAAGTTTCCCGGTTACCTCACACTGTCGCCTGATCGGCAAGAGTCGGCCTTCTTGCCTCCGGTACACGAGGGGGACGACCTGGATCTGCTCGGGTTGAATACTGAACAGCACTTTACGCAGCCGCCAGCGCGCTATAATGAAGCCACATTGATCAAGGCGATGGAGGCGCGCGGCATCGGTCGGCCTTCTACTTACGCGCCGACCATCAGCACGATAGTAGATCGCCGCTACGTACTGCTGGAACAAAAGAAGTTCACCCCTACCGGACTGGGTATGGTTGTCACGGAACAACTTGAAAAGCACTTTCCGAACATCATTGACCCTGATTTTACCGCCCATGTCGAGAGCGATCTGGATGCGGTGGAGTCCGGCGCGGAAGACTGGGTCACGTCGCTG
>Ga0118677_10015196_pt1 | contig 10354 bp, 11 predicted proteins | sample AliMusrvi5mmetaG_FD_86154 | JGI IMG/M metagenome (GOLD analysis project Ga0118677, IMG submission 86154)
GGCCTATTTGGACACGTCCGGAAGGGTGCATAATGGCCCGTTTGAGTCTGGCTACTTGCGAGTTCTCATAGGCCTATTTGGACACGTCCGGAAGGGTGCATAATGGCCCGCTTGAGTCTGGCTACTTGCGAGTTCTCGTAGGCATATTTGGACACGTCCGGAAGGCCTCATAATGGCAGTGATGTCAGATTGTCGCTCGTAGCGTGAGCTCGCTGCGGCGGCATTAGGGTGCGGCATGCATCGGCTAGGTGCGGCCGCATTGACTTGCCGCTGCTGAATTGGCTCCTTCGGCTGGCTACGCCAGGCTGCGGCGGTCTTAGCTCGCCGCTGCTGAATTGGCTCCTTCGGCTGGCTACGCCAGGGTGCGGCTGAAGCAGACGCTTGCAAGCGCACGAGCCTCACTCTCCTGACCTTGTAGATATAGCCGGCCCCTCGGCCTCAGCTTTTGAGCTTGCAGGCCGCGAGAGGCGCCGTATTCAAACTTGAGCATGGGTTGTTGCAAGGTTGGCTGCTGAGGACGTCTGACGAAGGGCAAAGCAATTCAAAATTCAAAATCATACCCGGGGACCTAGGCGAAAAAAAAATGGCGACACTTCGGACTCACCCTCAGGAAAAAGAAGCGTTGTCAACTGACATGGGTTCCGAGTCACTGGAGAAAGTTGGGCCAGACAAAAGCACCGGTGCCACGACCCAATCCTAAAACTTGATTTTAAATTTTGATTTCATTGGCAAGTTAGGCTGCTCACTCTCTGCGGCCAAAGACTCCGGGAGCATAGGGTGTCAAGCAGAAACAACGGCTCCTTCGGCTGGCTACGCCAGGGTGCGGCCGCATTGACTCGGTGCGACTGAAGCAGACGCTTGGAAGATGTCAGCAGTTATACAACCCATGCTGTGCTTGCACTCGTACGACGGGAAGCTTTCAACGTCCCGTGGGCGGCATAGACCTGATTTGGCCGCAAAGCTACAAGCCCCCTCCATTCCCCGAACGCACAAAGTTCCAGCCATGCTTCGAGACGATTCGGAGCCACAGCAAGCTGCCGTTGCTGCTTCGGAGAGCAACATGCCACTCAAATCGACGCTGAAAGGCGCGCTGAAGCCGGGGCAGGCCGTGCCGATGGTATGGGTGCGTCGCAATCCTGACGGATCGATGAGCTGGGTGCCTTCCGTCTCCCTGGGGGACCACCAGGTGCCTCACGCCTCCTTACCGCCTCGCAAGGGCGCACGGCGTGCCGAGAATGGCCGCGAGTACTGCCTCGCCCATGACAGCGACATCCACAAATGCACCATCTGCAAGCTCAGCACCTGCATTTGTGCCTGCGGGCGTCGCACGGATAAGTGCAGCTGTCCCAAGATGTCGTGGGAGGAGAAGAGTCAGCTGAAGCGCGCACGGCTGGCTGCGTCTGAGGCGGCCTAGGTTTCACATGCCCTGCCAGCCACGAGCTGGTGGCCACAGTGAGGCCGCGTTCAAAAAGAAAGGCGCGCCACTGCACACAACTGGAGGGCCAGCGACAGCCCTAAGCTGGAAGGAGCCGCAACCTCTGGCCCCTTCATTTACGCGTCAGGGAGGAGGGGAGGAAGGAAGGGAGAAGGGGAGGAAGGGATGGAGAAGGACTTGCGTGAGTTCGGTGCGGCCGAATTGACTCGCCGCAGCTGCATCGGCTCCTTCGGCTGGCTACGCCATGCAACCAAGCAATAATCTCTGCATGCGCGTTGCAGTGGCATAGCACCGCCTCCACCAGTCATAACAAAGCGTGCCGTCTCGAATCCTGAGCAATAGCTAGTTCGATTTCACGGTGTCGTCCTCGTAGTCCCTCGAGCTGCCGTCTCAGCCGCCAGACTGTTGAGCCACGCAGCGAGCCTCGCCTCCTCGCTCCTCTCAGCAGCGCGCTCCCCCCCGCAGCGAGAGATGCCGTCGGTGCGCCTGCTGACTCTGGTCGGCTCCGAAACGGTCATCAACCTCCGCGCCGGGTCCACGATCGGGGACCTCCGGGAGGCCGTAGAGGCGGCGACGAGGGTGCCGATGCTGGAGCACAGGCTAATTCTCAAAGGTTCTGAGGCAACGGCGGCCGCCGTGGCCTTCTGCCTCTCCGAGCAGGAGGAGGTGGTTCTGTCATTGGTGCGCGTCCAGGGAGTGAGCACGATCGAGACCGACGATGTCGTCTCGTGGGGTTTTTCGGAGGAGGGAGAGGATCTCTTTCGGACCCAGAACGGGGTCCCCTTCAGCGTGAAGGGGTACCTGCGCGACCTCAAGGCCAAGCTCTTGCTCGAGCATCCGGGTCAGATCTACCTCGAGCCGGAGAGGTTCCGCAGCTGTCGCACCTCCGCGGAGGAGCTCAAGCTGCTCATTCTGCAGGGCCTGCGGTGCTACGCGACCAGATACACGGACGACATCGTGACTGACAGGCTGCTGCCGGCCTCGCAGGCCCACCTGCGGGGTTTTGGGCCCCGCGACTGCAACGTGAGGCTGACCTCAGACTGAAACATGCGCAGGCCAACTTGCGGGGTTTGGGGGGCCGACTGAGATAGGCGCGGGGCCGCTCAGGGCGGTGTGGAGGGAGGCGTGCAGGGCCTCCTCGCAGGTGCCGCGCGAGAGGAAGGTCCACATTGAGCTCCTTGCGGGTGCACCGATGGTACCCGATGAGGCTCGCTGCCCTTGGGTGGGACCGTGCTCGACTCTCCCGAGCGAACCCGTAACCGCGGACGCTTCTTCGGCACAGCCATCGTCGCGCTCGTTGTCAATGCATGCCACATAGACACATAATTGATGTCGTCCATTAAGTAGGGCTCCGTCATCTTTACAGAGTGGATGGCTATTTTGCAGGAGCGCTCTGCACAGGGGGCTGCCCGCTCAAGACGGTCACAATGCCGTTCGGAGAGATGACGCCGTGGCCTCCGCAGGGCAGCACAACGTTGCCGTTCGGCGTCACATACCCACCTCCCGGCAGATTCGGGAACATGGCTGGCTGAGAGCTTCGAATGCACCGCTCACTCCAAACTCGCCTGGCGAGGCTTTTAATATGGAGTGCCTGGTGAGCCTGGGGTGATTGAACGAGCATGCATCGGCTCGCTGCGGCAGGCATTCATGTGCTAGGATTCAGAGTCTGCGGCTCGCAACTGCATCTCCGCGAAGGATGGCAGCGATCTCTCGGCTAGGCATGTATTCACTTGGTGCAGTAACTTCGCGTTAAAGCAACGAGCAAGTCGCCAGCGCGCCTTTTATTAAATCAGAAGCATTATCCGCTTCTTCTAACCATCGCACATGGAGGACTGCGCTCGTGATCGTAGTCGCAGCCCACCAACCATTCGTGTCAGAGCTCCTCTCACGCGGTATGCCGAGGTCAGCGGCATCTGCGTTATGAAGGCTGACCCACTCGACAATGCGCTCGTCGAAGCTCGCCTAGAAGCTTGGTATCAGCAGTCCCACACATCTGCGGAACTGACCGCAATCCGCAAAGCCTGGCGTGACGGCATCATCCAGGATACGTTTGAGTATGTGCGCGACAGTGGCATTTTGCCGCCTGAGCCTCTGACGTGGGTGAAAGAGCAGTTCGATAGTGGATCCTATCTGGTGCCAAGCTGGAGCACTGCGACGATCCAATCTTACCTGGAGAGCATAGGGATCTCTTATCACCAGGCAAGAACCAGCGCCGATTATTGGAAGTTGCTTCAAGAGCACGCTCCACCTGATTGGACCCTTGCTCCTACGTCGCGGCGCTGTTGGTGTCCTGCAAGGGACGTGCTGCGAGGTGATGCTAGGTTTTTTGAAGGGTTGACGCGCATCGAGCATGGCTTCTACGCGGCTTCGTATGGCTCCTGAGGCGTGGGACACTGCGATCTGGCGCGTTCATCCAGCCATGGCCGCAGACGGCAGGAGCCCCTTGCCCCGAAGCATCGGCTCGGTGCAATCGTCTTGACTCGCCGCAGCTGCAGTCGCTTCGAACGAAAGAGCATGCCTTCTTGACGGCTGAAACAGACGCTTGCAAGATGTCCGCAGCTATACAAACCATGAAGTGCTTCTCATGGCATTGGCCGAAGAGCCTCGCCAGTCTCCCATTGCGGCAGGCGGCTCGGCCTATGACGTGAACGCGCTGATCTAGTGCGTCGATTCAGCTGCGGCAGTTATTTCGACGATTCGGTGCTGTTATTAATAAATCTTACGATGGTGGAGTTGTTCACTACTACTGGTCAAGACTATCAGTACTCAGCAGTAGTGAACGACTCCGGTCTCATGCATGTCAAGTAATATTAATTGACATTATATCTTATCCGTTAAAGAGGCAGATCAGTGGTAGTGAACAACTCCGGTTTCATACATGCCACATGCAAATCTCTGGTTTCGTTGAAGCAGACATTCTACTCGCTCTGCAGTGTGCTCACAGTTCAAAGGATTTTCGCCGGCCCAACCGCCATGTCGATCTGCACCTGGGAGGAAGCGCTGTTAAAGGATGTGCAGCTCCTGCGGCAGAAGCATGCTGACGCGCCTGCGTCGCTCTACCATGCCCTTGCGAAAGCACAGAGACTCTCGGGCAAGGGCTGCATCGCCTTCGACCACACCGTACAAGCCATGGGCATCAACGTCGTCAATCTGAAAGTGTACAACTCCAAGGAGGAGCTATGCGCAGCCTTGAGGGAGGGCCGGGCCCCAAAGGCAGAGAAGGGGCAGTACTACCCACGCCGGGTCAAGATGGCATGCTTCGTGCAGATCTGAAGCGGAAGGCCGGTGACTCCCAGTCTCCCTTTGCCGAGACAACAGCCTCTTGCGCTTCGCGATGTTGCCGAGAGTGTTGGCGCTGGAGCTGGTTCGGGCGGTAGATGTCTGCGGCGCATCCAGCTCATCGCAGCGGTAGATGCGCATGCAGCGGCTGCTGCATCAGCTCGGTGCGGCCTGCAGCGGCTCGGGGAGACCACCTTGGCTTGGTTTCCGCGAATGATAGAGACGCTTCCGCACTGGCAGCAATCTCTGGGCTCAGCATGCATTCTCTAGGTGCGCTTGCCGCAGCTGCTTTGACTTGACTCGACAACGGGGGAGCCATGGTGATTCGTCCAGGAGCAACTGCCAAGCGGAGCCGTCAGCTCACCATTGCGAGGCGACATGCTTCCACGCTACATGGAGCTGAGTTCGTCGAGAACTTGTTGTTCCGCAATGGACCATGTCACATCTGCCGCCGTCCATGCTTCTGTCTGCTTAACGACATGGCACTGGCTCGCCGGCTTCTCTCCGGCAAGAAGCCTGTGGGAACCTTTTGCAGTCGTGAGCATAGCGAAGCACAGCGGCATCTCAAGTGGCTTGAGAGCTTGGGCTTGACGGTGTGGTACGGCATGAACCGCTGTAAGATGCATGTGCTCGTGGCGGCACTTCATCCCGATGTTGAGGTGCCAGGCGCAGGCACGCCTCGTGAAGTCGCGTTCACACAATGCTTCATCGACGAAGGCTTTCCCTGCAACATCATTGGCGCTATGTTCGGATACAGAAGTGCCTGACAGATGAGCTACGACAATGGTTGGCGGCTGGTAAATATTGTCGTCCATGCAAATGCGTTCGCAGAGCCCTCAGGGCTTTGGGCGCTACTACAAACCTACCCATGGCTGCTGACGCGCCTGACGCGGCTTTTGGCAGCAGTGGCCCATCGTCCCCGAGCTTGATGGAGAATCAGCTTGGGTCGAATGAGTGTGGCCCTCGGACATTCGATGCTGGGAAGATGGAGCTGTGCCTTGACGGGACTGTCGCGAAGATCTATCGCTTCGCTGACGACCCTGCTCTGCCTTGGTTCCAAGTCAAGCCCATCTTGACATCTCTCCTGTACACCAATGTGACGTGGGCGCTAGACAAAGTTGATTCTGCGGACAAATGCGCACTGTCAGACCTTGTTCTCGCAAAAGGAGTGCCTATTTCGGGTTGTTTAGATGATCTAACCAACCCAGGCTATCACGATGGGAAGTCAATGTATGTCAATGAGTATGGCTTATACACTCTCGTCTTGGGCAGCAAGAAACCCGAGGCAAAGGCAATCCAACGCTGGCTCACGCATGAAGTCATGCCTTCTCTTCGTCGCCACGGTCAGTACGCGGCGGTCCCAGTTCCATTTCCCAAGCTGGAGGTGCTGTTGTTCGACAAGCCCGATGGGATCGTTGCTCGTCTTTCGCAGATAGATCTCTATCTTATGCTGATTCGCGAGGTTGGCGGACCTGTGAATCTGCAGAAGCTGATCTGGAAAATCGGGCGATCAAATCAGACCTTTGATCGCTCGACATCTGCGGCATACGTGTTAAAGCGTCGCGACGAAAAGCACTGGGAGCATCATCCTCATATCGTTTGCCTGGGCTGCGGATGCATGGAGACTCTCATGAGGCACGAATTCAAAGAAACTCTCGTTCCAGATACCAGCGAGTATTTCTTTGGCTCTCTCGAATTCCCCAAGCAATTTCTTGCGGCGTGGAATCGTCTTGTCTCCAAGCAAGTGGCACAGCAGAGGATTGACGAGCGCAACGCAAGGCTGCATCTGCCCGAAGACAGCGATCGCAGTCTCAAGCGCAAGCTGGACGAACTGCAGTACGAATCCGAAAGGAGTGACGTTGCCTTCAAAGCACGCCGTCAAGAGGCTGAAGTGAGTCTGCTGGAGGCCCGTTCTGCCGCGGAGATCTCAGTCCTTCGCGTCGAAACTGCCCAGCGGTTGAGCGCTTTGCAGGATGCGGCTAAGCTGCAACAGGCTCCTGCAGCTACGGCATCTGCCACCGTGCACCGCGTTCAAGAAGCTCCGATCGTGGAACCTGTCATCTCATCGGAGCACAGCGAATGCATCACGCGGAGCATCACATCTGCATTGCGATTCCACGGCGATGTTGCGGTGTTTGATATGGCGACCAAGCTATTCCCATCAGTCCACCCAGCATCCTTGCGAAACTTCATAAATCGATGCTCTACCAAAGTGAGGCTTCGCTTTACGCATGCACGTCCAAAAACGCTGGTCGAACAAGACGCACGTTTTCTTGCGAGGATCCTTTGGGAGCAAGCCGAGACATCATGGAAAGACACCACAGCCACGCAGCCACAGACCTCTGTTGGTTTGAATGACTCTGCGGTCAACACATGACTCCCTTGAACGAATGCCAATACATGTTGCAGAGAGATTGCCACAACTGGCTTCCGGACCGGAGAGCATCGTCGCCATGAGCTCAGTGCGGCATGCATCGGCTCGTCGCGGCATGGAGGAGGGGAGGAGGGGAGGAGGGGGGATAAAGGAGGGGATGGCGACCGCAGGTAGACTCTCAGATCAGCACCTGCATTGGCTCGGAGCGACAGAATTTACTTGCCGCAGCTTACGCTTGCCAAGATGAGGTCATCGATGGCACCATTGAAGCAGACGCTGCACTTGGGCCGGAGAGCTTTCTGAATACCCTGATCTGGCGCGTTCAATCGGCCACAGCCCCGCCGCGGGATGCAGGAGCCACATCCCGTGGCCTCAAAGTACCGGATCGATGCGACATGCATGAGCTCTTCGCTGAAATGTCAAATTCTCCCGTTGTGACCGGCGCAAGCAATGCTTACATTGTGCACGGGTGGCAGTGTGGTATCAGAAACTTCCTATGCATGCGCCGAATAGAAGGATCAAGCCCTAGCATTAAAGCATGGATCTGGTTCAAATCATCGATTTTATTCGGCAATGGTGCTCTTCAGCTTCTGCCGAAGACCTGAAGGCCTTCTTCGTGCAATTGCATCTCATCGATGTCTTTAAAGCCGAGCGCTTGGAATGGCATACAAATCAGTTATGCGAAGAGCGTCGGGCTGCACAGAAAGCACAGGAGACTGCAGTGGCCAACGCTCGTAAGGAAGCCGAGTCCAATGCCGATGCGGACCGGACGGCTTTCTTGAAGCAGCAGCAAGAGTTGAAGGATGAGCTGGAGGCTGCGCGGCGAGCACAGGATACTGCAGTGGCCAACGCTCTGAAGGAAGCCGCGTCTAATGCTGATGCGGACCGGACGGCTCTCTTGAAGCAGCAGCAAGGGTTGAAGGATGAGCTAGAGGCTCTGCAGAAAGCACAGGAGACTGCAGTGGCCAACGCTCGTAAGGAAGCCGAGTCCAATGCCGATGCGGACCGGACGGCTTTCTTGAAGCAGCAGCAAGAGCTGAAGGATGAGCTGGAGGCCGCGCGGCGAGCACAGGAGACTGCAGTGGCCAACGCTCGTAAGGAAGCCGAGTCCAATGCCGATGCGGACCGGGCGGCTCTCTTGAAGCAGCAGCAAGAGTTGAAGGATGAGCTGGAGGCTGCGCGGCGAGCACAGGAGACTGCAGTGGCCAACGCTCAGAAGGAAGCTAAGTCCAATGCCGATGCGGACCGGGCGGCTCTCTTGAAGCAGCAGCAAGAGATGGAGGATCTTACAAGGAGGCATCAGAGCATGCAGGAGGAGTTGGATGTTGCTCGCCGTAAAGCAGCGACCGCAGCAATCGATGCTCAGAAGGAATCTGATCGCAATTCATCTGAGGAGATTGAGAGGGTTTTTGGGTGTAAAATGCCTCCCAAATACAGTGCAGGAAAGGCAGTTACGGATGGCAGCGTGTGGGAATCTCAGTGCGTGATTGTCCTCCACAAGGTTGCAACCATGTTTCACGAGAAGGGATTTGCCTTCACTTCACGATTGCCATACACCAGCAAGATTAACGTTTCATGTAGGGTTATCGATATTCCTGCACCCAGCATTGGGAATGCAGGACAGTTTGATCGAGCTTATTTAGAGATACGACTCACAGATTCTGAAGATACTTTGGTAATGTCAGCCGAACTGCGCATTGAGTCGAAAGGCGGCATCAATGACAAGACCAGCTACGCAGCCAAGGTCATAAAGGATCTGCAGTTCCTTCGGAAGAATACTCCAGATACATACTTTCACCTTGCATTTGTGGCCTGGAACCAGGAAGTTTCGGGAGCAGATCACCGGGCAATGGTAGCAGATGACATCCAGGTCTTCAATATGGCAAGCTATCACCTCAATTACATTGGGATGATTCATGAGCTCTATGTTCACTTTGCGACCAAGATTGTCGAACGAGCTCAGCAATCTCAGCAAGCTGCTAAGCTCCAGCAGATGGAAGCTGAGAGCATCTTTGGAAAGAAGGTAGTCAATGAGATCTGCAAGATGACATTGAGTCAGTGTAGACTCATCGCTGAACAACCTCAAAGTTTGCAGGATTGCAGCAGCATCAACAAGTTCTGGTCAGACTTGTTCAAGACTACTCCACCATCACATGTAGTTCGCACGGTGTCCGACATTGTGAGCAAGATCGGTCTCAAAGCATGCCCCTGGAGCATTGAAGTTTGCACTCAAATTCGAGACTGCTTGCATAGCAGACTGGAAAGACTCACTGCCAAGAAAGAAATCCCAACGGCGAAGAGATCTAGGAAGGCGTAGCTTTATTCTGTACAGCTATTACATAGCATCGAGACATAGAGTGACATTTGAAATTTACACCTCTCTACAATACGACGACTACAGTTCAGCGTGGCTCAAAAATAGCATGCTACGCATGCAGGGCCCCTGTAATTTCATGGGCTGTTAAATACGAACCTAACCTGAAGGCGTGGTTGATATCTGACCACTCTCATTTGCACCAGGGTTGAAGAATGTATGCCAGCATCTACCAGGACACTGCAATATAAAGGGTTGTCATCTGTGAGCTCAGCATAAAGTCGGGGTGGCAAATTGAACAACCTCTTTTACATCAGGGTCGATCATTGTATGGTAGCGTCTATCAGGAGCCTGCAATACAACGGGTTGACAAATATGAACCCATCATGAAGTCGGGTTTGAAAAATGAACATTTGCGTTTGCATCAGGGTTGATCATTGTATGTCAGCACCTACAATTACGACGCTTTGTCATTGCTTTATAATTATGAACTCCTCTCATAGAAGCACTCGACAAATATATTGCGACACTGCATGTCGTACCACTATGCACGACTCTGCGAATATGACAGTTCGCTTATATGTTGTATGGTCACAATTGGCATGTCTCAGCTTGTCTCAGCGGCATTTCTTCGCTTTAGAGAGGCATAACTGAAATGCCTTGCTTTAGCATGTCTCAGCACGGCATGACAGCATTCCCTTGCTCCGCCATGCCTCAGCGCGGCAAGACAGCATTTCCTTGCTCCGCCATGCCTCAGCGCGGCAAGACTGAAATGCCTTGATCTGACAGCATTCCCTTTCTCTGTCATGCCTCATCGCGGCAAGACTGAAATGCCTTGATCTGACAGCATTCCCTTTCTCTGTCATGCCTCATCGCGGCAAGACTGAAATGCCTTGATCTGACACAGCTGCAGTTTCGCACATACTAGCTGCAGTTTCGCACATACCAGAAA
>Ga0118677_10015980_pt1 | contig 10354 bp, 8 predicted proteins | sample AliMusrvi5mmetaG_FD_86154 | JGI IMG/M metagenome (GOLD analysis project Ga0118677, IMG submission 86154)
TGGGCAGTCTGGTCCGCCCGACCCGTGGCCAGGCGCACCGGCACCGTGGCAGTCCGTACCTTGGCCAGGATTGGCGCCACGGCGGGATCGTCGGGTGGCGGCAGGGGGGCGTCCACATCGAGCCACTCTTTCAACCGCTCCCATTCCGCCCGGCTCGTGACCGCCGGACGTATTTCATGTGGAATACTCTTGTGCCAGCCCTTGCGATCCTGGTTAATCGAACCATCGCCCATGCGCCTGGTCACGGTGGTCTCAGTCTCCTCTAGAATTTCTTCTTCAAATAGCGGTGCCCTGGCCACGCTGATGCCGACACAGCGGTAGTAGTGGTCAAGTTCGAAAGCGTCGCACCATTCGTCGTAGCGGCGCGGGTCGAGCGCCGGGTTCAGTCCCTCCTTCAGCCAGCGTTCATAGGCGGACATGAGAGGGCCGTTATCTATGTTAGGCGGCGGAATCCCGGCGTCGTGCCGGCAAAAGGCACGGTATTGTTCACGTGGTGTCATGACCTATTCCTCCACCCATAAACCGGCCAAGCCGGAACCAATAGACCAATCAACAGTACGAAGTAGGTAATATCCAAGGTTGATCTGGTCTTATTAGGCTCTAATGTTACACTGAACGACAACTCAGGATCTTCCCAGGTATTACGAAAGCGAAAACGGAATACGACCACATAAGAGCGACTCCAATTTACAACATGTCGTAGACCATGAGGCTAGTGAATGGTTGTCGCTCAGAGTAACATTAGAGCCTACGGCGATCACGCGGAACTCGCGTTTCTTCACAATTCCACAAAACACAGGCTGCACAGAATTACCACGTTAGTACCTTAAGCCTTCGAAACTGCGATAAAAACTATCATTATTATGTATACTGAGATTCTTTCGCAGTTCCGAAGGCTTAAGGTACCCGCAAGAGCAGTGCGATCTGTAATAAACAAAGCCAGGTTGTATTGACTTTTTGGGTTGTGGGCAAGGCTCACGTTAGTAGAAGGTGAAAGACAATAGGGGAAAATTGAGTGTTTTGAGGATATTGTAGCCTGGCAGAAAGCCCGCGTTTTGACAAATGACATTTACAAAATATCCGATACTGGTCGTTTTGCTAATGACTTTGGATTGCGCGATCAGATTCGAAGAGCATCGGTTTCTATCATGTCGAACATTGCCGAAGGTTTTGAGCGTGGTGGAAATAAGGAATTCCGACAATTCTTGTCGCATGCAAAAGGTTCGGCAGATGAAGTAAGATCTCAGTTGTACGTCGCTTTATACGCCGGATTTATCAGCACAGAACTTTTCAACTCATTAATAGAACAGACCCTCGATATCAGCAAAATGATTTCAGGACTGATGCACTACCTGGATAAAACGATTTACAAAGGTTCAAAATATCACGAGCACATAGAACCGTGAACTTTGAACTTTGAACATTGAACATTGAACGTGGAACTTTTATTATGCGTTGGTTCGGCTTTGGCACTACTCTCGGCATCGATCTCGGCACTTCGAACGTGTTGGTTTATCAGCACGGGCGCGGCATTGTATTACGTGAGCCGGCGGTAGTCGCGGTGACGCGCGGTGAGCGGAAAGTGGTTGCCATTGGCGAGGAAGCACGGATCATGCTCGGGCGCACGCCCGGCAACATTCTGGCGGTGACGCCGTTACAATCCGGTGTCATTGCCAACTACAGCGTCGCCAGCGCGATGTTGCGCCTCATTATCAATTCATTATGTGGGCGTGGTCGCCTGGTGCATCCAGACGTATGTCTGTGCCTGCCCTGCTGCGCGACCGGTGTGGAACGTCGCGCGGTGTTAGATGCCGCGCATGATGCCGGTGCACGGCGCGCCTACCCGCTGCTTGCCCCGGTCGCGGCAGCCATCGGCGCCGGTCTCCCAATCACCGCGCCGCATGGCAGCCTGGTGGTGGATCTAGGCGGCGGTACGACGGATATTGCGGTCATCTCGCTGGGTGGAATGGTGGCAGGTGGCGCGGTGCGCGTTGGGGGACAACAGTGCGATGATGCGATTATTCGCTATATGCGCCGCGAGTATAATTTACTGATTGGCGAACGCATGGCTGAAGAAGTGAAGATGCAGATCGGTTCTGCCGATCGTCTGGAAAGCGAACTCACCATGGAGGTGCGCGGACGCGATCTTATGGATGGCCTCCCGCGCACCATTCGCATAGTCTCAGATGAAATCCGTGAAGCGCTTATCGAGCCGTTATCCGCCATTTGCGATCGCATCCGGCAGGTGTTAGAGCAGACGCCTCCCGAACTTGCCGCCGATATTCTTGAGCATGGCATGGTATTAACCGGTGGAGGCGCGCTCTTGCGCCACATCGAGCGCTTTATCTCGAAACGGACCAATGTGCCTGCACGGGTGGCGGATGACCCGCTTTCCTGCGTAGCATTGGGCGCCGGGCGCTATGTTGAATCCATGCGCCGGCAGGCAGGCGCCTGGGATCCTTCCGCATCATCTGTGACCGGAGGAGTGCATGTTTGAATCCCCGGAAATCACGCCGGCGCCTACACGATCCTTCATCAACCCGGAGTATCACTCCACGCTGATCGGCGCGGGGATTTATCTCATTTTTTATGCCGGAATGGTGCTCTTCAATGCCTTCCCCCCCAAGCTGCCCCCGCTGCTCTGGGCGCTGTTGGCTCCGCTGACAACTATCCTGTACATCTTTTTTCTCACCTACGCCTTGCGTATGTTTTGCCGGTTGAGGATCCGATTATGGCAGGAAACGCTGCTCATGTTCGGCACACTGCTGCTCTTTTTGTCGCTGAATCCGGTAGTACGCGAAATCGTGACGAAGCTGAAAGCTCGACACGGTTGGCAACAAATATTGAGCCAGTTGTCGATGACCGGTGCCGATAACAAGTCGGTGACCGGCATTATGTTGCAAATTCTGCTGCCATTTTTGCTCATCCTCACCGCAGCATTTTTCGGCCAGATTCTCGCTCGTATCATCCGCGAGCGCGCACTGCTGCTTCCGGTTGGCATCATCGCCGCCCTGGTGGATTTCTGGGGAGTTTTCTGGGGACCGGTGGGAAGTTTGGCCGCCAGCGCTCCCGCCGTAGTGACGAGGATGGCCAGCGCCGCGTCGGCGGCTGTGGCTGTGCCGCATACTGTCACATTACCTTCGCATTTGCAGGTTATCGGCCACATTGCCCCACCCTCCAGTATCGGCATCGGTGATTTTGTCTTTCTCGCGATGTTCTTCACCTGCGCCTATCGCCTTAATTTCTCACCCAGACGCACGATGTGGGGCGTCTTTGTCGCCATGTTGTTTTGCTCCATCATCATGGCACTGAATGGACAACATCTTTGGGGCATCACGATCAATTTCGACTACCTTCCCGGCCTGGTATTCATCGCCGGCGGGGTGCTGCTGGCCAATATCGGCGCCTGGAAGTTAAGCCGCCAGGAATGGGGAATGACGCTGGCATTAGCCGGAATCTTCCTTCTTTTCATCGGATTCAGCGGATACAAATCATTCGCGACGGCACAGGCGAAACGCCGGCGCGCAGCACAGGAAGCGCCACATCTGTATCAAACTGCCACTCTCAGCACGCCATCCTGCCGCGCGGCGATACAGCAGTTATTCGCGCACTTGAAGCAACAAAACAAACAACAATCCGGCATTAAACTCATACCATTGGGAATCAAAGTATTATTCACGCATAAACCGCACACGGTCGCGAGAGCTGAGCATTGGACATGCCTGGCTGTTGAACTTCGCGAAGGAGCGACTACAAGCCAACTGCGCGACTTCATTGCGAATGCCGGCTGGAATAGCAAAACTTCGGCATGGGATATACAGGTCTATAGCGAGTGTCCCCCGTCATCTTCACTGCAGTTGCTCGAACAATTGCACCCGAAACGCGATACCATGACCCTGTTGCGGAACGCGCAAGCCATCCCCGCCACCGCCTATCTCTTGCTGGATCTCAAAAACGGCATCCCTTCACCAGACACGCTGCCATCCAAATTCCTCCTCCGTCTCCTTCCCACCAGCGGTGAACTGGCCACCCCCAAAGGCATCATCAAATTGCCGTATACCGGCGGTGTATCGAAAGCGACCAGGTGAATAAATTTCACGCGGAGGCGCGGAGTATGTGCATCCTCTCCTGCCGGAAGCGTTCTCTTAATCTCTATGCTTAATCTCTCTTAATCTAACGTGAGCCCTGCCCACAACCCAAAAAGTCAATACAACCCGGCTTTGTTTTTTACAGATAGCACTGTTCTTGCGGGTACCTTAAGCCTTCGGAACTGCGATAGAACCATCAACATACGTAATAATGATCGTTTTTATCGCAGTTTCGAAGGCTTAAGGTACTAATTACTTACCCTGGCGTGCTATTGCTCGCTAGTTGGAGCAGAGAATAAAGAGAGATTAAGCAGGGAGCCATCCCCGCGCGTACCGCGTTATCCCAGGAATCTAACTTGGGCGGAAATCGGGTTCTTATACCTGCACGGAAGCCAAGTTAGTGACGAGATAAAGCAGAGAGATTAGGATGCCGGCTATCCTGCACGGGTGTTAGTTCTTATTTTCGCTCATCCTACCCACGAGTAATCCTATGGCGCCAAGAAGTTTAGTGACTAATGCCTTGGAGAAAAATTAAGAGCATCCTTCAATCAAGCAAATCCCTGAGACGATAAGCAGGGCATCCATAGCGAGTTGCGGGGGCGTCCATGCCCCCGCTTAAAAACAAAGGTATTAGGGTGTAGGGGAAAATTACGGTCCTGCCGAAAACGCCACACAGCGGAATCCGATGATATAGTCCCAGTAGGTTGGAACACCACTGCTGCCGTTATTGCGAAACGCGCTGCGAAAGCAGATCTCTGAGTCGTTCCACCACGAGCCACCGCGGAGCACACGGAGGAGTCCCGTCGCTGGACCGGTGGGATTAGTGACCGGCATGGAGGAATAATCCCCATGCCAGTCCGCACACCATTCCCAAACGTTCCCCGCCAGATCCTGCGCCCCGCACCAACTCACACCCGCCGGGAAGCTGCCCACCGGCCAGGTAGAAATTTCCTTCGCTTGCGAGTTCCAATAATTCGCGCACTTCGTCTGGTCCCAGCCATTATTAGGATCAGATGCCGTTGCCGTACCCCCCCAAGGGTAGTTATTCTCCTGCGGTCCGCGCGCGGCATACTCATATTGCGCATCGGTGGGCAGTGAAACGCCTGCCCAGGCGGCGTAAGCCATGCAGTCATACCAGGTAACATCGACGATGGGCATCTGCTGTACCCCCGCGGCCGTCCAACCGGAATAGTTCGACCAACTGAAACAATTTCCCGGCCATGTGGGTAATGCATGTCCGGTAGCGGCGCAGAACGCTCGGTATTGCGCCACCGTCACCTGATATTTATAAATCCAATAGCCACTGAGCGTCACCTGCTGCGTGGTTGGACTCCCATCGAGAGCGTCACTGACGCCGCCATACGGTGTACCCATAGTGAAGCTGCCTCCCGGCACCCACACCATCGCGGCATTATCGATGGGATTTGTTCCGGGCATGCCAGGCGCTTTATTCACGGTGAACGATTTTGCACTGGTGGCTGTTGCGGTCGCATTGCTCACGGTGATCTTTCCAGTCGTACCGCTCCCCACCGTTGTGGTCATCGAGCTGGCGCTGACGATGGTGAAAGAAGATGCCGCCGTGCCGCCGAAGGCCACCGCGGTGGTCCAGAGGAAGTTCGTCCCGGTGAGGGTCACCACTGTCCCTGTGCTTCCGCTACTTGGTGTGAAGGAAGTAATGGACGGCGATGGCGGAATGACGGTGAAATTCTTTGCGCTACTGGCCGTGCCTCCCGGCGTGGTCACACTAATCGGTCCGCTAGTAGTTCCTGCATTGACTTTCGCGCTGATGCTGGTGCTGTTCACCAGCGTGAACGTCGACGCCGCCACGCCATTGAATTTTACGGCAGAGGTATTGGAAAAGTTGCTCCCGCTAATGCTGACTGACGTGAATAAGACGCCGCTGCTCGGGGTGAACGAGGTAATCGTCGGCGGTTGAATCACGGTGAAACTCGCAGCGCTGGTTGCCATGCCGCCCGGCGTCGTCACCGTGATCTTCCCGGTGGTCGCGCCAGCCGGCACGGTCGCAGTGATGGTGGTAGCATTCACCACGCTGAAGGTAGTCGCCGCCATGCCGTTGAACTGCACGGCGGAGGCGTTGGTCAGGTTCGTCCCGGTCAGGGTAATACTCGCGCCCACCCCGGCGCTTGTTGGGGTGAAGGAGGTTAACTTCGGTGCCACGAGAACGGTGAAATTAGTCGCGCTGGTCACCGTGCCATTCAGCGTGGTCACGCTAATCGGTCCGCTGGTTGAACCTGACTGCACTTTCGCGGTGATGGTGGTTTTATTCACCAGGATGAAGATCGATGCAGTACCGTTGAATTTCACGGACGACACGTTGACAAAATTTGTGCCGGTAATGGTGACCACTGTGAAAAGTGGGCCACTGCTCGGTGTAAAGGAGGTGATAGTGGGGGCGCTGGCGTAGGCCAGCGTTCCCATGCTCACAAGAAAGAAAAGAAATAGTTTACTGAGCGTTCGCATGGGGTTGACTCCTTTTGATAATAAAGTTTCACATCGCCACAGGCACGTCACTGAACTCGCCCTGTGCGTGTGCAGAGGATTAAATTCTGCGTCAGGCAACGAGTTCCTTTCGTGGTTAATAATAACCCGGATATTTAATAGAACATTACCCGCTTAATCTCTTACTTAATCTTTACCAATCTCGTCACTAAGGACTCAAACAACAATAACTTGAACATTCTAGCTTGTTCGCCTGTCCGTACTCGTTGTTGAACATCCTTGAAATATCGCCAATCTGTCTGCGGATGTTCGCCTTGATCACGAAAAAGTGTCCGGATGGTTGATGCTCGATTTGGTGGAACGATGGCGCCTTTTGCAAAACGGTATTGCCGTGGGAAACCAGGCCGTCTCCCGCCATGATGCGCCTTCATCCTGTGCTGCGCCATTTTGCGAGGGGAGAAAAAAGTTTACCCACTCACCCTCCTTATCTCGGAGTGACGTTACACCGGGTGAAGGCGCATTTGCTTGACCCATTTACCATTTTTCGTAGACAATATGGGCATGCAGACAACGAATAAGGCTTTTCTACTTGATATGGATGGTGTATTGGTGCGCGGACGCACTCCGATCCCAGGCGCGCAGGAATTCATCGCCAGGTTAGTGGTCACCGGCACGCGCTTTCTCATCCTGACCAACAATCCCATCTACACCCCGCGCGATCTGCAACACCGGTTAGCCATTGAGGGATTACAGGTACCGGAGGACAAACTATTCACCTCTTCCATGGCAACCGCGCAATTCCTCAATCACCAGCGTCCAAACGGCACGGCATTCGTCATCGGTGAATCCGGTCTCACTGAAGCACTGCACCAGGTGAACTATGTGATCACCAGCGTCAATCCCGACTATGTGGTGTTGGGCGAAACGATCTCATACAATTTCGAACAAATCACCAAAGCCGTGCGTCTGGTTGCGAACGGTGCGCGCTTCATCGCCACCAATCCCGACCCCGCCGGGCCGACGGAAAACGGCATCGTCCCCGCCTGTGGCGCCATGGCGGCGCTCATCGAGGCAGCCACCGGCGTCAAACCCTATTTTATCGGCAAACCCAACCCGCTCATGATGCGGAGCGCGCTGAATTACCTGGGGGCACACTCGGAAGCAACCATCATGGTGGGAGATCGCATGGACACCGACATCATCGCCGGCATGGAAGCAGGTATGGAGACCATCCTGGTGCTCTCCGGCGTTACGCGCCCGGAGGAAGTCGAACGCTTCGCCTATCGCCCCTCCGTGGTGCTGCCCTCCGTGGCTGAGATATTGGCGTAGCAGAACCCCACCTCTTAATCTCCATGCTTAATCTCCTTACTTAATCTCTTCGCTTACCATAGCGAGCTAATCTCTTGTTTAGAGCAGAGAAAAAAGATAGATTAAGCATGGAGATTCAGCAGATAGATTAAGACGACGGCTATCCATGAGTCAGTTCTCGTCATTTTGGCTCACTTCTAACCATTCACTGCTTACTTCTTTACCCCCAGCAATTCCACCTCAAAAATCAACGTGGCATTGGGAGGAATCGGCCCCATCCCGTTAGGACCGTAACCGAGTTCGGGAGATATGGTAAGTTTGCGCTTTCCACCCACTTTCATGCCGACCACGCCTGTATCCCATCCGGGTATAACCATGTGGGCGCCTAACGTAAAATCGAAAGGCGCACGTCCTATCGAAGAATCGAATTGCGTCCCATCAGTGAGCCATCCCGTGTAGTTCACCGTGACGCTGTCGCCAGTTGCCGCTTTCGCGCCTTTGCCGACTTTCAAATCTTTGATGACGAGACCGGGGATCGCCGCCGGTTTTGGCGCCGCGGTTTTCCTGGGTTTGGCAATGGGTGCCGCTGGCGTTGCAGGCACAGGCTGTGCATCTGCTGCCTCTTTTGGAGGCGCCGACGGTCCCATCTTCTCCGTGGAAGCCGTTGTGGTTGGAGGTGCCTTTTCTGCAGCGGCCGTCGTCGCGGTCGCTGCCTTCTCTGCGGCAACCGTCGCCGGTGGCGGCGTTTGTGTGGAGGATGAAGTCGAGGTGTTTCCCCCCTTACAACCGGCAAACGCTAAGCCGAACGCGATAGCCGCGGCCGCGATAAAATAGGTGAATTTCATTGTTTTCTACTCCTATTCGTATTCTTTCTCTTTCTTTGGCGCCATCGAGTTTCTTGTGGGTAAATCGGATTTTGTAGGGAACATCCCTCCGTGGCGTTCCGCCTTGGGACACACACCCCTGCGGCCAACACAACAACCGGTATGCACCTTCGACATCTCCATCTCCTCTACACGTATTGGCCAAAGGAGCGGAAATACCAGAGGCGGAACGCCGCGGAGGGACGTTCCCTACGTAATCCGGAATCTGAAAACGATACTCTGGTATCTGAACCCGTCCGGCAACTTGCCAAGCTTCGGGAGTGAACAGAAAGCGAAAACTTAAAATGGGTATTACCCACAAGAAATCCTATAGCCCGGATTATTATGAAACGTAAGGACTGCCAGACTAACAGAGCATTATTCGAAATAGTTAGAGTCTGTCCCAAAGTCCCCGTTTGCATCTCGCGACGAGGCTTCGGTGTCAGGCGTTGTTGAGAATTACACATTTATCTAGCCTCGATAAAGTGTGTAATTCTCGCTTAGCCTGACACCGAAGCCTCGCCGCGATCTGCGAAACGTGGACCTTGGGACAGGCTCTAGTTATGAATAACGCAGAATAGCGCCATTTCTCGTAATCGCCCCTACTCCTGCACGTAAATCCTGAATCCTGAATCCTAAATCCTAAATCCTAAATCCTAAATCCTAAATCCTAAATCCATAATCCTGAATCCTGAATCCTGAATCCTGAATCCTAGATCCTGCAGGAGCAATAACAGGATTATGCACTGGTCTTCACGCCTGATATACCACCTGCCCGTTGACAAATGTCATGCGCACTTGCAGGTCGTGGTCAAGCACGACCAGATCGGCGAAAGCACCCGGAATTATGCGGCCGAGGGTTTGCATATCGAGTGCGTCCGCGGGGGTAGTGGCGCACATCAATAGCGCCTCACCGAGATCCCAACCGATATGCTCGACCAGGAAGCGTAAAATGTTATCCATGGTGGTGATGCTGCCGGCGATGGTGCCGCTTTCCAGCCGGGCCACGCCATCGCGCACGGTGACGCGCCGGTCGCCGAACATGAACTCGCCGGTGTGCATGCCGGCCCCGCGCAGGCTATCCGACACCGGCACGAAGCGCTCGGGGCCTTTGGCGGAAATGGCGACGGCAATCACCGCCGGATGAATGTGCACGCCGTCACAGACCATCTCGGTAAACACGTCATCATTTTCCAGCGCCGCCCCCACCAGGCCGGGATTGCGATGGTGCAGCGGCGCCATGGCGTTGAAGAGATGCGTGGCATGCGTGGCGCCGGCCTCGAATCCCGCCACGGCCTGGTCATAGGTCATCTTGGCGCCGGGATCCTTTTGCCACATCAGCCCGGTGTTCAAATCGCTGACAGTCCCATCGCTGTTATCGCGGTAGGCCGGTTGTATCCCCTTGAACTGGGCATCCTGACCGTAATATGGCGACGTCCTGCCGGGATCGGCGATCTCACGCGAATTGTCGTAACAGCGGGACTGCGCCGTATCAACACTGGGATAAGTTCGCGTTTCAGCGGCCCCGGAAACGAGTGTTGCCGTGGCAACAAGACAGCCTCCCATGATTATACGCATATTCATCACAACGTTTTAACCCGAACGCCACAGATTGTCCACCCCGTCCAAACCGTA
>Ga0118677_10015981_pt1 | contig 10354 bp, 10 predicted proteins | sample AliMusrvi5mmetaG_FD_86154 | JGI IMG/M metagenome (GOLD analysis project Ga0118677, IMG submission 86154)
GCACTACCGTGTCCGGCGCATCCTCCAGTTGGTACGCGAAGGGATCAGCAGTGGACGGCTTGCCAATAGCAGTGACTTCATGGCCGACTTGGGAATCTCACGGCGCACGGTGGCCAGGGACCTGGACTTCCTTCGGGATGAGGAGAGGGCTCCGCTGGAATACGACGGCCAATCGCACGGGTTCCGACTCACCGACGAAACCTTCACCCTGCCTCCGGTGACGATCAGCCGGAAGGAGGCGTTCAGCTTCGGCCTCGCCCGCAAGCTCCTCGCTCACTACGAGGGGACCCCTCTGCATCTGGAGATGCGCTCGGTCATGGATAAGATCAGCGAGTCTCTTGAAGGCGATATCACGATCGAGCCAGGGTGGCTGAGCGATCATGTCGGCGTGCTGGCCGAGGATCATGTCATGATTGATCCTGCCATTTGGTCCTTACTCGTGGAATACATCGAACGCCGTGAGGTGATCGACGCGGAATATCAGAAGTTTACGGGGCAAGTCTCCCGCTACGAACTCCATCCCTGTCACTTGCTGGCCTATCACGGTAACTGGTATCTGATCGCCAAGAATGTCGCCAAGGATCTGATGGAGACTTTTGCGTTATCCCGCTTTCACTCAATCAAACGAAGAGGGCTCATATTTACACGACCCGTCTCATTCGATCCGGAAACCTACGCCCGAAGGGCTTTCGGAATCACGGGAGGCGAAAAGCCTTTCAGGGTCAGGCTGCTTTTTGAATCCAAGGTGGCCGTCTATATTACCGAACGACAGTGGCATCCTTCCCAGAAAATCCGACGACACGCTGACGGACGGATCGAACTCAGCATGGTGACAACGGGTCGCAAGGAGCTGATCCGGTGGATCCTTTCCTGGTTGCCCGATGTGAAGGTGCTTCAACCCAAGAGGCTTCATGAGCGTATCGTGGTTAAGCTCCGCGAGGGACTCAAAAGCCTGGAAAATGCCATGCAGTAACGGAATGACTTTCCGGTATAATCTGGCAACTATTCAGGTAGTCAATCTGGTATAATCAGGTATATATTCGGGTATCGTGAATACGGATACCATCCAGATCACCCCCGAATTGTTGGCCCTCCTCTCTGAGATCGACGAGTTCAAGGGGGCTTGGCAATTGCTGGGAACGCTTGCACCAGAACGGCTTAACGCGCTCAGGCGTGTAGCAACGATTGAGAGTATAGGGTCTTCCACGCGCATTGAGGGGAGCAAATTGACCGATCGTGAGGTGGAACAGTTACTCAACAAACTGGAGATCAAGTCGTTCGACAGCCGCGATGAACAGGAAGTCGCTGGATACGCCGAAGTCATGGAAACCGTCTTCCATGCCTACGCTGAGATTCCGATCACGGAAAATCACCTCAAGCAGCTTCACCGAGACCTTCTTCGCTATAGCATCAAAGACGAACGCCATCGCGGGGAGTACAAGACTCTACCCAATAACGTTGGCGCCTTTGATGAAGACGGGAAGATGATCGGTATCGTCTTCGAGACGGCCTCGCCGTTTGACACCCCTCGTCGGATGGCCGAGCTACTGACCTGGCTCAAGGATACACGGGAGATTGGGCGAATGCATCCGCTGCTGATCGTCGCGGTCTTCATCGTGAACTTCCTAGAAATCCACCCCTTCCAAGATGGAAACGGTCGCTTGAGCCGGATTCTGACGACCCTGTTGCTGCTGCAGGCCAGTTATGTTTATGTGCCGTACAGCTCTCTCGAGAGCGTCATCGAGAATAGCAAGGAGGGCTACTATCTCGCCCTGCGACAGACACAATCAACCATTCATGACGCATCTCCAAACTGGCAACCATGGCTGATGTTTTTCATGCATTCTCTCCAGCAGCAGAAGCGGCATTTGGCGATCAAGGTCGAGCGCGAGAAGAACGCGCTGACCTCACTCCCAGCGCTGGCAATCAAGATTCTCGACTATGTCCGCAATCATGGACGGGTGACGTCACGTGACATGGTCAGGGAGACGGGTGCCAGCCCGAACACGCTCAAAGCAACCTTCAGCAATCTCGTCGAGAAGAGACTCCTGGTGCGTCACGGCGGAGGAAGATCCACATGGTACGGCCTTTCTTAATGAAGGTTTCTGCTCAAACGAGGCTTCACCTAATGTAGGAAGTCTTTCGCATCCATGGGATGCATCCGCTTTAACAAGAAATCATAGAGCCTCCATTGCGGATCGGGGATGGTCTGCCTGTTAGGCGGGAAAATGACCGTTGTCGTCCTCAGGCCGTCGACTGCCTCCTGGCGGTAGAAGCTCTCGACCTGCTTGGGGCGGAAGACGAAATCATTGATGACGACAAAGTCAGAGTAGTAGTCCGGAGTGTCGCTGTATTTGCGGTTGGGTCCTGTGATGGGCATGGTGTTGGTGGTGTTGGTTGTAGTGTTGGTGTTCTAGAAGATAGGTGCGTTTGAGCTTGGTAAGGGTCTGCTGCATCCGGCGGAGAGAGCGGGATTGAGCAGCGACTCCGAGTTTTTCCCCAGCTCGTAGAAGGGGGTTCTTTCTGCCCCTTAGAACCCTTTCAGCTGCTCGTGCGGCACGCAGGATCGCCAGCTGTTTCTTCTTCTCGTGAATGGCTGCTTCCAGCCCAAGGATCGACTCGTAGGTTTGGCGTAAATGACTCGCCGCCTGGTGCCCCGCGTCCATCAAGGCGATGCGCTGGGCCGTGGAAAGCCTCGGCACGATCGCGATCTTCTCCTGATCGAGACGCTTCGTGAGATACTCGTCGACTTTTTGCTGATTAGAGAGAAACTCCGCCCTGAGTCGATTCTCCCGCTCGAACCATTCCCTCATGAAAACCATCTGGTTTTTGTGCTTACCCGGATGCCGGGACATGCTGCATCCGACGTAGCGCCCCTTCGCACTTCGGGGGCAAAGGGCGACATGAACATGGAGATTATCCGTGTCGTGATGGAGCCCGTAGGCGTAGCCAATTGAGTCACCCCGATGGAACCTTTCCGCGAAGCGTTCCATCACCTTTTTGACACTGGAAATGACCACCTGATCGGGGCTGATCCCGGCCTTCACGAGAGCATCGTGCTGCTCGGTCGACATCGAAAAGACTAACCGATGCGCGATGACTGGGCTCTTCGCTTGAGAGGCAAATCGATTCAAATGGAACCTCCAGGCTTCGGTGATTCGCTTTTTTCTCTCCTCATTGGAAAGTTTGCTGGGTGCGGTGCTTGTCCCATCGGGATTCCGGCGAATCGCGTTGTGCAAAAAGCCCCCGACATGAACCTGTCCGAGTGATTCCTTGGAGGCGTAATCCGTAAATCCCTTCAGCTTCTTTCCGACTTCTTCATCGAGCTTTTTGGCAATCCGGAGGGAAGCTTTTCGTCCGGAACTCTCGTCGAGATATTCCAGATCAAGCCTTCCCCGTGCCGTCGATTTGTGCGCAAAAATGAGGCCGTTCTTCACGAGAGTTCCTCCAGGAATGCAATGGCCTGATCGAGCTTGGTTTCAATCCGAGTGAGTGCGGCGGGATCGATTTTGCTATCGATCTTCGCAGCGTAGATCAGCGCCTCCAGTGTCTCGGCTTTGGTGCGAAAACCACGCGCCTCGTGATGCCGATGGAATCGCTCATACGCCTCATTGCTGAGCAAAAACTCCATGCGGCGTGTGCTGGGCTTTTTATGATGCGGCATCGCGGTTTTTATATGGAGCGGGTCGGGTTCCGTGGGGCTAGGCCAACGGATTCAGGGAAATCTCTGGAGCGTGCCTGACACGCGGAAGAGGCAGCGGGGATAAAGCGTCCGCGACCCCGCCAGCACTTTCCGGGAGAAAGTGCTATCCTGTTGGTTGTTTGGCCCGGGTGAACAAACACCATGATCCAGCTTCCAAAGCTCTGGAATGGGTCTCAATGAGGAGGTCGAAGGAGGTTGCCCGGAGTAGGTCGAGCAGGTGGGTGAGCCGTTTGCGGGGAAGCGGAGGGGATGAGGCCGCTTCGCTGCAATGGGCGAAGGGTAAGAAGATCGTCTGGCAGGGTGAGCTGATGGGGTGGAGGCAGCAGGAACAAGCGGGGCCAACCCAGAGCCCTCAGTGACGTCCGCACAGCGGGCGACGACACCCCATGAGCGGATGAAAACTGCAGGTGCAAAGAGACTGTTAGAAGAGGGCTTCCTACAGGCCTGAATGAGGGATCGAACGAATTCCATGTCATCCATTCTTTCAGGAAAAAAAGCTCTTGGTGCTCCCAATCGGGAGCACCAAGTCTCTGTAAAGGTGCTTAAGTGTCCGCCGATGACGCCAAAACCACCCAAAAATCCCGATGATCTGACCAAGGTGAAAACCTGGTTGGAGAAGCCGGAGCAGGCCGAGATCCTCGGCTATCTCCGGGAGATGATTCGACCGACCCTTCGAGCCGAGCTGCATGAGGAATTCATCCTCAAGAAAGCCCAGCGATTCCTTCGCTCGACGGGCTACCAACTTCCCGGAGAACGATGAGCGAAGAGCACAATCTCGCCGAGGGACGAAAGCGTCCCCGCAACACGGGTGAAGCCCTGCTCTTACTGAAGTCTCTCGTCGGCCCGAAGGGGGATCCTCCGGGTGCTCATCCCAAGTCGGAATTCATCAACACCAAGGCCGCCGCCCAGTGGCTCGGTATCCCCGAACGATCGATGCAGCAGTACGTCCAGATGGGACTCCTCCCGAGCTACAAGCTCGGCAAGCATCGCCTATTTCGCAGGAGCGAGCTTCTTGACGCTCTTGGAGCGACTCGCCGGGCTACCTGGGACGAGTTTCTTCGATGATGGGGATCTCTTTTTGGGTGCGTTGCCGGAAGCCTTCCCAGCAGCTTTCCCTTTGTCCTGAATCCCTTTCTTTTGTGGAACCACTCCGAAGTATTCCTTGGCGGCCTTCTCAGTCACCAGCTCCCGGTAGTTCTGGAAGAGCTTCCTGGGTGAAGTGTTCATCTCCAGGCCGACCTTATCGGCAGAGTGGGTTTCTGCCAGACGGTAGGATGCATAGGAATGCCTGAATCCATTATGGACAGGAGTGACTCCAGTTTTTTTGAGCGCCTCTCCAAATTGGATCAGGAGGGTCGAATCATGGGCGTAGTGAGGACAGATCCAGCCACTTTTTTGGGCATGAGTCTTGAGCCATTTTTTAAGGTTGGCCTGAATAGGGACGATACGGCGCCTGCCGGTCTTGTCCTTCTGTCGGTCGACGACGATGTGTCCCTCGGTCATGTTGACATCACCCCATTCAAGACGATGGATCTCGGCAGCGCGGAGTCCCGCAAATGTCCCGATGGCCGCAAAGGAGACCCACTTGTCAGGCAGTCCGTGCAGGATCTGGGAGATCTGTGCAGGGGTATAGATGCCGATGGGGCTACCGTGATCTGTGGAAAGGGTAATGTACTCGGCTTCGGTTTGGATATTGCGGAGGAGGTACCCCCGCTTTCTGGCGAAAGAAAAGAGGGTGGTCAGGGTTCCCCTGTAATTGTTCCGGTTGCGCCCCTTCACCTTGAGGGAGTCGAGCCATCGCTCCAGAGCGGGAGCGGTGATCTCAAGGATGCCCCCACGAAAGGATTTCGCTGCCTTACCCAAGCGGGAATGGCAATCCGCCCAGTGGCGGTAGGAACGCTGCTTGGCTTTGAGATCATCCAGGAACTCCTTAACTACCTCAGGAAATGCCTTCGGGGTTACCTTCCTCCGATCCGTCTCCCTGACGAAGAATGTTGCAGCCTCCACAAGGGAGGCCTTCTCGGACATCTGGGACATGATTTTCCGGGAATCGACGAATTCCCTCACGGCCTCACTCAAGTTCACCCTGAGGGGAGTGAGCATCTCGTTGCAGAATTCCAAAAGGGCGGCTTGCTGTGCGGTGACGGTGCGGACATGCGCGACTCCGTCAGCCAACTGGTCGGCAATTTCCTTGGCCCTTTTACGCGCCTCGACCATGCCGGAGCACTTGACCAACTTGCGATGTCCCTTGGCGTAGTAGGAGAGGAGAACCTTACCATTACCAGCGTCGTAAATCGGGATGCGGGCGGTCTTGCCCTCGTAGATTTCAAGGGGTCCTTTTTTCTTCCTCTTCTCCGACTTTTTAAGTTCCCGTGACATGCCCAATTTGTTACCTTTTTGTTACCTAGGGGTCAATTGGCATTTTTTACTCTGTTATCCTAACGGTTTCGAATCCCGTTAGGGTCGCCACTTCCCAAAGTTGTTCTTTCTACTCTGAAAGCCGATAACGTTAAGGCTTCACGATCTTGCTCCGCTCTTGAGAGATTAGAGGCTGCAATGGGGCTTTATCACCGACCCGGCCTTTTGCCAGTAAATTTACTTTTTGGATAATCTGGCCAACTACTCAAAAGCGCACCGATGGTGATCTAATCAGGAGAAAAAGATTTCCAAGAGATCTGTCCTCAGGCCAGTTTCAGCAACTCACTCAAATCCAAGGAAGCAGTGAACATAGAGAGTTCGCCCTCCTTGTCGCGGGGCCACTCCTCCACTGGGCGGTCGCAATAAAGCTCTAGCCCATTCCCATCGGGATCGCGGAGGTAGAGCGCCTCGCTAACGCCATGATCAGCTGCACCCTCCAGGGAAACATTGGCTTCATGCAAAAGCTTAAGGGCCTTGGCCAATGCCTCCCGCGTTGGATAGAGGATTGCCACATGATAAAGTCCGGTCGCACAGGGAGGAGGAGGATTTCCCCCACTACTCTCCCAGACATTCAAACCGATGTGATGGTGGTAACCATCCATTCCTAGAAAGGCTGCTTGCCGACCGATTTTTTGATTCACTTTAAAACCTAGGACGTCTCTGTAGAAGGCAACAGAGCGTTCCAAATCAGCAACTTTCAGGTGAACATGACCGATACGGATGCCGGAGATTTGAATTGGTGGTTCCATCAAGGTTCAGTATGCCGCCGGATAAATATAGGAGTAGGGTGAATGATTGCAGATGGCGCAAGACATGCCTCAGACTAGATAAGACCTTACTGAACGACTCAATCTATAAGTGCGCTTGGATCGGCGGCAACCTCTGCCAAGTTGCGGAGGATTAAGAAAGCTATGAGCTTAATAAAAATGTGATTCAGGAACTTAGAGATCTCGTCTTTCTCGTGCTCATCGCGCGTTCAGGAGGACTTTAAGGGATCAACTAGCAGGCAACACGTCCCTCGGAACCAGCTCCCAATCATAGATTTGCGAAGCAGCAAGTCCTCCATCGGCTTCCTAATTCAGCGAATGGAGAATTTGCTAAATCTTGGGCTTTTACCCGAGATGCTGGACAATCGGACCTTACCGTCCTGGACGCTTGTTGGAAGTCTGTTTCATGTTGTAGCTCTCTTGGGAGAGCCAGCTAGCGGACTCTCCTATTTTGTTCAATGTGCTAGCAGATCATAATAAAGCAACTTTTGTTCCAAAAAAATTGCGGTCTTATGGAAATCGCAAAATTTAAAGGTGCCGTGAAATGGAATTCAGTAAGAATCACAACGCCTTATTCCTGCTAAAAGTCCCACAAGACAATGAAATTCTGATACGAACCCTATCCGATCAGGGACGAATACTTCTATTAACCAATGCAAAGCCGACCGCGAGTTTTCATGCCCCGTTTTATGGTAGGCGTGGTGTCTTTCATAACGATCCTGCAATCGGTTGGTGAAGCCCAATTAATGTCTGGTTATCAGACTAAAAGGGAAAGCGTAGTTCCCCTCGAACCAGCTGCTAGTGGCCCACCCCCCCCGAACAATTGGAGAAATTTTCAAACTGTCATGGAGCGAGGGAGACCCTCTTCTTCACTTATCTCGGTCACCCCAACCTCTTCCAGCACCACTGGAAATGAGAGGGCACATGCCACTGTGCAAATTAACGGAGGCAGAGCACGCGAACTACTGCCGAATGTTGCGGGTCTTTTTCCCGTTATAACGATGCCGGCTGTGGGTATAGCCCAAATCAAGGTTATTTACCCCGATGGAAACCCGAGTGAGCCTGTGATAATCGATTTCGACGATAAGAGTAAAAAAAATGGGGATCGAATTATTATCGCTGGAAAGCTGGATGCATCCCGGGCGATTTCCTTTCGACTTGAAACGACGCAAAACCGACTCCATTCAAGACAAAAATGGAACTCAAGCTCGATCGCATTCCGATTCAAGACAGGCAATGAATTGAAAGTCCATCAACTCACCTTGCATAAGGGTGCTGACTCCAAGGTCTTGGATGTGCTTTCGGGCCCCGAAAGGTCTCTGGACCACTAGCCCAACATGATCTCCTTGAACAATTTGGGCATCGGAACAATACGCTCAGGACTTTTCAACTCGGGGTTTGAACGTCTTCGCGTCGAGTGCATTTGGGTCGATGCCCTTCATTCTTTGATTTCAAGATGCCTAAAGAGAAAAGCCCTGACTTTGGAGAGAGCTAGTTTTCCCTCAGGGGAATCCGGCCACCATGCCTGGAAATCATGAGGCATCCCCTCGTAAACATCGAGTTTTGCAGATCCTCCAGCAGCTTCAATGGCCTGATACAAACGAACAGAATCACTTAACAGGATCTCTTTCGTGCCCACTTGGATAAGGGTGGGAGGAAAACCTTTACTAAAGTCCCCGTTGACCGGGGAAACATAAGGGTTCCTCCAATCCTTGCGATCCGCATAGGCCAACATCCCCTGCTCCGTCCCATGATCATAACTCAGGGCTGGGTCGGCATCTTTCAGTGTGACACGCGTGTCGGCCGTATTCTCAAAATCCGTCACTGCTGACCAGAGTACAAGGGCGGCTGGCATCCCTACTCCCTCATCGCGCATTTTCAACGTGACCGCCGCGGCGAGATTGCCCCCCGCGGAGTCGCCGAAGAACGCGATACTTCGAAGAGGGTACCCTTCGTGTTGTAGAGCCTCCACAACGGAAATGATCTGACCCGTGATTTGAGGCCATTTTGCAACAGGTGCAACGGTGTAATCGACTGATACCACCCTCATGCCTGTTAGCGCTGCAAGTCGGGCCGTCGTGCCAAGCATAGACCTAGCTGAAAAGAAAACCCAGCAGCCACCGTGAACATCCACGAGCACTTTTCCGTTGTCCTTCCAGTCCTTTGGTCTCACGTCCAGAGTTGGAATACCTCCGTAGCGGACCTCCTTGACTGTAGGACCGAGCTCCTGCACTACCTTTTGCGACAAGGGGATGAAAATTGCTTCAAATCTGGCACGGGCATCTGCCCAGGCCTTTAAATCATCCGGCGAGGGACCCCTTGGGGTTAGCGACGGATCAATGGCTGACTTTCGGAGAAGTCTCTGGACATCCCTTGATATTGTGTCGGGAACATAGGACCAAAGCTTGGAGTTTTCCGGCGACTTCTGGGCATCCGCCGGAAAAATGCTATAAACCGCAAGAAATGAGAGGACCCAGAATATCGGTATGCTTTTCATGAGATCCTCAAGGAATCTTGAAGCACATTGCAGTCGCAGGTCAATTCCTCAGCTGTCATAGACTATTTACACCCATCAATTTGTATAATTGATGAATGCCTACCGATCAGGTGAGCGTCGTTTTTTAACCCCTTATACGCATACTGAGTCAATCCACTGATCTCAGCAACTTTCCCACAGTTGAAGTGTTCCAATGTTGGTGACGACCTCCCCCAGTCACTTCATCATTTGCGCTCATCAACCTCTCCCCTCATGACAACCCTAATTTCTCGCGGCTTTCCGTTTCCTCTATGCTGGTTCATTTTTTTTCTATTTGTCTGCACAACGGTAATGAGGGCAACCGCTCCCGGGTTGACCCCCTCCCCTGATTCTGCCTCTCCGGATGCCATTTATTACAACGGGAAGATCCTGACCGTTGACACCAACTTCAGCACCGTCAACGCATTGGCCGTGAAGGAAGGGCGTATCTTGGCCACTGGTTCCACCGAGGAGATGCGAAAATTAGAAGGTAATAACACCAAGCTTTTCGACCTGAAGGGTCACACTGTGATCCCGGGCCTGATCGACAACCATATCCATTTCATGCGAGACGCCCTTCGCTGGAGCAATGAAACCCGCCTTGATGGGGTCACCAGCAGAAAGGAGGCTCTCCAGATCATCTCTGACAAGGCAAAGGGTCTGAAACCTGGTCAGCCCATTCTAGTCCTGGGCGGCTGGGGGGAGCTTCAATTTGCGGACAAGCCTGGCGCCTTTACTACTGAGGAACTCGATCAAGTGGCTCCGAGCAATCCCGTCATACTCCAGAAATCATATATGGCACTCTATTTGAATACGCTCGCTTCTCAGGTATCAGACAAAGCGCGGGCAATTGCGGGTACAGGAAATAATGACAAAAGAGGACCCGGTAACTCCGGAATCTCCCAGACGGATGCCTCGGCGGTTCCTAATACCCAACATCCTTCTTTTCCC
>Ga0118677_10015983_pt1 | contig 10353 bp, 8 predicted proteins | sample AliMusrvi5mmetaG_FD_86154 | JGI IMG/M metagenome (GOLD analysis project Ga0118677, IMG submission 86154)
CGGGCGACCGTGCTTGAGCTGTAGCGCCGGCTGATACCAGCGGTCTTCAGCGACCGAATCAGGCGATTCGCCATCTTTCACCGTCCCCTGCTTATCCATCAGCATCTCGGCAATGGTGATCCCCGAGAGGGCCAGGTATTCAGCCTGGCGTCCCTTGCGGGTGACGGAGAGGATCTTCGTCTCCAGGTGCGCGTCAAACGCGAACGAGACCACGAGGATGCTGAGCAGCGCGATCGTCCAGATTGCGACAATCAGCCCGGAGCCGCGGGAAGAAGAGGACAGAGGACAGAGGACAGAGGTCAGAGGGGGGCGGAGGTCGGGGGTCAGGGCATGAAGAACACCCGGTCCGCACGAAAGGCCTGAAGCCGTTCCTGCTGACTGTTCTGATCCCTGTTGCTTTTTCCCTGTCATCCGACTCCTGACCTCTGATCTCCGACATCTGACATCTGTCTTCATTTCCCCTGCGACTGGTCTGCCAGGGGGATGCGCACGATCCGCTTCATCTCCAGGGGGTCCTGGCCATCTTCGGTGGGTTGGAGAAAGAGCGTGATTTCGACGGCGCGCGGCAGTTGATTGGTGTTCTCCCATTTATCCAGCCAGTGCAGGTCCGGCTTCCCGCCGCTGGCAGGCGGGGGCGGCTGGATGGGATCGAGCGTGCGGCAGTTCAGTCCGACGACGCGCGTCGAGAGCAGCACCGGCTGGACCTTGTCAGGATCGAAATCGGACTGCTGCAGGTCGAGCCGCCAGGAACGCACGGTCAGGCCGGTGCGCGTCTTACCGCGCGCATCGGTGACGTCGCGGACCGCGACTTCCACGGCATGCGGCATGCCGGCATAGGGCGCGTCCTCGCCGATCAGCGCGGCGCCGAGTTTGGACCAGCGGATGACGCCATGGGCCGTGGCGGCGTCGCCGTCGTCGGCCATCGAGAAGCCGTAGGAGGAAGAATGTCCCGGCGTCGGCTTCCTCCAGTAAGCCGAGCGCAGGCCCATCGCGATCTGCTCCATGACATAGTCGCCCTGATGGATGCTGTTCGACAGCTCGGTCCCGGCCTGCCAGGCGCGCACGGCGGCGTTGTACCCCAGAAAGGCCACAGTGGCGACCACGGCCATCAAGCCGACTGCCAGAAGCAGCTCGACGAGCGTCATGCCGTCGCGCCGCTGCGCGGCGCGACAATCGTTCCTGGCCGTTAGGCTCGCGGAGGACCGCTTCGCCCCGCTGCGCATGTCGGCGATCATTTTCCAAGACGGGTTCACTTGTTTCGCTCCCAGACGTAGCGCACCAGTTCCTCGCCTGCCTGTTCGCTGCCACTCTCGCCGCCCCAGCGCACGCGGGTGCGCACCACGAACAGCTTGTCCTTCTCCTCCTCCGTGGGCGTCTTCTTGTCCACCGTCCGTTCGAAGGTGAAGCCGGCGCACAGCTGCGAGTCCGGGTCCACGGTGTAGTCGGTCTGCACGTCCTTGGAGGGTTCCAGCGGCTCGGGGTAGGTCAATTCTCCCAGGCCGAGCACCCATTGCACTTGGTCGTAGTCGCGCGCCAGCCGCATGGTGCGTAGGCAAGTCGAGAGGCTGGACAGCAGGACGGTCATCCCGATCCCGAGGATCAGGGATGCCAGCAGCACTTCGACCAGCGTGAAGCCGTGGCGGCTGTGGCGGGGCGAGCGAACGCGGGATGTCGTGGTGGTCCGCATCATTCCGCCTCCTCACCTTCGACCGTGGACATGCCGAGCATGTCTACGGTGAGGATCAGCACGGTGCCGGAATCGTCCGAGACGCGAACCCGGTGCGGCCGGCAGGTGCCGTTGCTGCGAAAGCGCACACGAAACGACTCCGGCTGGCCAAATATGGCGGAGTCGGTCTTCTCCTCGTCGCTGTACTCCAGAAACTGCACGTGTATGTCCTCGAATTTCTGTTCGCTCCGGACCGCCTCGGCCACGTCGCCCTCCTGGGCCAGTGTTTCCGCGGTGGTTTCCGCCGGCGCGCCCATTGCCACGGCGGGCGGGAAGAGGCGGGCGCCTTTGCCTTCCGGCGCGGCTGCAGCGTCCACGTTTTCCGGAACTAGATAGGGGCCGTGTCCCTCCCCGCGGAGCAGGCCAGCCTCCACCCGGACCACGCCGCCGCTCTCGCAGACCACGGCAGTCTCGATCTGGTGGAGCAGCGCCATGGTGCGGGCGTAGCGTGCGGCTTGCATGTAGCCCAGCGTGGCCGTCCGCACCCGCATGCCGCTCATGCCGACGTGGAATTGCGGCAGGATCACGGCGGTCAGCACGCCCATGATCGTGATCACCAGAAGGAGTTCGATCAGCGTGAAGCCGGCGCGGCGCGGGCGAATATGGGCGAGGAAGAACATGAGGAATTCAAAACGCAGGAGGCAGAATCCAGCATGTCGGCAGAGGGGAGCGATTCTGACTTCTGGATTCTGCCTTCCGGATTCTGCCAGTCATGCGGCGGCATCAGTTGGTGAGATCGTCTTCCGTCCCTGTCTGCAAATCCGGGCCGGCGGAGCGGATCTCGTATTTGAACTTGGAGATCTTCTTGTACTGAAGGAGAGTCCCCCAGGCGTCGTTCAGCTTCGCCTTGTCTAGCAACGCGCCACGCTCGGAGGTCTCCTCGGTCAGTTCGTCCAGGGAATTGGGGAGGCGGCTTTTGGTGGCGTCGAAGATGTCGACGGCTGTACAGATGGCGGCAATGGACGTGCGCGTGGCCTCGATGCGGGCCTTCTCGCTGTGTCCTTTCAAGCCCACGATCGCCACGGTGGCGAGAATGCCGAGGATGGTGATCACCAGCAGCAGCTCGACAAGCGTGAAGGCGCTGCGGAGATTGCGGGTCAGCTTTCGGTCGTTGCTCATGAGTGTGCTCCTCTTTTCATAGTCAGTATTCAGAATCATTGCGCCAACCAGACGCCCAAGTCTGCTGCCGGAAGTTTCATTCTGAATTCTGAATTCTCTTTTGTCACTTGGTTCCCAGGCCGCTCGTGGCTTGGAGCACGGCCATCAGGATGCTGATGGCCACAAAGCCGACCACCACGGCCACGAGTACGATCAGGATCGGCTCGAGCGCCGTGGTGAAGGTCTTGATGTTACGGTCGAGTTCTGTCTCGTAGCGGCGGCCGACGTGCTCCAGCGCGCCGGACATGTCGCCGGTCTGTTCGCCGATGGAGAGCATGTCGGTCATCATGGATGGGAAGACCTTGCCTGCTGCCAGGGGTCCGGAGATGGTGGTGCCGTCCGTGACGCGTTCACGGGCGCGTCGGAGCTCCTCGCCGATCACCTTGTTCCCCACGGTCAGCTCGGTGATCTTCATGGCTTGCAGCACGGGGACGCCGTTGGCCAGCAGCGTCTGGAGCGTGCGGGCGAAGTTGGCGTATACGCCGGTGGCGATAATCCCCTTGATGAGGGGGACGTGCAGTTTGACTCCGTCCCACCAGAAGCGGCCGGCTGGCGTCTTGATGTGGCGCAGGAAGAGGGTGCCGCCGATCACGAGGGCAATCAGCAGGAAGATGCCGTAGTAGGTGACAAAGTGGCTGATGCCGAGCAGGATGCGCGTGGGGAGGGGTAGGACCATGTGCATGCTGTCGAAGACTTTCTGGAACTGCGGCACGATCTTGACCATGGCGACGATGACTGTTACCACGCCGAGGCTGAGCACAATGGCCGGGTAGGCCATCGCCATGAGGATGCGCTCCTGCATGTCGAGCATGCGCTCGTAGTGGACCACCAGGCGCGAGAGGACGTCTGCCAGCGCGCCGCTGGCCTCGCCGGCGCGGACCATGTTGGCGTAAAGTTCCGGGAAGCTTTTCGGGTGGGCTGCCACGGCGTCGGAGAGCGATTCGCCGCGCACGATGCGGTCGCGCAGGGCCGCGGCCGTGCGCGCGGACGGGGTGACGCCGCCGCCGTGCCCGGCGAGGCAGTTGAGGGCCGAGCCGAGCGTCATGCCGGCCGCGAGCAGGTCGCTGAGCTCGGTGGTGAAGAGGAGCACCTCGCGCGACTTCATGTGGACGCGCTCATCCATCTTCCACAGGGATTTGTGCGCGGCGGCTGCTGCGGCCGCCGCGCCGCCGACCTCAATCACCGAAAGCGGCGTGTGCCCCATGCGCTCCACGGCCAGCAGGGCGGCGCGGCGGTCCACCGCGTCGAGTTGTCCCTCGATGCGGCGTCCGTCCTTGGCGCGGGCTTTGTAGGTGAAGTTGGGCATGGTGTGTGGAGAGGCTGTTAGGCTGAAGGCTATTAGACTGTTTGGCAGAGGTTGTTTTACTGGACCGTCTGGCAACTTGTGCGGATTTTTACCTAACAGACTTCAGCCTAAACCGCTGACAGCCTGCTATTCGTTCTCCTCTGTGGCTCGTATGACCTCTTCCACTGTGGTGACGCCTGCGAAGGCCTTTTCCCAGCCGTCGTCGCGCAGGGTGCGCATGCCGGCGGCGACGGCGGCGGCCTTGATTTCGTTGGAGGAGCTGCGGTTGATGATGAGCGACTCGATGGCATCGTTGACGGCGAGCAGTTCGAAGATGCCGCGGCGGCCGCGGTAGCCGGTGCGGGTGCAGCGGTCGCAGCCGACGGCGGCGAAGACCTGGTTCGACGGCGGAGTGACAGGGTTGTTCCAGAGGGCTATGTCGAGCGGTTCGGGCTTCCGGCAGTGGGGGCAGAGGCGTCGCACGAGGCGCTGGGCCATGACGGCGGCCACGGCAGAGGCCACCAGGAAAGGCTCCGCCCCCATGTCGATCAGGCGCGCGAACGCGCCGGCGGCGTCGTTTGTGTGCAGCGTGCTGAAGACCAGGTGGCCGGTGAGCGAGGCATTGATGGCAATTTCGGCGGTCTCGGCGTCGCGGATTTCGCCGACCATGATGATGTCGGGGTCCTGTCGCAGGAACGAGCGCAGGATGCGCCCGAAGGTCAGGCCGATGTCCTGTCGCACCAGCACCTGGTTGATGCCGGTCATCTCGTACTCGATGGGATCCTCGGCGGTGAGGATGCGCACGTCCATGGTGTTGATCTCGTGCAGAAAGGCGTAGAGCGAGGTGGTCTTGCCCGAGCCGGTGGGGCCGGTTACGAGGAGGATGCCGTTGGGGCGCTGGATCAGCTTCTCGACCAGATGCTGCTCGCGTGGTGTCATGCCGAGGTCTGGCAGGCGCACGAAGTTCTCGCTCTTCTGCAGGAGGCGCAGGCTGATGCTCTCGCCGTAGACCGTGGGCATGGTCGAGACGCGGATGTCGATGTCCTGCCCGCCCAGGCGGATGCCGATGCGGCCGTCCATGGGCATGCGCTTCTCGGCGATGTCGAGATTGGCCATGACCTTGAGGCGCGAGAGGATGGCGGCCTTAAGGCGGTTGAGCTGCTGGGGGACGTCGACCTTGTGGAGCACGCCGTCGATGCGGTAGCGGATGCGCAGTTCTTCCTCCATGGGCTCAAAATGGATGTCCGTGGAGCCCTGGCGGTCGGCCTCGGCGATGATCTGGTTGACAAAGCGGACGATGGAGGCTTCCTGCCCCATGTCGCTGAGGTCCATCTTGGAGATGGTGGCCTCGGTGGTGTCGACCTCGTAGCGACCGTCCTCGAGCATGCGCTCAACGGTCTCTGCGCCGACGCCGTAGTACTTGCGCGCGGCCTTCTCGATCGTCTCGGATGTGCTGAGCGTGAGACGCACCGGGCCGCCGGCGGCCAGGCGCAGGCCATCTGTCATACCGGTGTTGAAGGGGTCGGATGTCGCGACCGTCAGCACGCCGCCAGCCAGGCGCACCGGCATGACGCGGTACTGGTAAACGGCGCGCGCAGGGAGTTTCTGGACAGCCGCATCCTCGGCCTCTGTTTTTTCGAGCGCGGTGTAGGTCAGCCCCAGGGCCGGCGCCAGTTTCTGGAGCAGTTCATCCTCCTTGACGATGTCGAGGCGGACGATGGCCGCGAGCAAGCCTGCGCCGTCCGAACGGTCGGCGGCCAGGATCTGTGCGACCTGGGCATCGCTAAAGAGTCCGGTCTTCCGGAGGACCGTGACCATGGCGGCATCAGCCGGGGAGGGCATACAGGGGCCTTTCGTACAGCAAATCAACAGAAATAATACCCTACTACCACCCCAAACCGCCACCCAATTTGCGCGGAGTTGTCTTCCGCGCGTGGTCGCAGGCCGCAGGGTAAAGAATATGCAGATCCAGGGGTGGGGAACGGCCGCGGTGCAGGAGATGGCGTTGCCGCGCGCCGGGTGATAGGATGCGGACATCATGCGATATGGCAAGGGAACGCGGAGGCTTTGATGATCAGAAATGCGGTGATACGGTCGGTCTTGTGTGGAATTCTTCCGGTTGTTTTCTTCCTGTCTCTTGCCAGTCCATTGATGGCAGGCGACATCTGGATTGTGGGGCCATCGTACAAGGTGGCCCGGAACGAAAAGATGCCTGCCGCGCATCCCGAGATCTACAATCCCGCGACAAAGACGGTGAATCTCTTTGCGGCGCGCAATGAGTACGTTGCCTTCCAGATCGTGTATGCGGGCGACATGCCAGGCGTCAACCTGGATTCCATCTCGATCGCCGGCATCAGCTGCATCGAGACGTTCCGCGAACATTTTATGCTGGCGCCCATTGTCTCGCAGTGGTCCGCCAAGGTGAAGCCGTTCGATTCCGTGAAGCTTGACGAAAGCTACAAGGCGGCCGGTTATCCGCGGGAGTTTCCCGAGCAGATGGTTCCCCTGAAGGCGACAAAGTACGGTGCGCCGTTTGATGTTGCACCCGGGTCCAACGAGGTGCTCTGGGTGGATGTCTTCGTGCCGGAAGATGCGAAGCCCGGCGAGTACGCCGGAACCTTCAAGACAGCCGGCCAGATGTTCAACATCCAGCTGACCGTGTGGAACTTCGCGCTTCCCTCGGTCTCGCATTTCCCGCAGTGGGGCCAGACGCATCCGGAGAACATCGCGTGGGGCTTCGGCAAGCAGGAAAAGACGGTGGGCGAGATCGCGCCCGTGCACGACGCATTCTACCAGATGGCGCACAATCATCGGTTCGTGCTGATGGAAGAATGGATGTGGAACGGCCAGGTCACAGCCAACAAGTTCGACACCTACGCGTCCGGCAAGGGATTTTCAGGTCCGTTCGGCAAGGGGTCCGGCTACGAAGTCATACCGGTTCTGGGCAACGGGATGAAGCAGATGCTGGATGCCGGCAACTACTACAATCGCGCATTCGGAATGACGATCGATGAGCCGGCTGGTGCGGAGATGTACCGGAAGGTCATGGCCAGGGGTGCCGAGCTGAGGGGTGGCTATGGCGGAAAACTGAGGCGGTTTGTCACCAAGTGTTTTGATCCGCCGGATGCTGGCAACGCGCACATGGAGAACGAAATCGATATCTTCTGCTCCGGGGCGACTTCGCCGGAGAAGATTCCGGAGATCGAACAGAAGGGCAAGACCGTCTGGACCTACAACGAGGGGTATGCCGGCGCGCCGTATGTGGATGCGCCGGGCCCGGCGCTACGCACGCAGGCCTGGGCCGGCTTTGTGACCGGATCGCGCTGCTGGTACTTCTGGCAGGCGTGCTACTGGGCAGACTGGCAGTGCAAGGGCAGTTCCAACAAGGGCGCCCTTCGGCGCGCCTCCGATCCGACCCAGCTGCTCGGCAACCTCTGGGAGAATCCGCTCACGTTCGACGAAACGCAGAAGAAGGGCGGCCACTATCCGGAGCGGAACGCGCTGCGCCTCAATGGCGACGGCGTATTGTTCTACCCGGGCCGCGACGTCGGCATCGAAGGGCCGATCAGCGGTTTCCGGCTGAAGAATCTGCGGCAGGGCGCCACTGATTTCGAGTATCTCTACCTGCTGGAAAAGATGGATAGGAAGGATGTCGCCCTGGCCGAGGCGGCGAAAACCGTTGGGGCGCCGGCTCCTTACCGCGCGGTTGAAGATCAGGGCAACGGGCCGGCTGGCGGCAAATTCGTGAACTACGACCTCAACGGGGCGAACTGGGATGCCGCGCGCATTCGCATGGGCAAGATTCTGCACGGCATCGGCGACGCGGCGCTGCGCGCAAAAATCAACCCGTACAACCAGTATCCGAATCCAGCCGGGTCACCCGATTATTACGACGGCGCCCGGTACTGATGTGGGTTGCAGGAGGGAAGAAAAACACGGGGCGGCGGGCCGCTTTGCGCCTCGCCGCTCCATGGGTGACCTGCCGGTTATCTTCCGGCGCCGGCCGTTACTTGACTTCGCTCTCTTCAATGACAATGCGCTGGCGCTTTGCGAAGTTGTTCCATTCGACCTCGAACGGATAGCCGCGAGTGCCGCCGGTGCGCAGCAGTTCCATGATCGGGTACTCCGAGCCGCCGCCGCCGGCGTGAACCATCACCTCATGTTTGCCGACGGGATCCGTATCGTCCGCAGTCACGGGACCGGACGGATCCACCAGGTCGCCCTTCGAGGTGGAATGAAACTTCTCGCCGTCGCTGAAGCGTTCAGAGGAGCCATTGACGCAGATCTGATAGAACCCCCAGCCATTGGGCGGCGTGTTTTTGACCGGGGCATACGGGTCTTTCTCCGACGGCGGCAGGGTGGGGAACTCCCGCCTCGATCCATTGGGTGAGCAACAGGGATCGGAGGTGCCGCAGCGGGCAACCCATTCCCATTCCGAGAATGTGGGCATGCGGACTTTCTTGTTGATCTTTTCTGTGAGTTTCGTGCAGAAATTCTTGTACATTTGACAAGAAAGGCCGGCTGCGGACTGCGGGTCCAGGTTCTCCTCCGGCTTGGTCTTGGAGACCTTGAATTTCGACAGGAGCTTGGAATCATAGAACTTCTTGTCGTTGGCGGTGGTGTCACCGGTGACCGCGGCGTATTGCTCGTACGTGATCGGCGTCTCGGACAGGTAGAATCCCTTGGTCAGGGTCACCATGTGCTGGGGCGATTCCTGCCAGTGCGGCACCTGGATCAGCGGGCAGCCCATGTAGAAGCGCCCGGGCGGACAATAGATGAGTTTGATCGAGACCTTGTCGTCGATCTTCAGCACCAGCGGCGGCTTGTTCGGCATGACGAACGGCTTGGTGGCGCCCATGACCTTGGCCGGATAGTTGAAGGAGGTGGAGCCAGCGGTGTCGGCGGAAATCCAGAGCTGGCCCGGTGTGGCGGGGTTCTCGTGGATTTCGCCGGTCACGGTTCCCGTACCGTCGTATGGGTGCGCTTTCGTTTTTCCCCAGATCGCTTGTTTCTGGGGGCCATCCACGTTGAACATCAGGCGTTCCACCAGTTGGTTCTCCATCTCCAGCGCCGCATCGCCGTCGAGGCTGGTGCCGTCCGGCCAGAAATCCTTGAGAATTTGGTTGAATTCCGCCTTGATGCCCGGCGTACCGTCGAACGCCAGCAGGTAGACGTGTTTCTCCGGATCTTCCAGCGCGGCCTTGGTCATGCCCTGCAGGTGGGCCGTGGCCAGCAGATTGCCCACGAGCGTGACCTTGCCGGCGAGCGCCGGATAGAGGGTGATCTGGAGTCCGGAAGCGTTGTCCTTGGCCAGCACGCGGGTCGGCATGCAGCCTGCCTTGGCCGCGGTCACCAGCACTGAGTTGGCCATGACCTTTTCCATCACGACCGAGGGGAAGTCTGCCCGGGGGCTCTTGTACGGCGTGTAGTCGCCGGCAAGCTTGAAGGAGCCGTCCGCACCCGAAACCGCGGTCGCGCTCGAATTGGTGCGAATGCCGATCGCGACACCGGCGATCGGTTTTCCGTCCGGATCCTTCACCGTGCCAATGATGGAAACTGTGGCGCCCCGCGCGCCGCCTGCGAACAGGACTCCCAGCATCAGACAGCCTGCGACTGCCGATCGTAACAGCTTGTTCATTCGTTTCTCCCTTGATGCGCCGGCCTGAAAACGCGAATTGCGTGTGAGATTCTTACACCTTCCGGGGCTTCGGCGTCAAATCCAGGCAAATAGTGAAATTCCGGAGCTGCGGTCCCGGCGCTGGTCCTTCCGGCCTTCACTTCGCCAGTTGCTTCATCAGCCACGCCATGTTCTGGCCGAGAGTCCGCATGGTGTTCATCCCCTCCTCGTCCTGGAGGACCTCGCCGGGGGCGCGGCCGAATGCGAAATTCCAGTAGGATGAGCCTACCTGGTAAGTCTGCTGGTAGTGGAGATAATGGGTGAGGGTGTCGAGGGCGTGCATCTCGCCGCCGCGGCGGACGGCGACCAGACCGGCCGACGCCTTGCGGCGCAAAGGCAGGCCCACAGTGCGCAGCACCAGTCCGGAGCGGTCGATAAAGGCCTTCATCTCGGCCGTGACATCAGAAAAGTAGACCGGCGAGCCCAGGATGATGCCATCGGCGGTCTTCAGCTTCTCGACGATGCCATTCACCGGATCGTCATCGAACACGCAGCGCTTCAGTTCAT
>Ga0118677_10015984_pt1 | contig 10353 bp, 10 predicted proteins | sample AliMusrvi5mmetaG_FD_86154 | JGI IMG/M metagenome (GOLD analysis project Ga0118677, IMG submission 86154)
GAGGGAGCTTTGCTAATGGTGCTGTGTCGGCGGCGTTTGTGCAGTTATTTAATGACTCATTAGGGAAACCCTTCACGGGAAGTGCTAAGGTCGACTATGATGGTGCGGCACATGCGTATAATATGAATGGAACCGGTTTGGATCTTGCTGCCAACGCGTGGACGACACTCAATTCATGGATTTGGAGTTCGAACGTTATCGCTTTTAATAATGGTTCACCTGTTGTGGATTCTCAAGGCTTTGCATTGTCCAAGACTAGTTGGTCAGATGATGGGCTTTCTGTCAATCAACGATATGTAGATGCAGAAACGGTATCATATGTTGCACTAGGGAATCAACAGGCTGTGGGGGCAACGCTTGGAAGCTCTTGGTTTCGACTCACAAATATGGATACCGGAGTTACAACGGAAGCTGTTTATGCTGATTCTCGATTGGGAAACAATAGTGGCGTGGAAATCTCCTATAAAGCTGCACAGAATCTCGGTGTCAGCATCTATAGGGGAGGATGTGCTCCTGTGAATATCAAGGTAGAATATATTGGGGACTTTAAAACAGGATTTCCTGTAAGGAATTGATAATATTATGAAATCATTATTGATATATATATCGCTGTTAGCTTTAATTATAACAGCTTTAGTGGTCCGATTAATGGAACGCAATCTTTAAACAAACAATATCAAATTCAAGCTGAAAATAAGTTTTATGGAAATGAAAAACATACAGATTATTTTATAGTTTCAACTAAAGATGGTATAAAAAGAGGCCAGCTTCTAAACAATGCTAATATTTCTAATGTTCAATTTATTTGCAGTTGGTCACCAGATAGTTCAAAAGTTGCATTGCTTGTTTACTATGGGAATAAAAATAGTTTGATCCTAGTATTAGCGAAAATTAGTGATACATTCCGTGAGATACATTTTAGAACACCAGAGTTTGAAAACACGAATCCTGACGAAGATAAAGGAGTTGTAAATGCTGTCGGATCATGGATTGATAAAAATACTGTAAATCTAATTTTTGGAAAAATGGCCGAGCATAATAATCGTATGTTTTATGACTTACTTGTTTCGAAGTTAGTTATTTCAATTACTGACGGGGAGCTTATCGTGCAGTCCAAAAAAATGGGTTTGTCTAGCGGTGATGCAAATGATTTATTAAATAAATGGGGACGACGTTATTGGGTAACCGAAGATTAAAGTTAGTACGCTTGGCGTTGCAACATTAGTACGCTTGGCGTTACAACGGGGGACGACGGCAAGCGCATACCCAAGGAACAAAATACATGCCCTTGAAAGATGGCCTGGTACCGAATGAGCTTCTGGACGCAGCGGCCGCAAAAGCGGCTTGCGTCTTACCATTCCGAACGCTTCAACACTCGGCCCCGCCCCGATCCAGTGTTCGTCCCCATCAACCTCGAGAACACCCTTTTTCACCCCGACAAGATATTCTTTACAAAATGGGTTAGAAACGCGACTGATTCGGCTCTGACAAAAATGCTTTATATCAAAGAATAAGGAAAATGCAATATCCTCTCACAGAGCCACTAAGCCACGGAGAAAGGCAGTCTTCTCAGTGCCTCCGTGACTTTCTGAGAGAAGCAGTCTTCTCTTTGTCCTCTGCACTCAGACGAGGTGAGGTGCTCTTTTTGGTTCTGCTCCTTTTGATCGTTCTATTGCCTCGTCTGCCAGATGAAATCTTCCCAACCACGACCAACGGGGCATTGATTCAACCGCACGCGGTGACTTCGGTGATCAATACCGGTACCACCTCCTATAGCTACGATAATAACGGCAACATGATCAGCGGCGGGGGGCGCACCCTGGATTATTACTCGAATAATAAGCCGAAAAAGATCACTCAGGGAGGCGATACGATCACCTTCGGCTACGGCCCCAGCGATGAACGGTTAACGGAATACGACTCGACCCTTGGACGCGCTCAATTGAAGGTGTTTGTCGGTGGGTTATACGAACATATTGATAATTTTACTTCTCCACTGGCGTGGGTCGGGTCAGTGGCTTCAACGGTGGAACGGTATTACGTGACCGGTGGGAGCGGGACGGTGGCGGTGTTTACCCGATCCACTAATGTGACGAATTCGGTGATTCCGACCCCCACGCCAACCTCCAGTCCTGCCAATATTACCACCAGCACGCGTTATTTGCATGGGGATCGGCTCGGAAGTATTGAAGCGATTACCGATGAAAACGGTCAGGTCGTCGAGCGGTTCAGCTATGATGCCTTCGGCGCGAAACGGGATGCCACCACCTGGGCCGATTTGGCACCAGCCACCAGCACCTCGTCCCCTGGAGTGAGCGCAGTGACTTCTGCGGGGTTTACTGGACACGAGGAGCTGGACGGAGTTGGGCTCATTCACATGGGCGGACGCGTCTATGACCCGGTTCTGGGTCGCTTTTTAAGCGCAGATCCCATCGTCCAGGCCCCGGATAATACACAAAGTTATAACCGTTACACCTATTGCCTTAATAACCCGCTTAACCTCACCGATCCGAGTGGGTATTCGTGGCTGAGTAAGGCTTGGAAGAGTATTTCTCATGTGGCTTCCTATGCTTTTGAGGGGATATTTGCCTTTAAAGGGGTTCAAAAGTGGGTCAAACAGAACTGGCGGATTATTGCGGTTGCGGCAGTATCGGTTGTCGTTGGGTTCGCTGTACCCGCTCTTATCGGTTTAATCCCTGAATTTATAGCAGCTCAAGGGGGGCTTACCCTGACAGGAGCCATTGTAAGCGGAGCTATAGGCGGAGCCATCATAGGGGCCAGTAATGCGGCCATTTATGGACAACCCCCTTTAAAAATATTGGAGTCGGCCTTAATTGGCGGAATTACTGGAGCGCTGACAGCTGGGATTGGGCACGGGTTAGGATTCGGCGAGGGATTGAATCCGATTAAATCAGCATTGCACGGTCTGGTGCAGGGGGCTGCGGGTGCGATTCAGAACCACGATTTCAAGAGCGGGTTTATCGGCGGTTTTATCAGTTCGATCGGAGGCGGAATTATTGGGGATACGGGGTTGGATTCCTGGGAGGGTCGAGTGCTCCGGGTCGTTGCGATGGGTGCCGTGGGTGGAACCGCTGCCAGACTGAGCGGAGGGAGCTTTGCTAACGGGGCGGTTTCGGCGGCGTTTGTGCAGTTATTTAATGATGAGCAACAAGTTGCTCAAACAAAATCTTGGGATCAGTATCCCAAATGGGATCCACGAAATTTTGTAGCAAATCTTTGGAATGCTGGAGCCGAAATTTATGAACAAACTGGACAGACTCTTTGGGGAGAAGGAGGCTGGAATTCGTTATTCATATCAATCGGAGCGTCAAGTCCCTCACTAATAAGTGATACATCAACTTTTCTGGAGAATACTAGCGCTGATTCATTTTTCGGAAGAGGTGGAACCGGAGTATTGAATAGCAATGATTATATTCGAGTTGGATACGGATGGAATGGTCAAAATGCGGTCTTCCGCATTTCCATTGGAAATCAAAATCTTCCTATTCATGTTCATCTAGACCTTTGGAACCGATGAAATTATTAAAAAACGAAATAGCGGATATTATTGAAAAATTCTTACTTAAGAGGGATGGAAAGTGGGACTGGGACGATTTTATTTCCATTCGCCTTGCAGATATTGAAATGGATCAGATTAGACAAATTTGCGCCGATCTACACGAAGATTTTCCGCCGACAAAGCGCGGGGAGTATTGTAATGAAGAAGGTTTAATTATATTAGCTGATCTAGTTAAACAAATAAGAGGAAGCACAAAAGAAAAGTAACCGCGTGTGGGGTGCAAAAATGTCGTTCCACTTTAACCTGTTCAAAATCAGCGAGATAAAACATGGTAAAAATCGATAATTATGTTCCGTTTTCAGGCTGCGCGGCGATAATAATGCCGCAAAAGTCCGCCCAAACGGGAGTTACATTCGATTTCGTCCGGCTCTGGTGGACTGGAACCAAGCGCGCATGCACAAACATGAAGAAAATATTGCCAGAGATTGCCAGTATTTACTGGATTGATCTAAAAACTAATGGCTGTGTAAGACCATGCACCAAAGCAACTTACACCTAGATCAAACGGCTGGTTTCGAGCCCCGTAGGCTCCGCTTATCTAAGCCTTTGATTTCCAAAGACTTACAAACAGATCAAACCACTCCGGTTGACTCACATGCACAAAACATGAACAACCATGTGCTTTCCAAGCCGCGCACCATCAAGGTCGGCTCCGTCCATATCAAAATTTACCCGGGCGTTTGTCGTGGGAGACAAATCTTCACGGTCTACTGGCGAATCGGCCAGCGCCCGTTCCGAAAAGTTTTTGCCAACGAAAAAGATGCCGAGAAATTCGCTCGCGACAAAGCCGAGGCTCTTGCTGCGGGCCGGGTCGATGCGCCAAGCATCTCGGTTGCCGCCATTGAAACCTTTCAGGAAGCAAAGCGGAGGCTTGGGCCAATTACGACACCGCTCCACCTCGTAGCAGACGAATATGCCAATGCCGCAGAGAAACTGAAGGGCACAGCCACCATTGACCAAGCAGTCGAGTTCTTCCTGCGGAACACCGCCCCGGCGCGAACACGGCGCACCGTGGGCGAAACGCTGGCCGAATTTATCCATGCCAAGACTCAAGACGGCGTGAGCCAACGTTACCTGCAAGATTGCCGTTCCCGGCTGGGGCGATTCGCCAAAGATTTTCAAACCGAGATTGCTCTGATCCAGACCAAGGAACTTTCCGATTGGCTGCGGGCTCTGCGTTGCGGGCCGCGTTCCCGGAATAATTTTCGGACGCTCATTGTGACCCTCTTTGAATTCGCCCGCAAGCAGGGCTACTACAGTCAGGAACGGCCCAATCCGGCGATTCTGGTGGATCGTGCCAAAGTCCGAGGCGATGCGATCTGCATCTATAGCCCTGAGGAACTCACCGAAATGCTTCGAGTCGCCAATGAGCGGGAAAGAATTGCAATTGCGATTGGGGCGTTCGGAGGCGTGCGCCAAGCAGAAATCATCCGACTCCGGTGGGAGAACTTCAATTGGGGCGAAGAGGTGATCGATTTGGGGAGCGATCAAACCAAGACAGCCTCGCGCCGCTTGGTTCCAATCCTTCCTGCGCTGGTCGCATGGATTGGCAATCTCCGGCACGAACGCGGCCCGCTTTTGCCGTTCAATGAAAACACCGGTTTCCGCCGGTTATACCGATCCATCGAGAGCAAAGTGAACGCAGCCCGGCCTGATGGGCAACGGGATTTCGCATGGAAGCCCAACGCGCTGCGCCACAGCTATGCCAGCTATCGGGTTGCGGTGACTGAGGACGTTGCAAAAGTGTCCTTGGAGATGGGCAATTCGCCGCAAAAGGTGTTCAGCAATTACCGGAAAGTGGTGACCAAGAGTCAGGCTGCTGCATGGTTTTCGATTCAGCCGGAAACGCCAAAAAACGTCGTGCCCATGAGCCGGAATAATCTGATGAAAAGCGAGATTGCAGTATAACACGGCACATATTACTCTCATCTATGCTATTTCACCGTCAACAACTCCTGCTCGCGCTCCTTGATTCCCTCGGTGGTGATGTGGCGAGCTTAGATTTCCAAAAGCTTCTGTTTTTGCACTGCCGTGAACAGGAAGAACCGGCCTATGAGTTTGTCCCCTATCGTTTTGGCGGGTTCTCATTCACCAGCTATGCAGATAAACGCAAGCTGATTGCTGGGGAAATGCTTGCAGAAACCCCGAAACGCTGGATGTTAACAGAGAAAGGCAAGCAAACCGGACGGAAGGACCCGGTGCTCTGCCTTACTGTAGGAAAAACCGCTAAACGCTATCGCGGACTGCGCGGAGATGCACTTGTGGCCGAGGCATACCGCCTCGATCCTTATTACGCCACACGGAGTGAAATGGCCGAGCGGCTCTTTGCCGAAACCCCAAAAGAACTAGAAGCAATCAGGCTCGCTGCCCCGAAGCCAGGCAAACCTGGGATTTGCACCATTGGGTACGAGGGGCGTAGTTTGGAAGCTTACCTGAATCGCCTTCTTCTCGATGGTATAACCCTGCTCTGCGATGTAAGACGCAACCCACTGAGTCGAAAATATGGATTTTCAAAGGCGGCACTTTCCAATGCTTGCGAAGGTGTTGGCATTGGATATGAGCATCTGCCGCAATTAGGGATCGATTCTGAAGCGAGAAAGGATTTGAAGACGCAGGCCGACTACGATGCCCTCTTTGCAGATTATGAGAAGAACGATCTTCCTCATCAATCGAGTGCGCTCGCAAAAATTCACGGATGGGTTGAAAAAGGGCATCGAGTCGCGCTGACCTGCTACGAGCACCTGCCTTATCAATGTCATCGTCACTGCGTCGCTAACGCGTTGCAAAGAGATTTCGGTATGAAGTTGAAAGCGAAACACCTTTAATTTCGCACATGGCACGCGAACGCGTTTTAGTCACCGTCAAGACCTATCCAACACTTTCCCAGACCCATATCGAATTGGTCTGCACCGCTGGCTTTCGCGAGGATGGATCATGGGTGCGAATTTATCCGGTTCCGTTCCGCCTTCTTGGCGAGGGGCAACAGTTTCCGAAGTGGACATGGATCGAACTCCCCCTCGTTCGGCGAAGCAAGGACAAGCGACCGGAATCATTTAGTCCAGTAGACAGGGATGACATCACTATTAGAGAAAAAGTATCGGCACGGAAGGAGAATGGAGAGAACGCCGGGAATGGGCGCTTAAACGAGGGCACATCTGGACGAATCTCACTGATCTGATAGCAGCAGGGAAACGAGATGAGGTTTCCTTGGCAACATTCCGCCCGACGAAAGTGATTCGTTTTGAATGGAAACCCAGCGATCAAGACTGGGACCCGGGCAAGCTGGCTGCTGTTACTTCCCAATTACAGCAGTCGAATCAACAGTCGAGTTTTCTTGAGCCTGATTCCCTGGCGCACGATTTCAAACCCGCACAGAAGGTGCCCTATGACTTCTTTTATAAATTCGCGGATGATCATGGGCGTGAATCAAGGATGCGAATTCTCGATTGGGAAATTGGAATGCTCTATTGGAACTGTCGAAAGTTGGCGTCTACAGACGCCGAGGCATTAGAGAAAGTGCGTCAGCGGTATGAGACCGAATTTTTCAGAAAGGATCTCCATCTCTTTCTCGGAACAACCTATGAATGGCACAGCAGGTCCCCGAATCCGTGGGTAATCATAGGGGTTTTCCCTCCGCCGAAGATTCTCCAAGGGGAGTTGTTCTAACCGCGGGGTAAATACTGGAGTGGTCTTGACACGTCATTCACGGCATGAGCACGCAATCAATTGCAATTCCACCCGAAGACCGTCTCCTGACCGAAAAAGAAACCGCCGAATATCTCCGGATCAAAGTTCGCCAGCTTTACAACTGGCGTGTTTCTGGGCTTATCCCATACATCCGGATCGGCAAAGCACTCCGTTACCGGAAATTGGCACTCGACCAAATGCTGGCCAGGGTGACAATGGGACCGAGTTGAGCAGGAACCGGCAAGGGTCGGCAAATTGTTATTGCGCGATAACAATTCAAATCGACTTGCAGATCCAGTGAGATTCTTTCGACTCGCAACTTCTCGGATTAGAAGTAAAGTCACTTAGTAGCCCATGCCTTCATCTATTATTCAAATTGCAGACCAGATCCGGGTCGAAATGTCATCAACATCCGATCAAGAACGCCGCAGTCTATTGGGACAGTTCCTTACACCTGCGCCTCTGGCTCGATTTATCGCCAAAGAATTTCCAAAAACTACCAGACCAATTCGATTGCTTGATCCTGGGGCCGGAGTGGGAATTTTGACGGCAGCAGTGGTGGAGCAAATTCTTTCTTGGGATATACGTCCGCCCTCCGTTGAAATCATTGCATGTGAATTGGACGAACAACTTCATGAACATCTCTCAAAGGTTCTTAACGCCTGTGTCGTTGTATTACGGGGGAAAGGAATCGACACGCGGTTTGAAATTTATGGGGGTGATTTTGTTGAGATGGCGACGCACAGCCTCGACCATACTTTTTTTGACAGCGGATCTTTCGGTGGGACGTTTAGCCACGCAATAATCAATCCTCCATATCGTAAAATTAACGCTGATTCTTCGACCCGGAAGCTGCTTTCCGAAATCGGGTTGGAAACCACGAATTTGTATGCAGCTTTTGTTTGGCTATCTTCCCGACTACTTGATAACGGAGGGTATCTCTCAGCGATTACGCCGAGAAGTTTCTGCAATGGCCCCTATTTCAGAAGCTTCCGTAAGGCGATGAATAGTTCTATGTCGTGGGAGCGTTTGCACATCTTTGATGAACGTAATGCAGCTTTTTCGGATGATTCTGTACTTCAAGAAAATATTATTTTCCAGTGCAGAAAGGGAGTGCAGTCCATGAACGTCATCGTTAGCTCCGGAAGCGGTGCAGATTGCGGAACCGTCTCTTGCCGTAGTGTGCCTTTCTCCGACGTCGTCAGCCCTAGTGATCCCCAAGGATTCATCCATCTCACGGTAGACAATTCTGCTGTTGTTACCCGTCAACTAATGTCGCGGTTTTCAACTTCGTTAACAGATCTTGGATTGTCCGTTTCAACCGGCCGTGTCGTTGATTTTCGTTCAAAAGACTATTTACGACACAGTCCCACGCTTGATGGGGTCCCTTTAATTTACCCACATCATTTAAATGGTAGCTGTGCTCATTGGCCAGGAAAACCAAATAAAAAACCGGATTCCATCTTGATTGCAGAAGAAACTAGGAATTTACTGATTCCTTCTGGAATTTACGTCTTGGTTAAGCGTTTCTCGTCCAAAGAAGAGCGGCGTAGGATTGTGGCCTCCCTTTTTGACCCGCAGATACTCCAGAGAGAGCTTACTGTAATAGGCTTTGAAAACCATTTGAATTATTTCCATTCCAATGGATTGCCCCTCAATGAACAGCTTGCAAGAGGGCTTTTTGTTTACCTAAATTCAACTTTGGTTGATTCGTATTTCCGTCAGTTCAACGGTCATACACAGGTCAATGCAACGGATCTTCGCAGCATGATGTACCCAAATAGGAAACAGCTAGTAGATCTCGCTAAAGCCTATATTCATCCAACACAGGAGCATTACGATGAGGCCCTGTCTAAAATCCTCGACTCTTCGATTTCTCCTAGAACCGTTAGAAAAGACCGGAGATTGCGTCAGAAACCAGCATTTGCTTAGCCCCGTCCTCCTGAATCCAGAGATAAGTTTCGGGCGCAATATTCTTATGCACTTTTTGTCTCGCTGCGGCTTCCTTCCACGTACGATACGCAGTTGTAAACCCGATTTCTGTTTTTCCATGTCGAACGGCAAATCTCTTCAGATTTTCCTTTTTATGCAAATCTACCTCACCATCGCTACAAACGGCTTCCACAACCCATAGGACATTCGTCTTTCTGTTCCAAAGAAGCACATCCGGCATTGAGTCATTTAACTCGATGGTAATACCGGCTTCGGCAAGAGCAGTTTTTTCCTTATCAGTGATGCGGTCGCCATCGCTGTCATCGATGTATAAAATTTCATAATCAGGGAGAAAACGAGGAGCATAATGCTCACATATATCGTTAATCAGTGTTTCGTGAGTAGCATCAACCTGAGTTTTGGCAAGGGCCGCCTGTTTTGCCTGAAATTCAAGACGCTCACGCGCTTTGTCAGCCCTGCTCCATTCTCTGAGTAGGGGCTCCCATTGCCCATCCGGCGCTTTTAAAATCTCAATCAAAGAATTAGTCAATCGGTATGCACTGTTAGGAGACTTTGCAATTGGATGGCCCGCTATGAATTCGTTAGGCGAAAATAAACTAACCTTCTCGATTGCACCGATTTCCCATAAAGGTTTGAGCCATAAATCACGTCCCTCCCTATCAAGTTTCCCCGAACCTCTTTGTAAAAGTCCAATATGGCATGCAATATGGGCTGTAGACGCTCCGTCGCAAAATTTAAAATTCTTGGCAGTGGGGAAAAAACTGTCGGTCTGATCATCCAGTAAAGCAAAAACGGCATCGATAATATCAGGCTTATCCCTTGATATCTGCTTCAGCACTTTCTCGATTTTTTCTTTCGTGACGTCTTGCAGCGATTTTCCTGGTGAAATAAGTGAGCCTTCTTTGACCCGTCCCCCAATTTTTTCCTCGAGTTTCATTCAAGGAGGCTATCGAAGGGTTCCTATCAGCGTCAAGATAGCGATCTATTTTTAAATCTAAAAATCCAACGCGTTTATGGATCAATAATAACCTCGCAGCTCGGCGCATATCCGTCCCCCGATCAAATCTCGCTTCCTTTTCCAAGCCTGCCAAAAATTGAATTAAAAGACTACAGCCGAGATGCAAAATCTGGCA
>Ga0118677_10007790_pt1 | contig 10352 bp, 11 predicted proteins | sample AliMusrvi5mmetaG_FD_86154 | JGI IMG/M metagenome (GOLD analysis project Ga0118677, IMG submission 86154)
TTTCCGGGGTGAACCAAGCCAAGGCGAGGGTAGCGGCCATCCCGCGGCACTCTTCGCGACCGGCGGCGGCAACATTGATGTGCTCATGGACTGAGCGCAGGGCTTCACCCAAATGACTGAGGCAATCGGGAAATAATCCCGCAGCGGCGACCTTGAAGGTTTCCGGGATGATTTCGCACATTTGTTGGAGGATAATCGCCGAGGCCAGATCGCCGGCATTGCCGCCGCCCATCCCATCGGAGACGGCGAAAACCAGGTCCTGGCTGGCAAGGGAATGAAGGCCCTGTGGAGGCAATATCTCTGCCCCCTGAACGCCGGAGGCGAAGGCGATGAACGAATCGTCGTTGCGGGGCTTGCGTGATCCGCTGTGCGAGCGGGCGGCCCAATGGAGGTGCGCGGCGGCGGGCACGGCAGAATGTGTTAGTGAGTATGGGTGGGTGGCGGCGGGAGAATTTCGGCCAGTTCAAAGTCGATCACACAAAAACAGCCGAGTTTGTCAGAGTAGGTGATGTTGCGTGCCTCCGCGTCAAGGTGGCGCACGCCGTAGTCGCGTTCGAGCTTGGCGAAGATGCGATCGGCCTTCTCCTTGGTGATTTGGTTGGCGGGCTGGCCGCAATTGGTGGAGACAAAGTAGAGTTCTTCGGGGTGCTCTTCCAACAGCCGGGGCACATACGGACAATCGCGCTCCTCGAGCACTTTGAGCACGGCCACCTCGGTGGCATAGCGCTGTGCGGCAGCCGTTCCACGCAAGCGCTTGTGGACGTTGCCGTAAAAGTCGATGCGCACCAGCGAGCGGATGCCGTCTTTGAGCGGTTCGAGGGCCATGGCTGGCGCAGGGTGGCGCCGCGAGAGTTGAGCCGTTAAGCGCTGGAATGTCACGTCGAAATAATCTCAGTGGCTTTCATTCCTTCAGTGGTAGAAAATAGTCACGGATCATCCCCGAAAAATCTGAGTTCGATGCGCATGCCGGTCGATTTTTCCTGCTAGGGTTGGCGCAACAGCTTATCTAACGCATCAAGGGTGACCCGCATGGAAATCTCCAACGAGCCGGCCGAGAGATTGCGGCGGTTATCGGCTGCGGTATGCCACCACGAAACGCTGCTAAAATCCCCGATAATGTCCACCATCGGGATGCCCACCCGGGTCAGCGGCGTGTGATCGTCTATGATCGGGCCCGCGGACATCCCAAAGTTCTTGCCCGCTCCTTGCTTGTCTGCCGCCCGTAACACCACCTCGCGCAACGCCTCGGGTGTGTCCGACGGCAATCGAATCGCCAAATTTTTGTGACCAATCATATCCAGCAAAATACCGAACTGCGGTTTTGGCACCCCGACGGGCCAAGCACTGGCATAGTGCCGACTGCCGTAAAGCCCGTCAAACGCGTTGATATTCTGGTCAAGCGCTTCTTCTCCATCGAAAAACACCAACTCCATGAGTTTGGCCTGCTGCGGATTTGCCACCGCCAGCGCACGGGCGATTTCCAGCATCGCCCCGCAAGCCGACGCTGCGTCATCCGCCCCTACGAACACCTCGTCCTTGATCCTCTTCGAGTCCATGTGCGCACACAGCAAACCCTTCACCGACCGCTTCCACACATCGGTGTCGCCTCCCGAAAAACGCGCCCGTACATTCTCAAATTTCACCGTCCCCTGGGGCGTGCTGCGCTCAAACGGTTGGCCGGCACTCACCCACCCGGCCGCTGTCAATTGGGCACGCAAGCGCCCACGCACCGCCTCCAATGCGTCCGATCCCGGTGGCCGCGGGCCCAGCGCCAGAATCGCCTCGGTTTGAGCCAAGCCGGCCTGTCCAAGCTGCGGCGAGCGCCTGGCACTCCACCACCAAAAGCCACCGCCTAGCACTGCGGCAGCACCTATTCCCATCAGCATGATTCTGGCGTTCACGGCCGGAGGTTGCGCGAGTTCGCTGCCTGTGAAAAGAACCATCTTCCCCCGCCCCATCCCATCCGCCCACACACGAATCCTGAATTTACGCTTCCCGCAGTCACATTTTCCTCTATGCTCTGCGGCATGACCCAGCGGTTTTTCCTTCCATTACTGAGCGGCGCGGCCGGCCTGCTTATGCTTGCCTGCACACCTTCCACCGATTTGCCGCTCATGACGGCCAACAACCCACAGACCACCGGCGAGGGCGAATCCCTGTTTCAACAGGGCAAAGAAGCCGAGGCCACCGGCCATATCAAACGGGCCATCAAACGCTACGATCAGGCCGCCTCCAACTTCCCGTTCTCCCCGTCCGCTCCTCAGGCCCGCTTCCGCCAGGCCCAACTCCTCGAACAAACCAACCAAGGCGTCGATGCCTTCGATGCCTATCAAAAGTTCCTGGTCCGCTTCCAAGCCAGCAACCTCTACTCCGCCGCCCTCGCCAGCCAAGCCAAAATCGCCCACGCCGCCGCAGACGGCTCCATCGAAAGAAATTTCCTCGGCATCCACTCGAGACTCGCCACCGATAAAATCGTCGAAATGCTCGGCCAAGTCCGCGACAACGCCCCCCAAACCGCCACCGCCGCCCGCGCCCAGTTCACCATCGGCCGGATTTATCAAGACGAGCACAACGTCGCCAAATCCATCGCTGCTTATCGGCAACTCGTGCGCGACCAACCCGGCAGCCGAGAGGCCCCGGAAGCGCTCTTCGGCGTCGGCGTCGTACTCACCGAAGACGCCAACCGCGGCAACCGCAACCAAGCCACCCTGGATCTGGCACGCGAGGCATTCAACGATTACCTGACGCAGTACCCGACACACCACCGCAACGTCGAAGCCCACCAACTCCTCGCCAACCTCGGCTCCCGCGAGCTCCAAGGCTCCTTCAATATCGCCGAGTACTACTACAAAACCGGCCAGTTCGCTTCCGCCAAAGTCTATTATCACGATGTCTTGAAACGCGTGCCCTCCGGCCCCCTCCATGATGCATCCCTCGCCCGCATCAAAGAACTCGGTGAATGATGCCGCCTGCCCGCCGCACCCGCTCATGAAGCCGCCACTCCTGCTGCCCCTGCTCGCTCCCCTCCTGCTGCTCGCCTCCTGCGCCGGCTACCACCTCGGCAACTCGAAACCCGCTGCCCTCGCACACGTCAAATCCATTGCCGTGCCGATGTTCAACAACGACACCCAACACCCTAAAGCAGAAGTGCTCGCCACCTCAGCAGTCTCCAGCGCCTTGAGCCAAGACGGCACCTTTCACCTCACCACCAGTGGCCATGCGGACGCCATCCTCAATGGGCGCGTCAAAAATATCAGCTACTCCGCCATCCGCGGATCCCGCCTCGATACCGTCCACCCCGAGGAACTCACCAATACCGTCTCTCTCATCTGGACCCTCACCGACGCCAAAAATCCCCGCAACATCCTCGTCACCGGCGTGTCCATGGGCACCAGCCAACTCTTCGTCGATCCAGATCTCCAAACCGCTCGCAACAATGCCTTGCCCGATGCCCTGGAACGCGCCGCCGACGCCCTCGTTTCACGCCTCGCCAACGGCTTCTGAACTCCCGCTCCAGCGAAAATCCAGCGAAAATCCTTGACATCATACCCGCCGGTCGGTATTCTCACTCGCATGAACCAGCGCAAAAAACAACCCAAAATCACACGTGCGGCGCTTCTGGACGCCGCCGGCGAGGAATTTTCCACTCTAGGCTACGTCGGCACGGGGCTCGGCAGCGTGGTCGCCCGCGCTGGCCTAACCAAGGGGGCGTTGTTCTATCATTTTCCCGATAAGTGCGGTTTGGCGCAAGCGTGGATTGACGAGCGCCTCGCCCAAGCGATTGCCAGCCTCTGGCTCAGCCCGTTGGAGAACGCCGACTCACTGGATGCCCTGAAGCAATTGTGCCGACAACGCTTCAGCGAGTTGGCACCTGGCGACCCCACCGCGGCGCTCAGCGCCCTCGCCGCCGCGAGCGGGGCACCGGATCATCCGTTAGGCGCGAGGCTGGAGGAAATTTTCACGGCCTGGCGGGCGGCGGTGGCAGGTCTCTTGGAACGCGGCAAGAGTGCCGGCGGGATCCACCGCTCAATCAAACCGGCGGCCGAAGCTGCCTTTTTCGTGGCCCTCATCGCCGGAGTTGGCATTACCGCCAACTCGCCCCGCAGCGCGGATACCCGGCGTGCTTGCCTCGACTCGCTGGAAGACTACCTCGAAACCCTGCGCAGCCAACCCGCCTGATGCACACACGCACGGGCACCTTACCCGCAGCCGCCCTTCCTCATCCCAGAATAGGAAAATAATTTTTGTGGGATGTTAGGTGCTAAATCGTGGTCAAAGCGGATTTATTATGGGACAACATCCCCGCACTGCTCGCATCCCCTCAAGTCCATGGCGCAAAAACGTTCCGACCACTACCATACGATCGAGTACATCGGTCCGCGCCCGCAGAAGCCCAAGCGCCAGAATTTCTTTGGGGGTTGGGTGATTCTAGTGATTGCGGCTGCCATCATCTTCTGGTTTGGACGCCCGCTGGTGCCGTTCCTGCGAGCGGCGCAAAGTGGCGCCACTCTCGAACAAACGCATCTGCTCATCAGCTCACTGGAACGCTCCGGCACCTTTGGCGAACGCTTGGCCGCCGCCGCTCTCGCCCACTCACTCAAACCCATTGCCTACGAATCCGCCTACTATACCCTCCCGTATCCAAATGGCGACGTTCCCTCCAGCAAGGGCAAAGCCGAGGATGTGATCGTCCGCTGTTACCGCCAACTCGGCATCGATCTACAGGTGGAAGTCCACGAGGATATGCAGAATAACTTTAAGCACTATCCGCAGATTTTCCCCGGCGTCACCGCCCCGGACAAAAACATGGACCACCGCCGAACCTTCAACCTCCAATGCTTTTTCAGCCGCAAAGGCACCGAACTGACCCGCAGCCACAACGCTGCCGATTACCAACCCGGCGACATCGTCGTCTGGGCGCTTGTCGGAAATCACTCGGCCGAGGCCCACATCGGCATCGTCGTCCCCGGCCCGGATGGCAACACCGCCCAACCGTGGGTCGTCCATCACCTCGATACCAACGTCAAATGGGAAAACGCTCTCTTTGACTATCAAATTCTGGGACACTACCGCTACCCAGCCAAGGGCTGAGGCTCGAAGCGCCCTCTGCGAAGCGGAGTTTCGCGTTAGCCAAAACATCATCTTATGGGGTGTTCAACCCATAGATTTTCGCATCCCAAAGGGATAAAATCACTCCCGGAACATGAGTGAAGTCATTCTTAAAATCGACAACCTTACCCGCCGCTTTGGGGAGTTTTCGGCTGTCGATGCGCTAACCCTCACTGTCAAAGCGGCGGAAATCTTCGGTTTGCTCGGTTCCAACGGGGCTGGCAAGACCACCACGATCAAGATGCTGACCACGCTGTTGCCGCCTACCTCCGGCGAGGCGCTCGTGGCAGGTTTTTCGATCACCACCCAGTCAGTTGGAGTTCGCAGGTCCATCGGCTATGTGCCGCAAGCGGTGTCGGTGGACGGTGCCCTCACCGGTTTTGAGAATCTGCTCATATTCGCCAAACTCTACGACCTGCCACACGGTGAACAGCAGCAACGCATCCGGCAGGCCCTGGAGTTCATGGGCCTGACAGATGAGGGAGATCGACTTGTCGCTGAATACTCAGGCGGCATGGTCCGGCGCTTGGAAATTGCTTTGTCCACTCTGCATCGCCCCCGTGTACTCTTTCTTGATGAACCGACAGTCGGACTGGACCCAATCGCGCGTGATGCGGTTTGGAAGCATCTGACGGATTTGCGAGACGCATACGGCATGACGCTGTTCTTCACGACCCATTATATGGAAGAAGCGGAAAGCCACTGTGACCGCATTGCGATCATGCATCTTGGCAAGATAGCCGCGCTTGGCACTTGTCGGGAACTGGAGACCTCGCTTGGCTGTGGTGTCCACTCCTTGAACGATGTTTTCACACACTATGCCGGCAGCGGCCTAGATTCCGGCTCCTCATTTCGCGCGATCTCCGCCGAACGCGCCACGGCCAAGCGCTTGGGATAAACCAAACACATGACCATGACTCTCATCCATCCGGTAATCAGCTTCGTCGGAAAAACGTTTGTCATCACCGAGTTCGAGCTGCGCAAGCTGCGCCACGATTTCACAGAACTCATCACCCGCGCACTCCAACCGGCGCTTTGGTTACTCATCTTCGGGCAGGTGTTCTCACGCAGCGGCGCGATGCATACTGGCAACATCCCTTATCTCGACTTCATTGCTCCCGGCATCCTAGCACAAAGCGTCCTATTCGTGGCTATCTTTTTTGGCATCAATGTCATCTGGGAGCGCGACCTCGGCATCGTTCAGAAATTCCTCGTCAGTCCGACTCCACGTGCGGCGCTTGTTCTCGGCAAGGGGTTTTCGGCTGGCATGCGAACTCTCTCGCAGGCGGCCATCGTCTATACTCTGTCGCTTGCTCTCGGCGTGAAGCTGAACTGGAGTCCGCTCGCACTGCTCAATGTGATGATCATCGTAATTCTCGCCGCGACACTGTTCTCGACGTTTTCGCTGATCATCGCGTGTATCGTAAAAACCCGCGAGCGTTTCATGGGTGTCGGCCAGGTGCTTACTATGCCATTGTTCTTTGCAAGCAACGCGATTTATCCAACTGACATCATGCCCGTCTGGTTGAGAACCGTTTCCCATTTCAATCCGCTGACATATGTCGTCGATGCTCTGCGCACGTTCATGCTTGCTGGCAACGTGAGCAGTATCGGCCTCGGTCACGATTATGCGGTCATCCTCTCCACCACTGGCATCCTGGTGCTGATATGCGCACGATTGTATCCGCGTCTCGCCTCGTGAGACGCAGAATGTTGAACGGATCGATTGACCAGCCCCGCTCAATCGACACCGACGAGCAATGACTCTGAGCCGCTGACCTGACCCTTTATTCGCTTCATGTGTCCGACCAATACGCGCCAAATAGCGCGAGGTTGTCTTCATTGAGGAAATCCGGGACGATGTCCGTGGCTTCTCCCAAAGCGGTCTTTGCCTTCCTCCAGAGTTCGGATCTCATGTAACGCTGGTGTTCGCGAGGCCAGGGAGTGGTCGAGAGCAGGCGAATGGTTTCCTCAGGATAGCCGATGGCCAGTGCCAGATTCGCACGGCGCTCGGTAATCAGCCGATGTTGCGGCGGGCGCGCTAACAGAGCGACTCTCTTTCCGGTGAGACCGAGCGTTTCGTAAAGTTCATCCAGCTTGGCAACGGCAACCGGATCGTGCAGCGGGCCGGCTTCCAAGTGTGGAACGGCGGACCCGGGATCTCCGAGGCCATGCCAAGAGATGAGGCCGGCGATCCACCGCGCGCTCGGACGGGTGCTTTGCGCCACGAGGGGCAGCGCCTCCTCCGGGCGGCCATGAAACGCCAGCCACAAGGCCAGCGGTTCCGAGGCATCGGCGTTGCCAAGTTCCACTTCCCGCCGCAGGGCCGCCTCGACATCAATCCCGGTCGGGACGGTCGATTTGGGCAACGGCCCGTCGTCGGCAGCGAAACGCTCCCATTCGGTCTGCCAGGTGGAGTGCTGCCATCCCAGCCATGGCTCCGGCCATGGTGGCAGGTCGAGTTCCGGTGCCAGGACGTGCTCGCAGTCATCACGGGAATGCACCGGGATCCAGAACTCCTCATAACGACGCTCGGTCCCAGCGGGAAATCGGGGCTTCTCCGCCTGATCCAGCAAGGGGCCGCTTTCGATCTCGGCATACGCCAGTTCACCCTCGGTCGTGGCCCTGCTCCAGGCACGGTGTTGGCCATTGCCGTAGGTCCAAACTTTCTTGCCCGGCAGATGCGCGGGGTCCGCCACGTGCATCAGTCCAAACCCTAACTCATGGTGAAACGCCCCGAACTGCGCTGCGCTGCCCGGCTCCCAGAAAAGCGCCGTCATCTGGCTGAAATTGCGGTTCCAGTTCAGGCCCGCGCCGGGCCACGGCAGTTTGTCAACCCGATCATTGTGAACCATGACCCGGTGTTCCGGATGCACGAACTCGGTGCCATCGGTGGAAGGGACCGCGCAGATGGTCCACGACATCCACGGGTGATCGGTGGCCGTCGGATTCCGGAACGCCGTGCGCTGCACCAGCACCGGACTATCTTCTAACATCCCAAGCTCCACCACCCATTCCATTCCGGTTCGCGCCTCCCGTTCGCCCACGCGGATGAAACCGTAGCCATCGGTCCGACCCATGGCACAGCCGACCTCCGCAATGGAAGTCGGAGAGTGCGCGATGGGGAAATTGAATTCGATTCCCCCGGAAATGAAGCCCCAGATCGGGAGGATGCGCACCGGCTTCACCACCGGGTTGCTAAACAGGATCTCCTTGCCGATCCGCTTGTCTATCAGGCTGTAAACGCGCCCTCCGAGTTGCGGTGCCACCTCGACGCGCAGGACATCGTTTTCCAGGACAATCATCCGGAACTCCCGTGGAACCGCAGTGGCCGAAGTGTCGCCAAAACTGGTGTAGGGAAACAGGTGCTCCCGCTGATAGATGAGCGGCAAACCCGTCAACGGAATCGGCTGGAAGAAAGGAAGGGTTCGGGTGATTTCCTGGATTCGAATCATGGTGAGTCGGGGCTGAGGGTGAGGAACGTCGTTTTCATCATTGAATGGTATTGGCTATTCAGGTTCATTGTCATCGTATAAAGGGACAGAGAAATAGTCCGTGGTGCCTACTTTGCGCCAAAAACATCCAACTCATAGATCGACCAATGGTACTTGGGATTGGACCCGGTCTGGGTGATTCTGAAGAAGCGGGCGGTTTGAGGCGGGAAGGTGATGGTGGTGATGCCCAGTTGCCCGGCACCGCTGGCGATGGGCTCGCTCCAGGCGCTGCCGTCGTTGGACACCGTGACGGCATACTTTTCCGGTGAATCCCAGAGCGCCCAGGTATTGTCCAAGACGATTTTATCGATCTTCTGCGGCTGTTGCATATCCACTTGGAACCACTGTCCCGGATGCTGCTTTTCAGTCAGATCCCGCCAACCCGTCCAATGGTCGCCGTCAAGGGCATTGGCAGCCGCGACATCCACCGGGATTTTGCCACCGCTGAATGGAAAAACCCCGTCTGGCACCGAGGCCGAGGCGCTCCAGGTCTTCTTTTCCAGCGCAATGTCATGGGCAGGTGGCGGCGGTGCTTGCTTGGGTGAGGCGAGCGGCAGGCTCCCGTGGCCGACGAATTTCCAAGTGCCAGGAGCTGCTTTGAACTTCACATAGCCGGCGTCCTCGCCAACCCAACTGACCCCTTTGACACCCTCGACACCAGCTTTGGCGTCGCCGTTCCAGATGGTGGTGCCATTGACCGCGATGGTTTCCAGCTTGGTGAACGAACCTTTTGGGATGCCGACAATGGCCGTGGTGTCGGCCGGCGAAATGAGATCGATGGCATACTCGGCGGCGTTCTTGTGCAAGTCCACCGTGACGTTCCCCTTGACCGAGGGGACGACCACCTTGATGGATGTTAGGAATGCCTCTTTAGGCATAACCTGATAGGTAGCCCAACCCGGCGCGAGCGCAGACACCCCGGCGATGGTTTGGGACAATAAGATGGCCGGTGGATTCCAGCCGTGATTGAGTGAGGAGCCCTCATCGAAGGCGTCGATGCGCGACGCCCACCAGCGGTCGTAATGCTCCCATAGGGTGGTGAAACTGCATGGAATCATCGTCTTATAGCGCTTGTACATCCGCAGCAACGCATACTCCTGCTTGCCCATCGTGCAGAGGGCCTCAAATACCCAGCGGTCGAAAAAACAACTCGAATATGTCTTCTTGGTTAGAACGTGCTCGTAGATCGCTTGCCACTTCGCAGGCTCCGCCAGCCCGGCGTTGACTGCCATGGCGTTGGCGCGGTCGTCCGGTTCGCTCACCTGTGCCGACATATAGCAGCCGTCCTTCCAGTATTGACTGTCGAAGGTGCTTTTAATCGCCTCTCGTTTGGCGTCGATTGCGGCGACGTCGGCCTCATGACCGGTGACGAGGGCAATTTTTTTCAAGGTACCGAGGCAGATATAGAAGAAGCACGTTTCGGTGACGGCGGTGTCCTTGACTTCCTTGCCCCAGTCGAACCAGGTGTGGGGGTTGCCGAATTGATAGGTTTCGAACAGGAATTTTTTAGTGGGCTCGTAGATAGTCCGCATGGAATCCAGGTCGCCGCTTTGGAGGTAGTAGAACCATAATCCGTACTCGCCGAGGAACTCGAGGTGTTGGCCCGGATAGAACTTAGGTTGCAACTCGCGCCGCACCAGATCCCTGGCCAGGCGGTGGGCCTTGGAATCAAAAACATAGAAACACTGGTTCATCTCCGGCGTGCCGTCGCCCCAGAACCCGACCCGCTCGCGGTCCGGGCAGTCGTAG
>Ga0118677_10015987_pt1 | contig 10352 bp, 1 predicted proteins | sample AliMusrvi5mmetaG_FD_86154 | JGI IMG/M metagenome (GOLD analysis project Ga0118677, IMG submission 86154)
GGCATTGAAAATGTCCGCGCCGGGAGCGAGGATCAGATTCAAGGTAGGTTGGAGCGAGGTGAGGCGTCCCAGCATGGCGGAGTACCCCGAGGTGGCGGCAGCGTCGGCCGCTCCAAGGAAAGAAACCGCCTCGCTCTTGATGGTGTTTTGCAGTGTGGTGGTGATGGTTCCGGTCCCGGTGATTCCATAGAGTTTCACCCCTTCGACGAGAATGCTGGATGCGCCATCGATGGTACTGCCGAGCGGGTTGATCTGGACGTCCGAGTTGGCCGCATTGCGCGGGGTGCGCAGGTGGAGGGTGCCGGTGAATTCGCCGAGCGATTCGCTGGAGGTGGTTGCTGCGGCGATGGAGAGATTGATGGTGGAGCCGGATTGAAGATCGAGTTGCGCGCCCGGGTCGATCACCCCGTTGCCGTTGCGCTGATTGCCGGCTTCGAGGGTGATGGCACCTCCCTTGCCCGCATCATCGAATTGTGCGCCGGAGGCATTGAGCACCGCATCCTTGGTCAAGGTGAGGCTGCCCGTGGCTGTGAGATCGATGATCCCTCCCCTGGTGCCGGAGGCGTCGATGGTGTTCGAGACCGTGATGCTGCCGGAATCCGCCGCGACCCGATAGATATGGGATTTGGCAAGGCCGTCGATCATCACATTGCCGGTACGGATGCGGTAATCGCGCGACCAGGTGAAACCACCGGCATTGAGGATGGCATCCAGACTGGCCAGGCTGCCGCCCGCCACCGAACCGGTATCCAGAGTGAAGGATCCCTGTTCTCCCGTGCTGCCCGCCGTGCCGGTGATGGCCCCGGCCAGATCGAAAACACCGCCCGGTGACTTGATCACGACCGTCCCCGCATTGCCACCTCCATTCGGGGCGGAGACATTGATGGCCGCAGTCGCGCCGGCTCTAACAGAACCGGCGTCGGCAAGGAGGTTGACCGTTCCGCCGCCGGTGTGGCGGATGGTATCGACGAAGGTGGTCGAGGTGCCGGTCAGATCCAGGTGCGCCGCTGCCGCGTCGCCCAGCGTGAGGTCGCCTGAAGTGGCATGGAGGGTGAGCTTTCCGCTGGGCAGGGTGATATCGCCATTCACCATCACACTGGCGCCTTGGAGGGTGAGATCCGCGCCAATTCCACCGCCGAACGGTGACGGATGACCCACGGTCGGACGGTCAAGCCGGAGACTGCCCGCCGCACGGATTTGATAGATCGACGCGCCGGCACCGGTCACCAGCGGGGTGACCAAATCGAGGGTTCCGGTGGCGTCGAGCAGCCCCTGGTTTTCAGTTAGAACGCTGCCGGTCGCCGTGAGGAGGGCATCGGCATAGCCGTCCACGCGGAGGGAGTTGGCCCCGAGCGTGATCAAATCCGCATCGAAGGTCACGGAACCCGCGAGTGGGCCGACCAACGGGACCGAGGAGGCGCTGGCTGCGCTGTTGCCGAGTGACAGATTAACCGCCGTAAAGGTGACCGCTCCCCCTGCGGCATTGAAGCCGCGAATGGCGGAGGCTTGGAGCGAAAGACTGTCAAATGACCGTGAACCGACCGCACCCGTGCCATAGACATCGATGGTGGAATAACTCAACAGGGCAAGTCGTTTGGCGGAATTCTGCAAACTCGCCAGGGCTTGGCCTCCAAGCACGAGACCGGTTGTGGGATTGAGCGTTCCGGGGTTGTTCAGGCTGATGCTGATTTGGCCGCTGTTGAGGGAAATACTGTCCGCGAGCAGGCTGGCCGAGTCGGCAAGGCTGGTGGCGGCGGTGGAATCGAGCACGATGTTGCCGCCGGTGAGCATGACTCCCGGGCGGATTACAAGTTCCGGCGAGGTGGAAGTGCCGACGCCGTGGCGGGCTACCTGCCCGGTGGGACTGGCACTGACCCGGACCAGGGACCCGTTGCCGCTGCCAGCGGTTCCGTCCTTGCCCAGAGTCAGGGTTTCGAGGGCCGCATCACCCTTGGTTGAAAGGATTCGCGCGCCATCTTCGAGGGTGAGATGATCGCTTGAGACCAAAATGATATCCTTACCGGTCAGCGCCGTGCCCGCGTTGTCGAGAGTCACACTGGGGGAATTCGCCGTGACGTTCGCGCCATCCGCGGTGAAGCTGCGGATGCCTCCTATCAGCAGGCTTTCCGCGCCAAAGCTATTGAGAACTTGGGCGCTGAGAACCAGTCCCGTGGCGGTGCCGGCGGTGCCGGAGGGGGTGATGAGAATTTGTGAGACACTGTTGATATCGATCACGCTGCCGCGCCCCCCGGACGGAACCAACGAGGAAACCGCGCCGTCCAGCACCATGCCGGCGGAGGAGGAAAAGGCGAGGTATCCGGCGTCCACCGGCAGGCGGGGAACCGCGAGTTCGCGGGAGACGGCGGCATCGCGCAGCACGGTGTTGGCCAGTAGATCCTGATACTCGGCACGGGCACGGAAAACTTTGGCCGAGGCAACCTCAAAGCCGCCGATGAGGGTTGGACCACTGCGGGATAGATCAAGATTGTTGGATCGATACCCGGAAACAATGGATGATCCGTCGGGCGAAGTGACGGTATCGGCAGGAATGGTGGATTTCGGAGTGATCAGAACGGCACCCGGCAGCAGGGCGTAACGGGCAGGCAACAGCGTGTAGGTCCCGGCGGGCAGATCCTTGCTGGCTGCAAGCGTGATCTGGTCTCCCTCCCGAAGCGAAGAATTCGTGTAGCCGGACGCCCCGCCCAGATTGGTGGCGGAGGAGTCGCTGTTGAATGGCGCGTAGGGGCTGTAATTGAAACCGTAAACGGGAATGACGGCGAAGCTGCCGGATGATGCCAGGATGTCCTTGGTGCCGCCATTGCCGGAAATCCAGCGGTAAGCGTAAAGATCTCCGCCGCCGCTGATGTCCACGGTGGAACCTGCCTGCGTGACCAGATTCACGGCTGCCAGATTCACCGCTTTGCCGGGCGGGCCGCTGACGGTGATATCGTTGCCGGTCGGATCGATCCACGATTTGCCGTCCAGACTGATGCCATAGGGAAGAATGGTGGCTTTGCCCGTGACCGGGTCAAGGGTCGAAACCGAAGTGACGCTGGCGGCCGCCAGAGTCAGCAGCGACGTCACCGGACTCGCCTGCGTCGTGCCCGCGATCGGATTGGCTGGCGCGGTGCCGGTGCCATCCCAGCCGAGGTTGATCTTGCCGACAGGAACCCGCAGGGTGCCGCCTTGGCTGATTTGCGAGGCGTAGATCGAAAGCGTGCCGCCTGCGGAGAATGGCAGCGAGCGGGTCGCCCCACCCTGAATGGTGACCGATCCCTGGCGCGGCGTGCCGGCAGAGTCATCATCATAGGCGAACACATTGAACTGGCACTCGGTGGGCGGATAGATCTGCCCCGCCTCAAAGGTCAGGTCACCGGCGCTTTGCAGGGTGCCGTTGCCGCGGATGTCGCCAGTTGGCGCGCGGAACGACGCGTTTCCAATCCCCTCAAGCGAAAGATCCCCCAGGTCAATGAGGTCGGCATGAACCGTGAGTTTTCCGCTACCCCAGGTCGGACTGAAAAAATAGGGCGAAAGGGCACCCACAAAACCCTGATAGAACGGGATATTCGCTTGTTGCGAGGGAGTTTGGAACGCCTGGCCGAGAACCACGTGCGCGGCGCTGAGGGTGACGTTTCCATTGGCCTGGATCACGCCGCCATCGGCGACCTTGAGACTCCCGGGAACTCCGATTGAGACATTGCCGTCAAAGCGGACATTGCCGCTGAGGGTCATGGAATCGAACCCGCCTGCCGCAAAACGGTCCACCGTGAAATAGCCGAGTTGAGGCGCGATGTTGCCAGCCGCATCCAGGATCGGGACACCCGTGCTGATGGAGTTGTTCGTGGCGGGCAAGGCAATGGAACTTTGGGTCACCACCAGGTTCACATCCGCAGTCGTATATGAAACGGCCTCGGGGATGAATTTGTTAGAAGAGATGTTGAGTGCGCCGCCATTGGCGGAATGGCCGCCCGCCGCGCCTGTCAGAGTGGCATCGGAGAACAGCATTTCGCCACCCGCGAGCGTGATCGTCCCCGCGTTGGACTCGATGGTCACCGGGACAGTGGCATTTCCCTTCAGGGATTTCAAAACCGCCGGATCAAGTGATTGGCTGGATGGCGGCAGATCCAGGATGCCGCTTGCTCCCGACACGTTGATCTTCGCGCCCGCCTCGGCGACGATGTTGCCGGAGACGCTGATGGAGCCGCCAGCAAGAATCCGGCCTTGGCGCAGCCCGAAGGGGTTGCTCACCAGAACCTCCTTGCCTTGGGTGGAAAGCAAGGCGCTCCCACCCAGATGGACCGTTGGCAAGGCGCGAGTCGGAAGTTCGCCCGAATTGAACGGGAAGTTGGGCGAGCCGGCCACCGAAATGCCGCCACCTGGCACCATGACGCTGCCGAGCAGCGTGACGGTTTGGCCGTTGAATGAAACCGAACCCAGACCATCGTTTTGGATCAGCGAACCCTGGCCCATGACGAGATCGCCCCGGGTCAGGATGATCCCGCCGAAGGTGGCACCAAGCGCCGTGAATGATAGGTTCGCCGGCGAACGGACTCCTTCCTCGCGGGTGATGGGCGATAAGCTGAATTGGTTGTTCTGATCCAGACCACCAAGCCATCCCTGCACGACCGGCCGGATTTCGGTGCCGTCGGCGATCCTGATGCCGGGAATGTAAACGCCAGCCCCGGAACCCGCCTGAGCGATGCCGGTCAGCGAGAAGTTGCCAAAACCACCTTGACTGAAAAATCTGGAATCCAACAGCGTGACCTCCGGATTGGATGTGCTGCCACCGATTTGCAAAGCGGGAGCGGTGATCGCCAAGGTTCCGGCCTTGCCGCCGGACAGTCCTTGGATCCGGGCACCCAGATTGAGCTTTCCTCCCAGGGTGGAACTGAATCCGAGTTCACGGCCCGCCGTGATGGTGAGGGAACCGGCGTTGCCGTAGCTCACCACTCCCCGGGCACTCAACTGGCCACCACCTGAGACATCGACGAAGCCACCCGCCGCCAGATTCGCGCTGTAGCCCGCGATTTGGATCGTTCCTCCATTCAGCGACACCGGCGAAACCATGGATGATCCCGGACTCAGTCGGTCGTCCACCGTCAGACCCGCAGTGCTGAGAATTCCCCCGGAACCCAAGGTGAAAACCCCACGTCCGGATGGCACGGCCGGTGGTGCTACGGGAGGTATGTTATGCAGCAGGTTGATTTGATCGTAACCGATGCCATAGGTGGCAAACGATAGACTGCCGCCTGGGGCCGTCATGGTGCCGGCGACGGTGATATTGCATGCCTTGAAAGCGATGGATCCGCCAACGGGTGCCACGAGATCCACACCTGTGGGGACGATGATTTCACCGTCATGGTTGTTCACGGTGAGGGAACCAAAACCGTCGGCGGCGAGAAGATCCGGTGACAAAACCACCGTGTTCTTGCGATCCGCCCGCAAGGCCGCCGGATTGCCGCTGGCATCCACGGCGAACGGGGCGGCCGGGGCAAGGATGACCGTGGAATCGAAGGTTACGGTGGGTGGCGCGGGCGAGTAGATCGGGTAATTCGGATAAGAAATGTCCTGAGCTTGCAATGTCAGGGACAGGGCGCTAGCGGCGGGCGGTGTGAGGCGTTGGTTGTCGCCCACCACCGTGGAACCGGCGAAACCTCCATCGAGCGCCATGGCGGGCGCGGAGATCGAAAGTTTTCCCCCCGCGCCTCCCTCGGTATAGCCGGGATCGTAGCGATACCCGGCGGGAGCAATCACGCCGTGGCAAACATCCGATACCCCGTACTTGGAATTCGCCTGGGTGAAGGTGCCATCGTAAATGCCATCGTAAACAACATCGGGTGAAGCGCTGCCAATATCCACCAGATGTCCTCCGGTGATCAGTTGGGTGGTTCGGATCAACCCACTTTCGAATTGGGTCGATCCGCCCGAGACGTCGATTTTGGATCCCGCCTGCATGACGACGGAATCACCCGCGCTGATGGTGACCGATCCGCCGGCTACGGTGAGTTGACCGACCGAGCGTTGGATCAGGTTGGCAAAGCCGGAAACATTCGCCAATGGGGTTCCGATCCAGCCATTTCCCTTGTTGCGGATGTCCACCAGCACCGTGGTGTGGCGGAGGGTTCCCAGCCGCTGGAGCGGGGAGTCCGCAAGTTCCGCCGCACGGAGGTCCACCGAGATGATATTCTGCGAAACCGGTACCGGCACCGCCAGCGATCCCGCCACATCGATCACCGCCCCGCTTTCAAAATACACCTGGCCGCCGGTCTGCACAAACGGGGATATGGGAGGCGGCCCCGCATCAAAAAGCCAGGTGCCAGCGGTAAGATTCACCGTGGCGTTCGGGGCGCTCAGGATGGAACCGGCTCCCAGCCGGATGGTCTTGCCGACCGCATTGACTTGGGATCGGAGCGCCAATTCGGTGCCGATCGTGGTTTCCTTGCTGTCATATTCGGGAAGAATGCTGATCACGCTGGCGGGCGCGAGATTGACCGCGCCGGTAGCACTGAAAAGGAACAAACCGCCGATGGCCGACGCGCTGGTGCGGTTGGAAACGGCATTGTATTGCGCCTGCAAGTCGATCCTTCCGTTGAGCGAAACAGAGGTGGAACTCACAAGACTTCCGTTTTGGTCAATCTCCCGCCCGGCGATGGTGATGCTGCCACGGAGCGCCTCAATCATGCCGCCCTGGCTTGCAACGCCGGCATATGGACCGGCCACCGGATCGGCCACCGCGCCGACAAACACGTCCAAACCGCGCAAACTCGGATCCGCCGAGGCATGCCCATCAAATCCCACTTGCAGGCCTGCCGCGAGAATCGTTTGTCCGTCCGGGGTGGAGATCGAACCGTTGTTGATCACGTTGGGACCGACCAGGGTGATGCGGCCGCCAACTTTCGCCGCGTTCGTCGGACTCTCGAGGATCGCGCCTTGCTGGACGATCACGTCTCCATATCGGCCGCTTGCGCTGAGAGGAGCTTCGGGGGTGAACGTGGGCGTGCCGTTAATCCCGGCGGGAATGGCCAAACCTGAAAACAGAAATTGCGCGTCCGGGTTGTTGAGCAAGCCGCGGCCTATCAGGTTGTCGTTGATCGGCAGCGACGAGGCTGTTAAATTGCGGGCGTTGACCTGACTCGAACCACCGAAAATAATGCCGTTGGGATTGATGACATAAACCTGGCCGTCGGCTTTGATGGAACCGAGAATCTGGGTGGGATTGCCGGTGGGATCACTCACCTTGTTGAAGGCGATCCATTGGTTGGAGTTGGCACCGCCGGCGGATTGGTCGAAGGTGAGCGTGGTTTCCTTGCCGACGTTGAAGGTCTGCCAGTTGAGCAAGGCCTGTTGGGTGGTTTGCTTGACCGTCACCGTGGCGGCACCGCTGGCGGAAATCGTTTGCACGGGCGCGGCGGCACCACTCCATTTTGCCGGATTGGTGGCGACGGCTGGCGCGACTTGCAGGCCGCCGGCGGTCAGACCGTTGGGCACACTGGGCAATAACGCGGCGGTGGTGCCGAGATGGTTCGGTCCGCTCACCGCAGCGGCGCGCGCGGCGGCCTGCATGTCGCGCACGGCGGCTAGCGCGTCGGCAGTGCGGGCCAGGGTGTCGCGGACGTTGGCGCGCGCGGCATCGGTGGCGGCCGAGGTGGCGCCGCCACTCAGCGAGCCGGCCGATGGGACGCCGGCTTTGCCGGCACCCCCGCCGCGCAGGATGTCGCCAGCCTCGGCGTTCAGCCCGCTAACAAAAACGGCGAAACCGATCCAGACGGGTGTGCCGTAACGCAATGCTGTGCCAAAGAGTCTGGTGCTGCGGATCGAATGGCGTTTGGGTTTCATGATATGTGAACTTCATAAGCGGAGCCGGACGCTCCAGCCACCATGCTCAGGGTTTTTTCGCGGGTGCCGCGATGCGGTTATCGACAATCTTGTCCTTGTATCCTTGGACCAGGTTTTCGACTTTCACGCGGGTGGTGCCGATGAAGGGTTCGCGGGCTTGGAGGGCCTTGCCCAGCGCGAAGTTCTGAAAACGGTCAAGGATCTCGATGGCGGTGTTGAACAACGCGATGTTCTTGCGCTCGCGGTCGGCGATGGTGCGCCGGTGGACGATGATCTCGGCGGCGAGTCTGGCACGTTCGTCTTCCTTGGTGCGGGCGAGTTCGGCCGCTTTCTGATAGTCCGCCTTGCACTTTTCAAATACCTCTTTGTATTGAGCTATGGCTTTCTCACTCGCGGTGATTTTGGCATTGAGCTTGGCGATGGTTTCGTCGGCGGCGGCTTTGTCGGCGTTGGCTTGTTTGGCGAGCGAAGCGCTGCGACTTTCGAGGTCGGTGACTTTCGCGGTGAGGTCGGCATTCTTCTTCTCGGCGGCGGCTTTGTCGGCTTGGGCGTTGGCGGACTCGGTCTGGGCGGCGCGCACCTGGAGCAGTGCGGCGCGGAGTTGACCCTGGAGTTTTTGCGCGGGATCGGCGGTTTCTGCGGCGCACAGCGGATTGGGCTGATAGAAGAAGATGGACAACAAGAGGAAGAGACGGAACGAGACGCTCCTGACACGGACTGGAGCGGGAGGACAGGCGTCCCGCCTGTCTTGACCGACGGGCTTCCAGCCTGTCGTTTCCTTAGCAGACAGGCGGGACGCGCTGTCTGCCCTCACAGGCTGGAAGCCTGTTCTCCACTTGCTTTGGATGACGGTGATGGATTTCATGACCAGATCAGAATTTCGCGTTGAGATCGAATTGCAGGATATCGCAACTGAGCGGCGGGCCGGTGATTGCGTTGGAACTCATCCAGCGCACGCCGCAGCGCACGTTGGGTGAAAGGGCGAAATTGCCCCCGAAGGTGAAACCCTGGACATTGGTGCCGCCGCCGCCAAAGTCGGAATCGGTGAAGCCGTCCACCACCGCGTCGGACTCGACATAGCGATAACCGAAACCAGCCTGCCAATCGCCGAATTTATCGAGAGCCGGGTCGCCGATCTGGAACGCGAGGAACCAGGCGGTGTCGCCGCCCTGATAGGCGCCGGGTTTGGTGTCGGTGCCGGGGCCGCGGTTGTTGACAGCGCGTTGGGCGACGCTTTGCTCATCGAAGGCGATGTTCTTCGTGACCTCGCCCAGCAGCGACAGGCGGATCGGATCGAATTTGTCGTAATCGAGTTTTCCGGTAAAGGTGAGGTTGCGGAATGGGGTGGCGAGGCCGTAGTATTGGTATTGGTATTTGTTGCCGTAATCGTTGGCGGCCGTGGAATTGTCGATATTGCGCAGCGCCATGTAGGTGTTGCCGTGCTGGGCGAACCCGGGGCGGGTGGTGTCGGTGTCGCCCGCGTCGTTGGCCGAAAGCGGAATGAACGGCGACGACAGCTTGCCCTCGATGTTACTAAAGTCGTAGTAGGCGAGGCCGAACTTGGCGGTCAGGTGATCGGCGATTTTCCACTCGATGCCGGCCTGGGCGCCGGTCAGCCATTTGTCGGTGCTCCTGAACTTGGACGGCTGGTTGGAGGCGAAGTTGAAGTCGGTGTTATAGACCGGAAAATATCCCGCCGTGAAGAAGGTTTTCACCGAATCGCTGACGGCGATCTTGCCGCGCAACGCCAAACCGTCGAATCCCATATTGTCATCCCATTGCATGGGCGTGCTGAAAAACGGGTTGTCGAAACGTCCTAACAGAAATGTGAGTTCCTCGCCGTCACCCGGACCGGCGTCGTAGCTGATGAAGGCGCGGTCAAGCCAGATCTGGTATTTGGAGAAGTTGCCGCCAGATCCGCCGAGCGTCTGGTTCGTGGAAACGGGCGAACTGGAATCGCCGGTGGCGAGGCGGATGCCGGCGTTGAAGCCGTCGCCTAACAGGATATCGGTGCCGAAGCGGGCGCGCAGACGGGCGCGGGCACGGTCCTGGTCCACATTGTATTGGGGGGCGTAGTTCGGGTTGGACTTGGACGCGTCGTAGGGAGAACCGGTGTTGATGGCGTTGAAGTTAGGGAAGGCGCCGGAGTTATCATTTCCCTGGGAAAACCAATAACTTTCATAGCGCCCGCGGATGTCGCCGAACGGACGGAATTTGGAGGTCCAATCGGGCGTTGTCTTCTTGCCCCACTGTTCTTCGCGGGCCTGTGCCATGAGTTCCTGTTTGATCTGGTCGCGCATGTTGTTGCGCACGACTTCAGGGATGAATGGGACACGCACGTCATCATCCTTTGGTGGCGGGGTCACGGCGGCGATGTCCGCCTCGGCCGCGGCTTTCTGCGCGGCGACCGCGTCGGCTTCCGCCTGTTTGATCAAATCCACGGCGTCCTCCTGCTTGAGGATGCCTTTCTGGACGAGGCGGTTGATCAGATTGACCGTGACCTTGGGCGAGGGCGG
>Ga0118677_10015990_pt1 | contig 10351 bp, 21 predicted proteins | sample AliMusrvi5mmetaG_FD_86154 | JGI IMG/M metagenome (GOLD analysis project Ga0118677, IMG submission 86154)
GTCTTCGCATGTAGCCGGTCCCACTGGATCTTGGTGGCCTTGACCTGTCGAGCGTGGAAGCGGTTGTCTTCCTTTCCCACAGACGGGAAGAAGGTTGTCCCCAGCATGACCACAGCTAATCGACCGACCGGCGTCGTCATGTACGGTTCGAGCCAGCCAAGTTCGCTCATCGCCGATTCTCGCAGCGTGATCGGAACGTCATCGCCGGCAGCCCACCATCCGATCGCTGACGAGTACATCGTTACGTCGTCGCTATGCAGGTTCAGGGGCAGCTTGCGCAGCGTGCGCTCAATCGTGAAGTTCCCAGAGCATGCAACATGCAGATCCCTGATCGGCCACCCTCGAACGGTCTCAAGAACCATCGACCGCATCTCGCTCGGGATCGTCCCTCGGAACATCTGACCTCCTGTGGAGCGTTCGGCAAGCCTTGCACTTGCATCCTCTCGCTGGAAGCGAGCCGTCTTTCCTTAGACCACGAACGCCTGAACTACTCGAACAACCTTACCTGTTCTATCCCTTGAACGAGGTTCCTTGCTTGGCTGATCGCCTTCGGCCCAACCATCGTAGCGCTCAAGCCTTTCTCCCGCACAACTTGGCCTGTCTTCTCTTCCCACCAGACAGAGAACAGCCGACGGTGGCAGAACTCACGTGGCTTTGACAGATCCTCATAGCACAGCAGGACGAGATCGGTCTTGCCGCTGCTGGCAGCGTGTCGGTCGAAGATCCCCTCGTAGTGCTCGACACCAAACCGATCGAACTTCTCAATCATCCTGATCGTGTACGTCTCCGTCGAGGCATTGAACCATGCGTAGTCAGGTGCCAGATCGCGCTCGGACGGACCAATCACGTAGCCCAGCCTGAACTTCGGCATTCCCAGCGTGATCGGGATCGGCGCACCCCATTCAGGCTGGAACGACTGATACCTCGACGTCCACAACGTCCATCGTGACTCGGTCACTATGCTTGCTCCCTTCGGTTGGTACTCCTATCATAGTCTAGGACGTCGACCGATGCTGGCAAGGTGGGTAGTGCCCAAACTCGAGCGCTCGAGCCAGACGCTCGAACTGTCCATGATGGTCGTCATCTGAGCGCCACCACGCCAAGACATCCTCGGCAGCAGCTTTCACACACAAACTGACGTCTGACGCAGCAACAACTGCGCCGCACTGGGGACATGCGCTCTCTTCGCTTACGGACTCCACACGAACCTCCGCATCAACATTGACCGACCTTCGACCGTCGTCACGTTCACAACGATGGCACGTCCGAACCCGTCGACCACCAACTCGTATGCGGCAGTCGGCGGGCCTTCGAGCCCATGCTCAGGCAACATCAGCCGATCGTACGTCTCCGCTAGTCGCAGGACATGACCATCCTGCGGACCACCGAACAACTCAACCCACACCTGCTTCGTCTGCTGGTCTTGCATGCTCCACTGCTTCCGCTAGGTGGTCAACGTCACACTTCGTCTTGCGACAAGCGCTCGAGCCAGTGCGCACCTGTCGCGCCAGCGTCAACATCTCGTCGGTCACTTCCCATTGCCTCAACGCCAGCCCATGCGCTCGCGCCCACTTCGGTTCCAACGTCTTCCACGCATGACACATCCGGCACAGGCTGATGAACAACGCCGGCTCTAACTGGGCCCCGGGCCGTGCTCCACGCGTCACAATCTCGTCAACGTCGGTCGCTCCCGTCGTGCAGATGCCGTACAGCTTCGCTTCACACCACGGCTGGTCGTACAACTGCTGCCGGCGCAACTCTGAACGAGTCTCGTCGTCCTTCATGCGCTTGTCGCTCTTCGGCTTGACCCTGCGCTGCTTCATTTCTCCCCTTATCTCGGGAAATCTACTGAGACGTCCTGAGATGCCCTGAGACGTCTTGAAACTTCCTCCGTGGGGGTTGGGAGGAAAGTCTCAAGAACGCCTCTTGGACGGTCACTTGGAGGGCAGTTTTTTTGCTCGAGCGCTTCGGCACTTGATTTCTGCCTCGAGCGCCGTTCTGAGCGCACTTGACCGGGACTCGTACACTCCCTGATCAACCAACGCGTCCAGCGCGCTTACCAATCCAACCGACACATGCGTTGAGATCGTGATCGCCCCTTCTCCACCGAACGGTGCGAGGTGATCAGGATTCACACAGTCATCGTTACCGCACGCAACTGACGGCAATCGCTGCTTGTCGGTCAACTCGTGGACATTCCTCTCGAACAGCACTCGTCGCACAGTCACGTACCGACCGGCTGGACCCATCACGCTTGGAAGACGACCGCCACCAAGGCGAGGGCCGGTCCAATGCCAGCATCGATCGTCAAACCCTCTTGGCTTGGTGCCAACTCGGACACCATCGATCAACCGCTGCTCGAACTCAGCCAATCGCAACTGAGCCTTTGCTACGTCCACGTTGCTCATGTCACTCTCCATCTCTACTGCTCATCCACTCTAGTCGGTGGAAGGTCAGCAGTAGCGGACAAGCCTGTCTTCGGAACGGGGAAGTCAGCCATCTGCTCTTCCATGTCCTTCTTCGGTGTCAACTCCTTGCCGATCACGGTACGGCTCTCGAGGAACGACCACCGTGCTGCTTCGGTCACGTGCAGGAAGTGCCTGAACACTGCTTCATCGCATCGCACCGGATACGCAACACACGAGACCGGCGTGATTTGGATGCACAGTCCTCCCTCGACAACAGGCGGTGGTGTCGCCATCTCAATCTCATCGGGCTTGACGAGGTAGTACCGCTTCCCGCCGTACGACGTTCGCCGTGCTCTCCACGTCGCAACAAGCTCTGCGTACCGATACGCAGCCAACTGCAACGCCACTTCGGGGTACGGACGTCGCTTCTTGTCGCTGGTCTTGTAGTCGACGATCAGCGCCCTACCGTTGATCACCATCCACGCATCGCACGTGCCGGCGTACCGATACTCACGATCGAACACCGTCTCTTCGCTGTACAGCCACTCCGGTTGCCAGACGTCAGCCCACGCAGCAAACTGCTCAACGTACGGGCGCACTTGCTCGATCATCCGGGGAAACTTCCCCAGCTTCACGTACTCGTCGATCGCCGCGTGGACGGCAGTGCCTCGCTCAGCCGGCGTCAACATCTGCTCAGGCGCTCGATCTCTGGCGTACGACAACCACTTCACCGTCTCGTCGTACCCGTCTCGCTCGAGTCTGCTGGGCAGATCGTCCAACTCATCAACGGCAGCCGTTGCTGTCTGCTTCGCCGCCCACTGCAACAACGCTGGCTTGTCGAGACAACGCAGCAACGTCGTCACTGACCAGAATCGCTCATCGTCTACTTCTGGCTCTTCTACGTCAATCGCTTCCATCTATCTCCTACTCTCCGGCTCTCGCCTATTGTCGATCTCAAGGCATTGCACACACATCTGCCCAACGTGCTCGTACGCTTCCGCGTTTCGTTCGTTCTTGACGTACCCTTCTGAACACGGGCATCGCCATCGTCCAACGCACATCTCTGGCAACCAACCTCTGCCATCGCATCGACACGCCAACGTCGTCACCATCAACTACAGCCCACGGCTGTGACAGCCGCACTCGCACAGATCGCAACCGCACGCATCTTCGTGCGACGACCCTGCGCCGGGGCAGATCAACACTTCGTCAACATCGGGGCTGTACGAGACTTGCTTTGGCAACTCCACTTCATCGCACGGGCACTCTTCGCACGCAAACTCAGTGCCCCAGTACTCTTCTGGCGTCTGCGTTCTCCATGCGTCGTAGCCACTGCCGAGTCTCATGCCCACGCTCCACGCTCTTTGGCTTCATCGATCGCTTGTTTCACGTCGTGCAACGCATACGGCTGGTCGGACCATCCTTTCAGCACCGCAACATCAACCAACTCAGCGAGCATCATCATTCGTTCGACGGGCATCGACACGGTGAGCATCGGACACTTGCACGTCCACTCAGGCACCAGCATGAGGTCGACCACGTCTTCGCCGTCGCTTACGAGCACCTTGATCGATGCAACAGCCAGTTCGCGCAGCGAGCGATCTTCTCGGTCGCGATACCGGATCTTTCCACCAACCGCCGGCACCTCTTGGTCGTACACGTAGACGCCACTGCCGTGGCTTGACTGATCAGACATCGTCGTCATTCCATCGCTCGCCTGCGTACGACGGATCGAAGTCACTCGGCTCCATCGTCGGATACCTCTGTCGCGTCTGTTCGTCTTGCTCCATCCGACGTTCACCGTGCTTCGTGCAGCGCGGCCACGACTTCCACGTACTGGGCGTCATCCACCACTCCACCGGTCCGCTGCATCCTTCGCCGTTGCCATGACCGTCGAGGCAAGCTACGGGATCCCCGTACTCGTCGTAGACGATCTTCCCGTCTTCGTCCAACATCACTGGCGCGGTCATGCTGTTGCCACCCTTTCTGCTGCTTCCGCTTCGCGCTGCTCTGCGCGCTCTGCATTCGCCTTCTGCTGCTCAGCCATCAAGTCAGGTGGGATCATCCCCCACTCGACCAACAGCGCTTCATACTGAGCGAGCACTCGCTTCTTCGACCCTCGCAGGCCAAACTCACTCTTCGCAATCGAGTAGGCAGTACGTCCCCGACTCATACGCATGTTCAGGTACGTCTCGAGCCTCAACGCTCCCAGAAGCGCAATCCGTCGAAACACCTCGACTTCGTCGGGGCCCTCAAAGATCACCCCCCCGCTTGGCATCACTTCCATCAGTGTCCCTTTCTCTCGTGAGCCATACGGCTCGTTGCTACAACGTGACGTCCCAGATGAGTGATCCTGCTGACGTGCTGCTCTTCACCCGTGCGCTTGCTCATGCGCGTCGTCGGCGTCATCTCAATGAGGCCGGCATTGCGCAGATCGGAGCACCGCTTCCAGTACCCAACGTGCTGCAGGTTGGCGTCTCCTGCCGCTTCTTCGTCGGTCAGCCATCCGTAGACGTTCCACGATCGCAGCAGCTTCATCGCTTGGCTGTCCCATCGCATCTGATTCGTCGACTTCCGTGCTGCACTCTTCGACGTGCTCGGATCGCTCGTGCGTGCTTGATCTGGGAACAGATAACTCCCGATCCTTTCACCGTCTCGAGCTTTGCGGGCTGCTTCGATGATCGTGCTCATGTTTCTCGGCCACTGCGGATTGTTCGCCTTGATCTGCGCCATGACTCGGATCACTTCTGCCTCTCGTCGAGTCACGTACATTGCAACGACTTGGTCTGCGTTCTCGTCTGTGTACATCCGTTCCTCCTTTATCTCCAACCGAGAACGGTTGCTGCAGCTCCTGACAAGTACCCGAGTTGCTGACCTGTGGCGAGATACACAATCGGGCTTGGCTCGGCTTCGTCGTCTGTTGGCGTCATGTCGCAACCTTCGTCATCGTCCAACTCAGGGTGCTCATCCCACGGGCACCCACACTCTTCGCACGTGAGGCCGTCGACTTCGGCAACAGCGTCAATCTCATACTCGAAGGGCCAGTTCGGCTGGTCCGCGATGCGAACCTCCGCTTCGCGATCCATGTCCTCGAGCAGATCGATCAGTTCTTGGACGGTCATCGCGCACCCCCAGTCGACGGGATGACAACCTGCAACTCGGCTTCGATCTCATCGTTCATCTGCAGGATTTCGCCGAGCAGACGGTCAAGCGCGACGCTGGCACGCTGAGCGTCGTTGCGCATGCGCCAGATCTTGAGGTGATCGACGGTCCCGTTCGGGTCGATGTCCACCAGATTCTTGAGCAGCGACACGAAGCTTGCCTCAAGCAGATCGACGTCAACGGCAGCGCGAACTGCGTAGTCTTTTGTCATCCCCGCTCTGATGCCAACTTCCGTGTCCTCCAACTTCTGTCCCATCTTCTTTGCTCCTTCTGCCAGCGAACTGGCGGTTGTGGTGATTGCTTTCATACCTTCATTCTGTAGGACGAAGGTACTACCGTCAATAGGTTGGACCAAGAAATCGCAGAAATCTTCAACACAGCGCCTTGATGCTGAACTCCACATCGCAGGCCGGCTGATCGCCGAGCGCACCAATCACGAGCGCTACCTTTACAACGCCTTGCGCTCGCAACTTCTTCGCGTACGACTTGCTCAACGCACGACGGGGCTGGACTTTCTTCCATCCGTGGAAATCTTTGACGCCGTACACGCGCGGGTAGGCAGGACCGGTCAACTTGAGACCAGCCCTGCCCGCCCACACGAGCACTGCCGTTGGCAGCGTCGCCGTTGTCATGCGACGTCGAACTCCCGCATTGCGACGTACAGCAGGTTGTCGTAGTCGCCTGACTGCATCTCGACGCTGACGGACTCCCACTGCTCTGCAGACCAGCCAGCCTTCTTCGCTGCTCGCTTGCAGCTTGCGATGATCGAGAACGCATTCCCATCTCGACCGGTCAACTGGACAAACGGCTTGCTCGTCGCCTCTTGCTCTGTCACGTGGTCAGACATCTGCTGACCTCCCTTCTCCGTTTGCACGGTCTTGCGTGGCTGTCGTGACAACCACTCTTGGAACTCTTCTTCCATGTCAATCTCGATCATGCGGTCGGTCATCTGCTGCTTCCCTCCTGCTGTGGTGATTGCTTTCATACCTTCACGCTAATGGACGAAGGTACTACCGTCAATGGGTTGGACCGGAAATGGCGAAAGATTCTGCCGTCACGTCAAGCATCGCAAGATGCAACATCGGGCCAAACGCGTCGGTCGGCTCGTCTCCCCACGTCATCCCGCCAGTCACCAGATACTCACCGTCGCCAACGATGATCACCGAACAGTCAGGCCGCAGTCCGGGCTGCCTGAACATGCTCAGGATCACGTCAACCTCAGCAACGGCGTTCTCTTGCCAATCCCGCAGACAGTCTTCGCCAAGGTGGTCGAACATCGGATCGTCTGATCCTGCTTCGAGCAGCTTCTCAACAAAACGCTGCGACACCGCGTCGTACAACTCGTCGCTTTCAGGGATTGCTTCGCCATCGGCGTTGACCGGCCACTTCAAGATCGTGCAGACGTGCGTCGCTCCCATCACGCACCCTCCACCATCTCGTGCAACGACGGCGGGCAGACCCACTCAACGATCTCTTCGGTCACAGTCACGGTCACCAATGGGGCGTCAGGATCGACAACCATCTTCTCAACGTCGCGGGTGCCGACAACGATGCGCTCACAGACATCGTCCCGCTGTCCGTACACCTCTATCCGGTGGGCACCGAAACGCTTCACCACGCTGTACCACTCGTCGCTGCCACTCTTCTCGGCACTGCCAAGCAACAGGGCATGCGTCGCCAACTCAGCCGCATCGTTGCTGTAGTTGAGAACGCTAAGCCCACTGCTCGGCACAAGCTCTAGCCGCTTCTGCAGGAACTTGATCATCTCTTCTGCATCGAGAAGCCACTTGGCTGCTCGAGCACGCTGCTCAATCTGGGCCTCGGTCAGTTCACTCATCATTGGTCCTTTCATTGTCTTGGGTTGGTTGGGTTGGATCTTTTCGAGTCGGTCGGTCGCTCACGACTCACCGCCATCGGTGAGTGCATCTGTCCGGTCGTGGGTGGCGGTCGGGTCGCAGCCACAACGCTGCCAGCGCTCCGCTGTGTTCGCTGTGCACTCAACCGAGCACCACCAGTACGACTGCGACCAGACACCACGCTCGCCTGTCTTGCCCGGTGTCAGGCCGAGGAACGATGCGCCGCACCACCGACACGTTCGCTCGATGGTCGTCGTCGGTTTCGGCAGTCCAGCCGCTGACCGTTCACGGATCGGGGCAACCAAGGGGTGGCTCACGACTCACCGCCATCGGTGAGGGCTGCTCGCTTGGCGATTTCCTTACGAGCACCCTTGATCGTCAGCGCACGGAGAGGCTCGTCTGGCAACGTCGCTCGCATGACAGGTGCTTCGTCACCGCCTTCGGTGAGGGCTGCGATGGCGGTCTGACCCGGCGTGCCATAGTCGGGGGCAAAGATCGCCACCACACCCCAGTCGTCCTGCCCCCAGTTCTCAGGATCGGCATACTCCCTCAGCGCAGCCCGTAGCCGCTCAACCTCGGCCAAAGCATTCTGCTCTCGCTCAGCCGAAGCGGCCCAGTCCTTCGCCCATCTCTGGGCGCTGTCGTAGTGCTCCATCGCCGCCCGCTTCCATGCCTTCGTCTCAGCAGGGATCGCAGCGTTCTTGACCAGTTCGATCTCGCATTGCAGCCGCTCGATCTCGGCGGTCTTGGCTTCGGCCCTGCGCCATCCGGTAGCGTTCGCTTCCTTCTCTGTGTCCAGCGCAGCACGCAGTCGCTCGACTTCGGCCAGCAAGTCGTCAATGGCGTCGCCACTGGTGCTCTCATAAGGAGCCCCATCGGGCAGAACGAGGGGGAATCGTCTTTCTGCATCCTTGACTTCCTCACGCCATGCTCGGATCTCTTCGAGTCGGTCAGTCATCGGTGCCTCCCTAGGTAGCTTCGGAGCGATCTGCTCCCTTGGAGACCGGGCGACGATCACCACAACATCCCGGTCCCCAAGGGAACAGGCCATCTCTGGCCTTCCCTTGTTCACTCCCCTTCCCATGCCTCGCGCGCGGCCTTGACAGCGTCCTCAAGCAAACACCACTGACCGAACTGTCCAACAGTCCGCACTCGGCCAAGAGCATCAGCACGGCGAACAGAGAACAGACGTTCGCCGCTCCACGCCTTGCCTTGGGGGTCTTGCTCTGACGTCACGAAGTAGCGTCCGTACAGCACTGACGTCTCGAACCGAGTGCCGAAGAACGCCAGCGTCTCTTCGTCGAACCAGTGGCCTCCATCTGCACGATTCGCCTCAGCGATGTCGTCTACCGTGTCGAACGGCCCGATCTCTTCCAACATCACGCGCCCCTCGCTCTTGTGCATGCCCGTGGGATCACGGTGCCATCGGGCTCCACGAAGTGGTCATCTGGACGCCAGCAGTTGCCGGCAAGCGTCACCGAGTACCCACATTCGGAACACTCGATCGGATCGCCGCAGCGGGTGCAGACGGCGTCGCCCGGAGTCGTCCCGTCTGCGTACGAACCACGCTTGACTTGCACGATTCGGTCGCAGCGTCCGCAGTACAGGTGTGGACGCTTGCTCATGCGAACACCTCTTCCATCTCCTCGACGGCTGCATCGCCGAAACGGTCACGGACGGTGGCAAGCGCATCTCGGTGGCTTGCGCCCACGCTCTGCTGAGCGAGGTACAGGTTCAGGGCCTCGGCCTGACGTTCGGTCATGCGGACGCCTCCATGTTCTCGTTGACGCGAATCGTGTGCTCGATCATCGCCTGTGAGAACTTAAACGTCTTGCCGTCAGAACGACGTCCGAGGAACGGGTACTTCCACGCATCGACGTTGACGCCAACCAGCGTGTACATCCCGTCCATTCCCTTGCCTGCCCGGAACGCCATCCCGTAGTGCTCTGGCTTGACGACGCTGGTGCCAAGCAACCGCAGCCCTCGCTCGAAGTTGGCAAGCGCCGCTTGCTCGCCGGCTTCACCAGCAAGCTTGACCTCGAGCTTCATCACGTACGTTCCACCAAGGGTGTCGTACGTTCCTCCCTTGGAAGTGATCGTCACTCCCAACTGCTGCTCGAGGACGACCAGAGCCTTCCCGACCTCATCTGAGATCTGCTGCACAGCCTCTCGGTTCATCTCTTGGATCATCTGCCCTTCTCCTTCTGCCAGCGAACTGGCGGTTGTGGTGATTGCTTTCATACCTACATTCTGTAGGACGAAGGTCCTACCGTCAACAGGTTGTACCAAGAAATCGCAGAAATCGTGCCCTAAGATTCCGTCTATACAAGGGTGGAATCCGGTGATTCCCTGAGAGGTGCCTGACGTGCCCTGTAACGCCCTTACCCCATCATCAAGTGGTACTGGGGTACTAACCGCACAATCGTCGCTGAGACGGCCACATAGAGGGCAGTTTTTCAGCCATCGCCAAGAATCGTCGTCAGGTCAACTCCTTGACGCTGACAACGCTCGCACGGGAGCACCGCGCTGTCTTCCGCGTCCGGTACCCAACCGGTTCCATCGCATGACGGACACGCCGGGTGCCGATGTCCGTCATCACGCTCGCGTCCGCACAGGCATCGTGGCCGTTCGTCTTGTCCGAGCAACGTCGGCCAATGCTTCGCCAACGCTCGAGGCGTCAGGGTCGCCTTCGGATAGTCGGCCCGGTACTGCGCAGCGGCTCGGTACACCGTCTCAGGGATAGCTCCTACGTGCTCCAACTCCTTGACAACCTTGGCGAGAGCGGTCGCTGCCGAGCGCGTCAACAGTGGAGCATCAATCTGGCACACTGCCACGACGGCATCGAAGACCGTTTCTCTGCGTCGTCCAGACGCAAGGGTGGTTCCCTGATGGTTCACTGATGGTTCGGGCGAACTGGGCTTCAGG
>Ga0118677_10015991_pt1 | contig 10351 bp, 11 predicted proteins | sample AliMusrvi5mmetaG_FD_86154 | JGI IMG/M metagenome (GOLD analysis project Ga0118677, IMG submission 86154)
GTTTAGCAATGGGTATGCCACCGCCGCCGCACACGGGAAAAGGCTTGAAAAGGCCCTGTTTTTGGCCTGCGCTTGCCCCCGGAGGCGATTTCCGACCGGAAAACGCACCGGCTGCTAGGCAAATTTGACTCCTGCCGGTCAGTTCTTTCCCATAGTGGTAACGACCTTGTAAGGGTGGTTTCCCCCTCCCCTCCCGCCGAGGGAGGAGACTGAGTTTGGACCTTTTCCACGGAGCCGGCGAGCGAGGCAACCCAGAGGGTTGCCAGAAGGTAGCCGGTGGTCGTTCGGGGAAAGGGGGGAACGACCACCGGAAAGCTCGTTTTAAGAAAACCGGGCCAAGTCATTGTCCCGGAGGAACGGAGTACAGACGCCAAAAACGCACGGCAAAAACAGGCGAAAACACCATATAACCAGCATGAACATTGCTCAGAACGCATCTTGCCTATTCTGTCGCCTATTACCCGACAATGCAAGCCAATAGGGCCAAATATGGCCTAAAGTTACAACTGTTTTGCAACTGGCCAAGGGCATCCTGCAACCGCGTAGGACACGCCGTCGCCGGGGATGGTGTCATCTATGCGGGCGCCTCGCCAGGATGGCACCACGGGGCAGCCAGGGGCATCCTAATGGCCTCGCTGGCTGCAATCACCTTGCCCTTGGAAATGGTGTCGTGCGAGATGCCCGAGGCTGTTTCGAGTTCCTTTTGGGTATTCACGGTGTCCGCCTTTACAGAATTCTGTAAAGGCCGGGGTTTGCTGCCGCCAGTCGATGTTACCAAATTCGCCTTCGCCTTAACCCTCAACAGTGGCTCCAGCTTCAAACCCAATTCAACCCGCGTGTAATTCGACAGATTGCTCCCCTTGGTCCTCGCGCCTGTGGGTGGAATTGGTGCTTGTGCAGAATTCTGCACAACCTTCTCCCTTGGTCCTCGCGCCTGTGGGTGGAATGCCTGCCTTTCAGAGCTTGCATCCGAGGCGGATCGGCGGATAGTTGGGGTGTGGAAGTAAGAAGCCACATATCGAACACGATGAATCTGCCGCCCGGCCTGTGCGCCCCCATGCCGCCTTGGCTGGGCTTCTTACCGTGCGGGTCGGGCGGCTTTGAATCGAAGATATGGAAATACAACTGACACCCTCGCTGGTCCTCACGGATGAACGCGCCGAATGCCGTTATGGCATCCCGGTGCTGGTTAATCGCCAAGATGACGCCACGGCCTATGGGCCAGCGGACATAATCCAGGTGTACCACCAGACGCAGCCAGCGGCCCATGTGGTTCATCGCTTCGCCAAGCAACTCACGGGTGAAGAGCGAGAAGCGGCTGCGCTATTCTTGAATCAGTGGCCTGATGGTCCGCAGCTCTGAGGAAGTCCCCCTGCGGTGCCGGCAAAGAAGTGCCCGGCTGCCACAGAAGAGCAGCCGGGCAGTATCCGCCGCCAGCGGGGGACCGCGAATTCCCCCAGAAAGTCTTAGCTGCTCTTGATGAGAACGCCCGCCGTGCTGTCCAGGAGTGAAGCGCCCAGCATCACGTCGAGTGAGCACCAGCCGGTCCGCTGCTGTAGGCTGAACCAGTTATGGAGCACTACGGAAAGCTGCAATCCCGGCAACGTCATCACGGTTCTGGTTAATACTTGGTCACTCACCGGCGCTTGCAAGGGCAAGCCTGCGATAATTCCCAGGGCCTGCGGGTTGCACGCAAAGCCCACGATGTTCGCGCCGGCCCCGGTCCAGTTGGTATTCAGGTAGATTCCATCCCAGCCGAAAGCCTGCCAGCCGGTGCCCGGGGCGATGCCTGCTTTTTGGAACAGGTTCGGAGTGTTGACGATTCGCGACAGGTATTCGCCGTCAAGAAGCAGGTTCTTAACGCGGCTCTTTTTGAGCTGGCCCCAAAGGGTTTGCAGGTCTGAGAAGTCGAATGCCGCCGCGGCGGAGACAAGGGGGGTTGCTGGATAGTTGGCAGCAGTCAACGGAGCCATGACTACGCTCGTGATAATGTCCGCGAATTTCCCGACGTTGACGTCAACAAGGTTTTCCATCCTGAGACCGCCCTGAAGGTCCGCGTTGCTGACATTGAACGGGCGGGTGTATTGGTCCACGGTGATTTCAACCGCTTCCATAACACTATCGCCGTCCTCGAAGTTGGTCAGGTTCTTGCCGGTCGCGCTTCCGCTGCTGGCCGTCGCGCTCGAAGCATACTTCAACTCGCCTTTGGCCCGGGGCTTGTAGGCATCGGTGCTGAATTGCCGGGTGAATGAGCTCAAAGGCGCGAACACGTTTTGCAGCTTGGTGACGCAGCCCGCCACGAGGAAGGCTGTCACGAGACTGCTCGAATAGGTGTTAGCACCAGTGCCCGCCGTGTTCTGTGCTTGGTCAATTTTGTTGAACGCGTCGAACATTGACGGCCAATCCGTTTTCATCTTCTCAAAGCGGGCGGCGGCTGGAAGTATGTTAAGGTTGGCGAGGATATTTTCGCAAAAGGTATTTTTCATAAAATCTTTCTTCGTGTTCGTTGGTTAGAGCAGGTCGAGAAACGGAACGGATTGACCAGGGCGGCCATAAGCGCTCTGCCCAGGAACGGGAATGCTTGTGCGGACGCCATCTTTTAGCTGGCGCAGCGCCAACACTTTCGGGCTGGGGGTGTAGGCCAGCCCCCACTCGCCATAATCCGCAATCTCGGCCCGCTCCACTTCGTCCAGTGTCGCTTCCACCGCGGCCAGGAAACGCTCAAGAATCTTGGCAATGATCGGCTGGGCCTCGGTGGCGGCTTCGGCCATGCCGTGCTTTGCGTTCTGTTGGCGGGTGGTGTAATCGGCTTGGAAGTCCTCAAGGGAATACGCGCGGTTGAAGGGCTCGCCCTTTCGAAGCTTGCCGGTATGGTCGGCTGCTTGGCGGCTCCAGGCCGCTTTCGCCGCAACATCGGTATAGGTGACGTTGGCCGCCGTGAAGCACGCCAGCCATTCAGCGTCCAGGCGCTTCAAGTCCTGTAACTCGACTTTGGCCGCAAAGCTCTTTTTGGAGCGGTCGGCAACTGCTTTAGCAAGTGCTTTCATTCTGCTGATGCTTACGACCTTTAGCGTTTCTTCGACGTAGCCGTGACAGGGATGCAAAATCCCCATGTAAATCGGCCAGAATCTGAGACACACGACCTTCTGAGAGTTTTAATCTGCGGGCCAATTCGCGGTTGCTGTTGCAGTCATTGACGCCAGCCAGGAACGCGAGCGCATGAAGGCGTTGTCCGGCCCGCAAGGGGGTCAACTTAGTGAAGCTAACCAGGAACGCGGCCAGCGCCTCTTCCACTTCGGCCCCATGCTGATGTTCCTGCTCGCCGTCCTCGGGGTATTTGAACGGCACGCCAGCCGTTGCCAGCGCAACGTCGAATTCCGTGAAATTGTCCGGAGCCGGTGTCACGGTTTCACCCTGGCCACAGTGGAAGCCGACGATCCTCACGGCGGCGCGGGGGCGGCTCTGGTGCTGGCCCACGACCGCACCGGACACAATACCAAGCATCGTTCGGCAAGTTGGTAGTGCCGCAGTCCCGGCAGTGGTTGACGGGCGGGGCGGTGAGGGCGGCCCAGGCGGAGCGAAGTCTGGCGAGTAGTCGCGCAATCATGTCGCCGCCTCCGTGGTTTGTTCGGGCTGGTGAATCTTTCTCAAGACAGCACAGATTTCAGCCTTGGCGCTCTCGGAAAGTTGCGCCCCAATCTCGGTCAGGCGGCTGTCCAGTTCGCCCAGAAGGGTTTTGCCCCCGGCTTCTTTCGGCCCCTTGCGGAGCCGCTGAAGCATTCGAGTCCTTCCGTGATTCACCACGGTTTGCACGGCCCGGCTGTCCGCCTGCAATCGCTCTGTGACTTGCTTGATGCCTTCCTCCGCTGTCTCTTGTCGAGCGCACATCGTGAGCAAAAAGGCGAGTTGCGGAATGCGGCCCGTCAGGAATAGCGCAAAGTCGCTGAAGGATTCATCAACGCATTGTCCGGCCCAGAGCACATCAACAAGCTGCCCTTCGGCAAGGTGGCTCTTGCGGATCAGGACGTCGGCTCTAACGGTGTTCAATCGAGCGCGGGAGGCATCAACATCGGCCCCAGTCATGACCGCATCGCCCCGGGAAAGCAGTGCCGCGAGCAGCTTTCGGGTGTCCACTCGGTTGGATGGCAAGAATCCCTCCAACCCGGTCGCCTTCGCAGCCAGGACGGCGCTGGGGGGAATGTCCAGCACGCCCGCCAGGGACCGCGCAGAGGGGAATTCAGGGAAACGATCGGATATTCGACTATCGGTTTTGGTGTGTTTTTTGGGTTTATTCATAATAAAAGGGAAAACAGGTGGCTGGCTTGGTGAGCCTTGATCTATTAAAAACATAACAGTTTCCTTTGATTTTGTGCCTGGGGACACGTCCCCACGTTGGCCTTTGCCGTGCGCTGCTGGCCCGTGGTGGCGTTCTGATTGCTCGTGCCTTGTATCCATACCCTTAGCGTGTCCGGTGCGCTGCTTGCTTGCACTTGGCAGAACAAAACTTGGCGTCTCGGCGGGTGGCGGTGAAGCCGTCCAGGCAATGCTTGCATGTCTTTTTGTGGCTGGCTTGAACGCGCAACTTGCGCCGTGCCATTCCAACATCATTGACGCAGCGTTGGGAACAATACCGCGCATTTGAATTGCTGGCCTTGAACGTGTCGCCGCACAAGGCGCAAGTGCCTTCGTAATAAAGCTGGCCTGGAAAACAGCGGAAAGCGGCTTCAATTCTCGTGTGTGCCTTGTCGTAAAGGATGTTACGGCTTCCGGTTGTGCTTATATCGGCGGAACCTTTATGCGTAACGGCGGGTGCTGCTGTCTCGCTCATGGCTTGGTGTTCCCCTTTGGTTCGGGTGCTGGCGTGCATCGGGTGCAACGCAGCCCTGCGGTTCTCAGGGCATACTTGAGCACGCGGGCAAGCCGTTTCTCAAGTGGAGTCAGATAGCTTCCGGGCAATGCCCTTAGCGTCAACTCAAAGCTCGGTTGCCGGTCTCCCGCGTGGACAAATCGTCCACCGTCCACCCTATAGGGTGGGTGGACTAGTGGACTGTCCACTGTCCGTCCACTGTGGACTACTGGTGGACTACTGGTGGACTGGTTAGACTCGGGCAACATATTTTTCGCTGGCCTTACTGAATTGAATGTAACGCGCCTTCTCGGCTTTCAGGATGAATCTGTAGGCGTATTGCTTCACGCATCCGGCATCGTCCACAATGGCCCGCGCCAGTTCCTTCTTCGTGAGTGCGCCCTTGCATAGCTCCCGCACGCGGTCAAAGGTTACAGTCTGCTCCTGGGCGTGCTTTCCGCCTGCAACCGCTGATTCCCACGCGCCAAGATCGAAATCCGGGGCGGGCTCATAGATCATCGTTTCGGTGTTCAACTTGACTGCGGCGGGGGCGAATTCCTTGCCGTTGGAGCATTTACCGCACGTCAAGACAAGCAGGTCGTTGGAGTCAGGCGAGCCCGGCGCGATGTTGATTTGAGCGCGAGCCCATGAATGCAACACCTTGCTATTGCGCCCAAAGCTGGCCCGGTCGTAGCCAGTGGCCCGCATGGCACCGGCCTTCCCGGTCAGGGCGTGATGCAACACGGCGATTACGCGGGCGGGGTCACCGGCCTTTGCGAGCCGTGACAAGGCAAGCAGGGTCGCGCCCATATCTTCATCCTTGTTCAGGTCCCCGATGGCGAAATTGTAGAGTGAATCGAAGCAAACCACGTCGGGCTTGGTGTCGGCTATGGCAGCGGCAATCCGATGCTGTGCGGATGGATCGCCCAGGCTCAAGAATCCATCGGCGTCGGCTTCGAGAGTGTGAATCGCGAGTTGCTGATTGACGCGAGCCCAGGCCCCGGAGCCAGTCCACTCCCTCAGGGCGGCAAGGTCCGCTTGCAATCGGCGGTTGGAATTCTCGGCCTGTAGAATGAGCCAGCGCAACTCTTGCCGTCGTGTCTCAAAGCCTAAAAACGGCCTCCCGGTGATGATGGCAACCGCAAGCTGTAGCAGGATCCGCGATTTGCCGATTGAGCCAGCGCCAGCAATCACAAGACTTTGCCCGGTTGCAAGCAGTCGGTCGCCTAGAATTCGGTCGCTGTCGTCAAATTCCATCGCGAGCAATTCATCCGGGGCGCGGATGCTCAACCGGTTACCATTGCCGCCGTTTCTGGAATTCGCTTCGAGCAGCCGGCGGGCACCATCAGCCAGCGCAGCCGGTGAAATGGTGGTGTCGCCCGCGAGCCGAGTTAATTCGCCGGCATCGCGCAAGACGGCCCGCCTTGTCGCACGGTCTAAGACGGTCTCCAAGAACGTGGGAAAGTTTGCCGGGCTCGGGGTGCGGTCTGGCAGGGCGGTCAGGTACTCGAGCCCGCCGGCACCTTCCTCTTGCCCCTTGTCGCGGAAAGCTTGCGAGAGCGCGACTATGTCAAGCGGCCTGCGCTCCCGGTGCAGTTTGGACAGAGCGCAGAATATCGCACGGTGTCGCTGGTCGTAGAAGCAATCCAGCGTGAGCTTGTCCACCATTGGCCCGGCATCGCCATTCTCAGCGGATAGGACACAAGCCAGGGCTCCGGCCTCCGCTTGGTCGTCGAACGGCGGCAACTGGTCGGCGGGACTCATCGTGCGGCCCCCCGTTCGCGCAGAAGGCGCATAAGGATTCTGGCCAGCATCGCCCTATGTTGACGGCGAATCAGGAAGGAAGGATGCGAGGCGAGCATTTTCCAGAAGGCCCGCCACTGGCCCAGACTTGACTTAGGGGGCGTTTCGAGAGAGTGTTGCATGTTGGTTTCTTTATTCGGCGGGTCTTGCTTCCCGGCAGCCCGCCGATTTTGGTTTCAGCCGATGGCAACACCACGAGCGCGGAGCGCTCCACCGGGGATTGTGCGCCGCATGAGTTTTTCAACATCGGCCACGAGGTAGTAAACCGGCCCGCCCCCACGTTGCGCGGAGGGGTTAGCTTTCATGCGTTGAACGCCTGCGCGGTCAAACCAGTCGCGCAACGTGTCCCTGCACGGGACAGGCGCGAGGAAGTTAGGGAGGATGTGTGAAATTAGCTGGTCGAGGGTGGCCAGCCGGGCGTTTGTGTTCGTTACGTTCGTCATGCTGCCGCAAGCTTCCTATAGCTTCGGCAGATAATTCAGAACAGAGGCGCTTAAGAATTGTTCCCTTTTGGTCCGGGCCTGCCTTTTGGTATGACGAGCTCGGAATCGCGACAAGCTCGTGCGACACTCATGCGAAGCGCGTCGTCATCTATCTGGCCCATCGCGATAAGATCGCGCCGCAGTTTGGCCTGAGTCGGCATTCTGCCACCGTCGCAGTCCATCGCGATTTTCAGGCGGAAGAACACATAGGACCGCACTAAGTCAACGGGTGCGCTTCCTTGATCGAAAGCATCCGCAATCGCACGGAACGCGGAGCCATCTCTTTTCTCGTAGGAAGTGCGGATCAGATATGCCAAATCGCTCCAGGCTCGGTCGCGAAACTGTTTGGCAATTTTGCGGTTGTGTCTGGTCTCTGCGGTCACGGCGCTATACCACTTGCCCACGAGTTCGGTCCACCACCATATGCCGCCACCACGGGCCAGTTGATACTTCGTGCCGAGGCGCTCCCCTTGCATCTGCTTCGTGGCTTTGTTCTTGGTCCTCACTTCCGGCCCCCTTTCTTCGGCAGTAGAGCGTAAAACGCTTTCGTGTCCTCGGTGCTCACCCTGCCTTGGTAGTGCGCCTTTATGATGCCTTCAGAGTTGCCGTGAAACTCGGCAGTCTTGCCGTAGCTCCCGGTCAGCCTGAAGTAGTGGCTGATGGATGTATGCCGCAGAATGTCCGGTTGCAATTTGGGGATGCCAGCATCCTTTTTTATGGCAATCAAGTCCCGCCGATGGTCCGCATGGCAGAAGGGCGTTCCCTCGTAGGCTCGCAGCCACGCTTCCAGCGTCGGTCCCAGGGGGATAATCCGTGCGCGTCCAGTCTTGGTATCGGTCGGGCTCAGGCGGATCTCTGTGTCATCGAGGTTCACCTTGTCCCAGGTCAAACGGTTAGTTTCGCTCGGTCGCAGTCCCGCGAACAAGCAGGCGACTATGTGCGGTATCATTTTGCCGTTCTTGTGCGCCTCGGCAGCCACGAGCAACGCCTTACATTGCGGGACAGTCAGCACGGCGGGTTCTGGTCGCTGGCCCAGTTCCACCGTCACGCCGGCAGCGGGATTGATGGTCAACCACCGCCGCGGGTTGATGGCCCATTTGAAGAATGCTTTAACGACCTTCAGGTCAGTATGCCGGGCGATAGGCGACACGTCCCGCTTGGCAAGATAGCCTTCAATCATTTCGGGCGTTACGGCGTCCAGGCGATAGTTTTCCACGGAGTTGACGAAGACCTTAGTACGGGTCTGGTAGTTCGCTTTAGTCGCGGGGCGCAGCGTCGGGGTGGCGACAAGCCACGCCTCGTATTGCTCGAAGGCTTCATCCAGCCTCGGGGCGATACCTGCATCCTTCTGCCGTCCCGCTTTCAGCCATGCCGCCAGCGCCGTGGTCAGGTCGCAGTCGGGCACCTCCGCCTTGCGCATCGTGCGGAATATCTGTTCAGCAAGGTGAAGTTGGTCCTCGGTCAACATCGTCATCCGGGGGGAACGGGTGGGCGTATCGTCGCCGAGGATAAATTCGTTCTCAAGTTGGGTGCGTCGGCACTCGGCGGCTCGCAGGTCTGCGAAGTTCTCGCGCACATAGATCTTGTCCCGGTTCATTCCCTGCACGCGGTAGGATCGCGTCCCGCTCGCGTTCTCGTAGTCCAAAATGCGAAAGCGTTGCCGTCTTACTCCGTTGGTTGTGGCGACCGGCATCCTGCCCAGTCGGCTCGGCGGCGGGGTCAACGGGATGATGTTGACGGCGGTGCTGTTTTCGCTTTCAACTGCATTGGTTTTCATTGCCAACAATTTGCACCAATTGCTTGCAAGTTGCAACTAATATTTCAACCGTCTCTTTTCGGTTCGGTGAAAAGTGCCAATTCATTGGCCTTTTGGCGTAGTGTGTGATGCTCCGGAGGGACAGGCGACATCGGAAAGGCTAAAGGCTAAAGGCTGAATGCTCAATTGCGGATTGGCATTCGTTTGATTTTAGCATTTAGCCTTCGTTTCAGCCGTCCCTTCGGGACTTGTGCCCATCTAAACTCGCGTACCCAACATTGAAATGTTGGGCTATTATCGGCCATCCCTCCGGGATGATGAGGGTCAAAACCTAGCGGCATTAGACCAGAGGTCCGCCCCACACCTGAACAGTTACGAAGATTTGACGCAGAGACAGAGATCCACAGCGCGGCCAAGCCACAGCCAAGACCAAACGGGGCTTAACGCAGAGAAAAAGAACTCTCTGCGAATCTCTGCGCCTCTGGGTTAAATCTTCGCAGCCTGCGAGCAATGCGGGATATAGCAGTGCAGAGGCCTCATTTCCTCCGCCAGCCCTTGGCCGAGCAATCTGGCAGGCGGCCGAGATTACGACAGATAATTCAGCAACGACTGACTCTGGCTGAGCAGTTTGGCCCCGCTTTGCAGAGCGGCCATGTAGGCGGTTTGAGTGGCACTCAGTTGTGTTAGCGTCTGGGCCAGGTCGGCATCCGAATCCTGCGAGATCGTTTTCTTGACGGACAGGGACTGGGTGGACGCGAGGGAATCGGCGGTGGAAAGGTGGGACTGGATCAGGCCGTTATTCGCGATCTGCGAGGTGATGTTATCCTCGTCTTTAGCCAGCGCCGGGATGTCCGAGGACGAAATGGAAGCCGTGTCTCCCGCACGGAGGTGATTCTGCAGGGCGATCAAATGCTTGAAGAAGTCCGCGCCACTGCGGGTATCGGTGACTAGTCCGGCCGGGCCGCTGCCGGAGGTGTTGGCGCCGGGCACCTGGACCGCGACGGGGGCGCCGGCGGCGATCTCGGCAGCCGGGACGGACTCATTACCCTGGTAGGTCACGCCAGTGACGTTGCCGTTGGCGTCCGTGGTGGCGACGAACGGCGGCTGGGCGGTTTGGGTGCCGCCGAAGAGGTAGCCCCCCTGCCCCGTGCTGTTCATGAGCTGCACGCCCTGCTGGATGAGTTGGGCGACTTCCGTAGCATAGGAGTTCAATTCCTGCGGTGACTTGGTACCGTCAGCCAGCGTGGCGATCTCCCCTACCCGGGCGGAGATTGTTTGCAGCCCGGATATCGCATTGTAGGAACTGGCCGCCTGCGTCTGCAGCGCGGTGATGTTCTTGCGGTACTGGGCGACCTGACTGCCCTGTGTCTGCAGGTCCATTACCTGCCGCATCACAGACGGATCGTCATCAAGCTGGGAGATGCGCTTGCCGGTGGATGCCTGAGTCTGAAGCCGACTCTGTTG
>Ga0118677_10015992_pt1 | contig 10350 bp, 11 predicted proteins | sample AliMusrvi5mmetaG_FD_86154 | JGI IMG/M metagenome (GOLD analysis project Ga0118677, IMG submission 86154)
GAAATAAACTATTTTCTGGGCAAGAAAATCACCCAAAGCTCTGAAGCATTTGGGTGATTCTTCCTTTCTACTTAAAGATCAATTCATTCAAACGTCTACCACGCACCATCTCCACTTATCTCGTTCAGACGAGGGTAAGAGAGGTTCATCGCTTCTCGCACTTCGCCGAGTGTCTGTTTGGCGACTTCCTGAGCTCGCCTTGTGCCCGTCGACAGGATATCCCAAACGAGATCAGGTTTGGACGCATAATGAGCCCTTCGTTCCCGAATCTCGCTGAGAGAATCGTTCAACTTGTCCGCAAGTTGTGCCTTGCACTCCTTACAGCCACGTAGCGCACCTTCGCACTCAACACGAACCTGCGGGGTCGCTTCCGGCGCAAAGATAGACCAGTACTTGAAAGCGTAACAGCTATCAGGATGGCCAGGATCTTTGCGATAGGCACGTTGGACATCGGTTACCATCTTTCCGATTCTAGCCGATGTCTCTTCTCGAGAATGAGCGAGGTCGATTTGATTGTCGAGACTCTTGCTCATTTTCTGATCGCCGTTGGTGCCAGACAAGACTGGCACCTGCCCAACCAACGCCTCGGGGGGACTGAAGACGTCCTTACCAAAGGTCTTGTTAAAGGCGCGCGCGACTTCTCGAGCCTGCTCGATATGTGGGAGCTGATCCTGTCCGACAGGAACCAGATCCGCCTTAAAGGCCAGAATGTCAGACGCCTGAGAGACAGGATAGCTGACAAACCCCAGACTCATCTGCGACACCCCGTACATCTCTGCCTCGCTCTTTACCGTTGGATTTCGCTGAACGCGAGCCAACGAAACGAGAAAGGAGAAATACATGGTTAGTTCACAGAGGTCTGGTACCTGCGATTGGACAAAGAAGCAGTTCTCGGGCTTCAGTCCAACTCCCAGATAGTCACACATAACCTCGAAGACGTTTGCTTCGATGTTGCCTCGACGATCGATATGATCCGTGAGGACCTGCAGATCAGCGATGATAAAGAAACAATCGTATTCGTCTTGAAGACGAACGCGATTCTGAAGAGTTCCCACCAGATGTCCGATGTGGAGCCTTCCGGTTGGCCGATCACCTGTCAAAATCCGCTTTTTCATAATCCGATACCTTTCTATTTGACTAACATTGAATGAACAGTGAGCTTTTGCAAGTATACACTAATCGCTTATCTTGTCAAGGTTTCTAGATTATTAAAATGTGATACAATATTTTTTATGGAAAATCAGTCTAGAAAAAGAATTTTAACTGGAGTCCGCCCTACTGGGCCACTTCATCTTGGTCATTACGTTGGTGCCCTAGAAAATTGGCTCAAATTACAAGATGAGTATGAATGTTTCTTTTTAATTTCTGATTATCAAGCTTTGAGTGATCACCTAGGTGAGACAGATAGAATAAGAAAGTCGGTCATTGATGTGACTCTCGATTGGCTATCGGTTGGTTTAGACCCAAAAAAATGTTCGTTCGTGATCCAAAGCTATGTGCCAGAGCATGCTGAATTATTTATGTTATTGAGCATGTTTGTTCCTATTTCTTTGGTTGATCGCAACCCCACCCTAAAAGCAGAAATTATCCAGCAAAAGAAAAGCGATGTTTCTCTAGGTTTTTACAATTACCCAGTGAGCCAAGCGGCGGATATCTTATTACCTCAGGCTGACCTTGTGCCGGTGGGTGAAGATCAACTACCACATATTGAATTGACACGAGAAATTGTCCGTAAATTTAATAATGTGTATGGTAATGTTTTTAAAGAACCCCAAGCTTTAGTTGGACGTATCCCCAGATTAGTCGGTATCGATGGCAAAGCCAAAGCCAGCAAAAGCCTAAATAATTGTATTTATCTATCTGATTCAGTTGAGGAAGTTAATAAAAAGGTAAAAAGTATGTATACCGATCCAACCAGATTAAAAGCGACGGACCCTGGTCACATTGAAGGTAATGTTGTCTTTAATTATCTAGATGCTTTTTACACCAACGTTACCGAACTGGAAAAACTAAAAAAAAAATACACTGCCGGTCAAATTGGCGATGGTGAGGTCAAGAAAATCTTAGCTGAAACATTAAACACTTTTCTAAAGCCGATTAGAGAAAGAAGAGTTTTTTTTAAGGCCCATCCAGAGGCCGTTCGAGAGGCTTTGCTTGTAGGAACCGAAAGAGCCAAAAAATTAGCGGCGACTACAATGCTTGAGGTCAGGAAAGCCATGAAAATAACCGGTTATGAGGATGTTAAAAATATTAAAAAAATAATTCTATGAAAAATAAAACAATTCTTATCTTAGGTGCTGGTCAAATTGGAGAGGCATGTGCTCTTAAAGCCATTAAAAATAATCCCAAAAGAATTGTCTTACACACATTAACTAAAGAGGAGGCTGTGGTTGTCTCTAAAAATGTTCGGGCACATTTGGATGGCCGTCATATTGATATTAAGATTTCATGGGGAAATGCCCTGGTTACCAAATCGTTAATGTATTTTAATCGTAACGAACTCCATATACCAAAAAATCGTACAAAATTGATAAAATATTACTACTCATATTTAAGCGAGAATTTGATTAAGGAATCATCTTTATATTGTCTAGTAAAAAAATGGAAACCAGACTACATTTTTGATGGTATAAACACAGCAACCGTAATTGGATATCAGGATGACCCTTACTCGCTTCCCCGAAGAATATTAAATAAAAAAGGTGATCAAAATTGGAATGATTCCACTGAAAATCTTCTTGTTTCTAATATTGTTCCAAGTTTAATTCGTTTTACTCAGGCCCTTAAAAAGAGTTTGCTCGATTTTAAGGTTAAATGTTATGTAAAAATCTCCACTACAGGATTAGGTGGTATGGGCGATAACCTCTTTTATACCCACGGTGATGTAAATGAACTGGGAATGTCCTCTGGAATACTTGGCAAAGTCGCCGCCGCCGGAGTTATTCATCAATTATTTTGGAGTTTGTCTCATACACCGGGGATAAACGTAAAGGTTGTTGTTCCTTCTGCTTTAGTTGGTTGGCAAGGAGTTAATTTTGGTCAATTTCGCTCTCATGGAAAGAGCATACCCTTTGTTGATTCCAGCGCAAAAACAAAACTAACTGAGGGTGAGATCTTTTTGCCAGGTAAGTGCATACCAGTTTCTTCTTTTATGGAAATGCCTTACGTTGATTCTGGCGAGAATTGTGCTTACAGTTTAGGAGAAATGACTGCGATAACGGCTCTAGGCCAAATGGAATGTGTCACCCGAGAAGAAATCGCTCAAGCCTGTATTGAAATGGCGATAGGATCCACTCGTCATGATCTTCTCACCGCAATGGATATGGTTGCACTTGGACCGTCTCATTTGGGGGGAATCCACAGACGAGTTGTTCTTGATAAACTTGCAAAATTAGAGATTGAGAAATCAACTCCTAGTATTGCAACCAATAACTTAGGCCCGACTGTGTCAAAACACCTTTTTGAATTATATTTAATGTTGACTTGTAGCCAGAAATCTCTTTCTGTTTTTGTCAAATCACCAAGTGATGTTTTACTCAAAAAAATAACTAAATTTTTGGAAGATAACCAACAAATACGTGCTCAGATAGTATCTTTGGGATTACCGATTCTTTTTGATGACAATCAAGTAACGATCGGAGAATATTTTTATGTACCAAACCTGCAAGAAGAAAACGTTGTCAGTCCTGAAAAAGTTGATCTCTGGGCCAGTAGTGGTTGGGTTGATCTGCGTGAAAAAAATATTAAATATTGGCAATCAATTATTAAGGACATACTGACAGAATCAAAGAAAACCAAGACTGGTGGTTTGATTACTACCGATAGAAACTGGCTTGACCTTGAAAGTGTTGATATCGGAGAAATTCTCGGCTATGTCTATTCAATGCTTGGAGGTCAGAGGAAAACCGAATTCCTTAATCCGTTACGTTAGCAATTAAACAAGAAAGCCTCACGTTACCATCGGTGGTTTGTCTGCGTTAATTCCCAAAGGTCATAAAATTTGAACTTTCGTATTTTCTGACTGAACGATTAAAGAGAAAAATGGAAAGAAAGAATAAGAAAAATGCCATTACTATCATCAAAATTATTTTAATCATTGAGATGTTTTTTAAGGCTTCGAGCGGGATTGTTCCAATGAGAAGGGAGGGGATAAGAAAAGTAAAAATAAATCTCATTACTCCCTGAAATGCTCCACCGTGGAAAAGAGCGGGGGTTAGAAATATCTCAAACATTCCCTCATGGACAGAACTGGCATCGGTAAACAGAAAGCTAACTGACGATATCAAAATAGTCATTGATAGGAAGACTAGTGATGCTAAGAATAATAAAACCACGGCAATCAGAATTTGGTATAAAGAGACATGTATCAGGAAACAGTAGACAAAGATACAAATAACACCAAAAGTTATATCACCAATAGCCGATGCTCCAAATGAAGAGGTAGCTATCCGTAAGATTAGATTTTTAGGTGACAACATAAACCGATCAAATGATCCGGTTGCCACATAATTTGGGATTTTTCGTAAACCATTTGCTCCTGAAAGGACGACACCGTAGCTTATGGCTGTAAAACCTTGCAAACCGATAATGTCTATCGCCGTCCAACCGCCAATAATACCAACCGACTTTACAAAGAAAACCCAGAGAAAAATAAAAGCAGTATTATTAATGGCCATCCCGATGATATTCATCAGAAAACTGGTACGTAGTTCAGCACTACTTTGAATGTTCTTTTTTATTGAATATAAAGCAAATTTAATTTCTTTTAACATAATTTTATCCTCCATTTACCGACAGTTTATTTTTTGCTTTTGAATATAAAAAATATAAGGTTATTCCTGATGCTATTATCCAAAATAGCTGAATTCCAATCAAGAGAAACCAATCAGATTTCCATGATTCATTAACAGTATGTGTTATGAACTGGGAAGCCCCAAAAGGGCTATAAAGGGAAATTTTATAGAGAAAAGATGGAAATAGGGCAATGGGCAGGTAGGAGCCACCTAGTATCATTACGGTTTTATCTACAATCCAAAAAATCGGATCTACATCTTCAATCCAAAAAGCTAAAACTCCAACTAGGGCATAAACTAATAAGGTGAGAATTGAAGCCCCTAAAAATACAATAAATAAAGTTGGTAAAAATATACCTATAGTCATTGTTTGAGGTATGCCGATTATTAAAAATAATCCGATACTACCTAAAATTGTTACCAGTAAAAAGGAGTAAATACCAGAACCTATTTGCCACCAAGCCTTAAATGATAAATAGGATATTGGTCGATTAAGAAATACTTCAATATTCCCAGATTGCACATCTCTCATGATTGACCGAGAAATATCTCTAAGTCTAAATGTAGAAAAGGCAAAATAAAAAAACATGCTCCAAGCAACAATATTGTAAGTCACACCGTTTACTATTCCACCATTTAGTTTGAAGACGTACCAATAAAGAATGAGCAAAATACCACATCTGGCAATCAGGGAAACCGTATCCACAAAAAATCTGCCCGGGTAATGCATGCGGTCTTTTACTAAAATTCTTATTACTTTATTTGCAAATCTAATCTCCTTCATAAATATGTCTAATTACAGTTTCTAAATCGGCATCATAGACATCGATATCTTCAAGTTCGAAGATATCCAGCAGTGTTTTAAGAGCTTCCTTGGTACCCATTTTATTCACATTAACAGCTACTGTGATTTTATTTTGATCTTTTGCCAGATATTTAATACCGGCAGGTAGGTCTGGAAAATTCACAAAACTTTTTAATGGAATAAGGTCAATATATTTTTCATAAACAAAAGCTTTGGCCAAATCTGATGTTGGTAAATCCTTGATAATTACTCCGTGATTAATCACGATTGTCCGGTTGCATAAAAATTCAACGTCCCCCACATCATGAGAGGTTAAAAAGATAGTTGTCCCTCCAGTCATATTTATTTTCAAGAGCAACTCACGGAGTATTTTTTTAGCCACGACATCCAGACCAATCGTTGGCTCATCAAGAAGAATTATTTTTGGCTTATGAATTAACGAGACAGCTACCTCTGCTCGCATTCTTTGGCCTAATGATAATTTCCGAACAGGTTGATCAATAAAAGAGCCTAAATCAAAAAGTTCAACAAGTTCCTTGATACGGTCTTTTATTTGTTCATTAGTCAGGTCATACATAACGCCAAAAAACTCTAATGAATCCGTGAGTGGGAGGTTTGGTAATAATTGGGAACGTTGGCCAAAAACTGTTCCAATCTGATAAGCTAGTTTCTTCCTATCCTTAACTGGATCAAGACCCAAAACGCTCACCTGTCCGGAGGTTGGGAACAAAATACCGGTTAGCATCTTGATAGTAGTTGATTTTCCGGCACCATTTGGGCCAATAAAAGCCACTCTTTCTCCGCTTTCCACAGAAAAAGATATATTATCTACAGCAATAATTTCTTTTCTCTCTGGGAAAAATAAGTTTTTAAACCAGCTAGAAGATGTATTTTTTACTGGGAAAGTGAACCTTTTTGACAGATTATTAATGATTATTGAATTGGATTTCATATTATTGTTTATTAACAGGATATTTTAACAATAACATAAAATATAATGTTTGAAAATGACAAAATATGATACAATCTATTTATGTCAGAATTAACAGAAATAAGCAAAAGATTTAAGGAACAGGCGGATAAATTGTTGATAAAAACCGGCTTAGTTGAAGACTTGGAAAAATACGGTAAAGTCTATTTTACCGGAGCCTATGCCGGGAGCTTAATGATGCACGGCGATGTGGATATTACTGTTGTCAGAGATAAACCATATTCAATAGAAGAAGTTTTTGAAATATTTAAATGTTTATATTTTAAAAGAAAATTTCGGAGTTATTTTATCGGTGGCGATTGGGATGATCCTAGAAAAGGAACCGAATTCCCAAATGGCTATTATTTTGGCTTAAAAGAGAAAATCGGAGGCGAAAGATGGAAATTTGATGTTTGGTTTATTTCCGAAAAAGATTTTAAGGAAAGAAACAAATTATTTTCTATAAATAAAATAGAGTTAACAGATGAGCAAAGAGAGCAAATTCTCTTTTTCAAAAAATATCGAAAAGATAATAAATTGGATGTACTAGGGCAGACTATTTATAAAGCGGTATTAGAAGGAAAGTGCAGGACGATCAAAGAATTTGAGAATTATATAGATAAAGTAGGTGTTTAACTCTACCTAATAATAATCGATTCAAAAAATTTCTCCTGAAAATTCGTCTGTTTCCTGATTTCTTCATCAGAAATTTCCTTCATATCTTTAGGAATAATTACCAACTTATCATCATCGTCATTCAATCTATGGATAACGGCTATACATTTGCCAGAAAATTTATCTAAAGGTATATCAACTCCTAAAACATACGCATCAATTTCCTCTCCATCAGGTGCTTTTGTGTTTGGAATATAGCCATAATTAACCTCGTATTTGAAATCGTGTTTAGGGTGATTAGATTCAAGCGGTCTATCTATTATTACTTGTACTTCTTTTCCTAAATATTGTGTATATAAATCATTCATAAAATTTTTAAATTATATCTCTATCTTTAAAAAGTGTTCGTCATTCAAAAGTTTTACATCATGGGTAACCAGAACAAGTGCTCCGTTATAATCCACGAAGGCCTGATGTAAAATATATTGGGTCATCACGTCCAAGTGATTTGTGGGCTCGTCCCAGATAATCAAATCATGATGACTTAATGATAACACTCCGAGTAATATTTTTATCCTGATGCCCGGAGACATATCCTTGAATTTTTTATCTAAAATTTCCGGTTTTAGATGATTATATGAAAGCACCCGATAAGCGTCTTCTTTTTTGGAAGAAAATTTCAGCAAATAATCCATAACCACGTCCTCTTCATTTTTCTCATACCAATTTTGCGACAGATACAAATACTTCATTCGACCGGTCTTTCTAAAAAACTCTCCGGTATTAATGGACTTCCCATTGAGATAACCAACAATTTTTTCAATCAATGTTGTCTTACCGGCTCCATTTTTACCACTAATTATGATTTTATCATCACTTAAAAGACTGAGAGATATTTTTCTACCGTTTAAAGTCTCCCCACTAAAATCCAGCAAATCTTTTAACTCTCCCTTGCTTTGAAGCCTGACTCGGGGAATGGGATCATTTTCCGGCTCTTTAACATTAAACTGTTCAGCTCTTTTGGAAAGTCTTTTAACCGTGGCACCGCCAAATTTACCGGCCATTTCTCTTTTAAATCCCTGTAATACCTTGTCCTCATTCTCCCATTTACTGCCCGCCTCAAATTCCGCCTGAGCCAACTTGGCCGAAGCGACTAATCTGGAATGCGTCCTCTGACTTATTTCATAATCCAAAAATTCCTTCTCAATCCTCTTTTTTCTCTCCTCCAAATATTTTGAACATTTCTGCTGAGTTTTTTCCACACTTTTTAAATCCAGATAAAATATTACCTCGGCCATCTCATCTATAAAATCAATATTATGGCTGGTGAAAATTATTCGAAGCTTATGTTGTTTGATGTGTTTTTTAAGCGAATCAATATTTTCCCGATCGAGATTATTGGTCGGTTCGTCCAGAACATATAAGTCGGCATCCGCTTTGAACAGTTCTTCCAATCTCTGTTTGGTGTGTTCACCACCGGATATCGGCAGATCAGTTTTTTCAATCTGTGAGAAATAGGCAGTCTTCATTTTGGCCGGCACCTGCACGGATAACCAGTTTTCATCAACATCCTGATTGGTTATTTTCCTTAGGATAACGCTTTTACCGATACCATTTTCACCCAAAATAGCCGTCCGAAAGTTTGGATCAATATTAAAAGCCATCTCCTTATGATATTCTCTGTTCAGAATTATTTTTATCATTTCTCGTTCGTTAATTTAATCGGCTTCATAAATTCAGCCTTTAATATAGGATCAGAGAACACCGCTCGTCCATTTTTAGCATGAAGTAAGTCGCGTTTTAAAATTTCAGGTTCTATTTGCTCAAAAAGATTAATCAGCCAGTGTAAAAATGATAAATAACCTTCCGAAGTTGGTTTTTTTAGAAATTCTTTGTTTACATAATCAAATACACTCATCACTTCTCCGTTTGCCTCGATTTGATAACTAATAGACTCATCATTTCCACAAATAAAATCGCCCGTTCGGTGTTTAAGAATATTGGGATGTTGCAAAAGTACTGGAGTCAACACTTCTTTTAGGTGATGTATGCCCCTGTCAGATAATTGGTTCGAAATTTTTGCTATCTGTCTAAAAAATATAAAGTGAGATATTTCATGCAGGGCGGTGGATGATAACCTATCAAATTTAGTTTTACCGTCTTTTACTCCTGTAATGCTGAAATAAAATAAGTTTCTTTTTACATCAAAAGGACACACCGGATAAACCGACGGCATTATCAGGTAATTAAAATGTTCGGTTTCTCCCATTAAATCCTCTAATAATTTAATCCCTTCTTCTGTTTCTGGCAATTCCGCTCTGATATTAGCTTCCGCTAATCTTATATTGTTAGTATATTTCCCCCTAAAACTTGTAATAGCGTCTGTAATTTTAGAACGTAATTCTTTTTCTGATAAATTATTTAGATTTGTGTGAATATCAACTAAATCAGGGAAATTTCTATAAATGGCATCCCTAAAAGCCTTAAAATCACGTTTAAATAGGTTAGTAAAGAATAAATTAATCTCAGTTTCCTGCTCAAAAATATACTCCAGCGATGATTCTTTTAGTGCTTCCTTTGTTGGCTGTTGTTCCATATTATTTTAAATCTTTTAATAATTCCAATGTTCGTTGCATTATGTAATCACCAACTTCACCCCAATCAAAATATTTTTTGTAGTCTTTTGGGTCAATTAGTTTGATTTCAGTAATATCACCATCCGGATCAGAAACAAAAGGCCCGTAAGGCACTACAGTACAAACAGATCTGGTCTGGGTGCTGATTTTATTAGGTTCAAACGCTTTCTGATAGCCAATTATTTTTTGCTTCAGAACTTTCATATTTGTCTCTTCTTTTACCTCTCTTATTACTGCCTCTTCAATACTTTCATTGTTTTCTAAAGCACCTCCGGCCGGAGTCCAATATCCCTTTTCTTTAGCATAAACAAGTACCAATTTATCTTCATAAAAACAATAGGCATGAACGCCATCTATCTTCTTATTTAGGATTTCGTCCGTACTATCTAAGTCTCGGTATGTGTAGGGGATAGTACCCATTTGCCGAGTCTTCATCATTGATTTTATTTCTCTTTTCATAAAGTCTAAGAATAGCATAAAATATGCTATTATTAAAGATTATTTTTAGTTCTAAAAAGGTATTTCTTCTTG
>Ga0118677_10015993_pt1 | contig 10350 bp, 8 predicted proteins | sample AliMusrvi5mmetaG_FD_86154 | JGI IMG/M metagenome (GOLD analysis project Ga0118677, IMG submission 86154)
GGGCTATCCGGCTGATGCATCGTCAGTCCCTCCTTGGCTGATTGTTGGTTGTTGCGGTCGTTCGGTGGTGGCGATGGCATACATCTGCCCGGCTGCATCCATTAAAGCCGTGGCAGTCAGCCGGACCCTCACGACACTTCCGTCTTTGCAGAGCCGCTGGGTCGAGTACGGTTCAAGAATCTGCGCCCGGCTAAGTTGCGTGATACTCTCCAGGGCCGCATCCCGCAGTTCCGCAGGAATGCGCTCGCTGACGTTCATGGCCAGGGCTTCGGCCTCACTCCAACCGTACATCCGCACCGCGCCGGGGTTCCAGGCGAGGATCCGGCCGTCGAGATCCTGCACGGTGACGGCGTCGTGGGCATCGCGAACGACTATCGCCAGGCGGTTCAGCTCACTCGCTTTATGCAGCCTCTCCCTGGTTTTCACCATCTCGGTAATGTCCATGAAGGTGATGACCGCCCCCTCAATGACATTACGGATGGTACGATAGGGTTGGATACGCAGAGTGTACCACATGGTGCTGGTGGCCTGCACCTCGATTTCTTTTGATATCAGGGTGTCGAGTACCGACTGGGTATCGGCCACCAGGTTGTCGTAACCCAGCAAATTGGAAACGATATGCCCCACCGGTCGGCCGAGATCACCGGCAATGAGATTAATGATTTTGGCGGTGGCAGGGGTAAAACGGAGGATACGCAGGCAATGATCGACAAAGACGGTGGCGATACCGGTGCCGGCCAGGAGGTTATTCATATCGTCGTTGGCCTGCGACAGATCCGCCACCTTGGTCTGCAGCTCGTTGTTGACCGTCGCCAGTTCCTCGTTCACCGATTGCAATTCTTCTTTCGAGGTTTCCAGCTCCTCGTTGGTCGACTGCAGTTCCTCATTGACCGACTGCATCTCTTCGTTTGCCGACTTCAGTTCTTCACAGGAGGTCTCAAGCTGTTCATGGGTTGTCTGAAGATATTCATCTTTCGCCCGCAGTTCCTTTCTGAGATCGGCAATGATCAGATCGGCTGCCGTCCCCGAATCAGCGCCGCTGCCGGGGGTGTCAACCGGGGCGATTTTCGCCAGGTCGGCCTGCTCAAGAATAACCAGAAAGAGGGGCGCGACGGAACCGGTTTTCACCTGCTGGACGGTCAGAACGACCCCGGTGAAATCGCCGTTGGTTTTCACCCGCAGGCCGGGGCAGATGACGGTCTCTTTACCGAAGACGGCCTTATGCAGGGCGGTGGTCAACTCCTGCCGCAATCCTTCCCGGGCCATTTTCAGAACATTGGCTACGCCCATCTCACCGGGAGTCGGCTCCAGGTACATGCCGGTGCGACCGTGCAGGTAAAGGATATCGCCCTGTTTATTGACCAGGACGGCCGCCGGACTCTTCTGCAGGAGGGCCTTTTCGGTGAGTTCACGCAGGGGCAGTTTTTCCGGAAAGGCTGAGATTGCCGACGGCGGGAGGGCGGCGGACACGGCCGTCATCGGCGGCAAAAAGGGGCTGAGTTGCATGGTTTGGAGATTGTAGGTATCCTCTTTGCGTTGGTACAGTTTCACATTACGCTCGATGGCGGTAAAGAGGTAGAGAAACTCGCCCATGCTCTCCGAGGTGCCGAGAAAGAGAAATCCTGCCGGGTTGAGGGCATAGTGGAACAGCGGCATAAGCTTCTTCTGCAGCTGCCCGCCGAGATAGATCATCAGGTTGCGGCAACTGATCAGATCGAGTTTGGAAAATGGCGGGTCCTTGAGGAGGTTCTGTTCGGAGAACACCAGCATATCGCGGATGCCTTTGTGGATACGGAAGTGGCCGCCGGGTTCGGCGACGAAAAAACGCCGCAAACGTTCGGTGGACAGGTCGCCGCTGATGCCCGCCGGGTACAGTCCTGCCCGGGCGGTGGCAATGGCCTCGCCATCAATGTCGGTGGCAAAAACCTGCACCTTGAAAATCTGTTTCATCGCCTCCTGCCGTTCGGCAAGGAGGATGGCGATGGAATAAGCCTCTTCGCCCGTTGAGCAGCCCGGCACCCAGACACGGATCGTCGCATCTGCAGATTTGCCGACAAAGAGGCTGGGGATGATCTGCTCTTCGAGGGCCTTGAAGGCCTCCGGGTCGCGGAAGAAGCTGGTGACGCCGATCAGCAGATCGCGAAACAGGGCTTCCACTTCCGCCGGGGTCTGCTGCAGATACCTGACATAGGTCTCTAGCCCTTCGATCTGGTTGATGGCCATGCGGCGCTCGATGCGACGATGGATGGTGCCCGACTTGTAACCGGAAAAGTCGTGGCCGGTCTGTGCCCGCAGGAGGATGAAGATCTTCTTCAGTCCGTTTTCGCGGTCGGCTGTTGTCGGCAAGACCGCGGGGCGCGGGGCTTTGCCGAAGAGGTTGGCCAAGTAGGCGATCAGTTGGGCGGGCATCTCGGCCGGCGGCAGCACGTAATCGACCAGGCCAGTGGCAATGGCACTGCGCGGCATACCATCGTACTCGGTGGATTCGAGGTTCTGAGCCATAACCATGCCACCTTCGCCCTTGATCGCCCGCACTCCGAGGGTGCCATCGCTGCCGGTGCCGGAAAGGACGATACCTATGGCCCGCACCTGCTGGTCTTGGGCCAGCGAGCGAAAAAAGAAGTCGATCGGCAAACGCTGACCGCGGGGCGAGACCGGCTCCAGCAACTGCAGGCTGCCATTCAAAAAGGCCATATCACGACCCGGCGGGATGATGTAGGTGCAATTGGGTTGCACCCGCATGCCGTCCTCAACCTCAAGAACCTGCATGCGGGTGTAGCGCCGGACCAGATCGACCAGGATACTTTTGTGATCGGGCGCCAAGTGCTGCACCAGGACAAAGGCCATGCCGGGATCAACGTCTGCGGGCATACCGGAGAAAAAGGCCTCAAAGGCGGCAAGGCCACCGGCGGAAGCGCCGATGCCGACAACGGGAAAACCTGTTTGCGGTTGTTCGGTTGGCGTCTGTTCCGAGATCTGCTCGGCGACGTCCTGTGTTTGAGACTTCCGGGCTTTGCCAGGACCTGCGACCGGGGCTTGATTCTTTTCTTTGCATGGCTCTTTTTTCCCGGTGGTCATGGAGCTCCTTGGTCGTTTTCGCTGTAGAAACGGCAGGCAAGTGGACGCTACAGAATAAGGACATTGCCTCTCAGTACAGGGGTGAGGATTGAGCAGGAAGGTTGAAGAGCACTGCGACGCTATGCAGCATGGCCGCTCCGTAAGAATTATCGTTCACGGATGGGTAAATTGTCCCGGGTGCTGCTCGGCAGCCCTCATCCGAAAACAGTATCATATCTTGCAGTCAATTTTCAAATTTATCGTGTCCAGAAAATCAAATTGCCATATCGGTGTTTCACCGACCATATCCGAAATGTTCAAAATTGGATACTCACCAAATTCTCTTATTGGAACCATTCTGTATAGAAGCAGAAACTGATGCCCTGAAGTCCAAAGCACTTGACTCTGGTTTAAGGCACCCCGTTAAGGTTGCCAAGACGTATATAAACCAATTTGGCATCTGCCTCTACGTTACCTTTCTACTGTGGAGATAAACAAGAAGGCGCCCCAAATACCTAACAACAAAAATGCAACCTGAGAGTTGAACTTATCCATGAACACCTTTACCTCAGTCGTGATAAGGCCCGATTGAGGTTTTTCCTGGTACATTACACCTGAACACTTGCTCTTTACAATTCAGCTATTTGCTCCATGCGTGAGAGAATGGTCGGGACCCTGGATTGACTCGCCCCATCCGGCGGAAGATGGCCTGAGAGGGCCTCACGAAATCGATGGCTTTCTAAAAGCTCCCGGAAGCCGTCGACCAAGTGCTGCCGCAGCGTGATTCGAGCCTGATCAATCTCTCCCACCACTTCAGGCCTTCCGTCCAATACCGTTACTATATCCTCCATGTCGTGGCTCATCAGGTAATCACCTTCACCACGACTTCTGAAGGCTGCCAGCTTGCACGCCAAAAAATAAGGTGCCGTGATCATGTGGATACGTTTTCCTGATGGCAGAGTCTGGGGCGTTGCCGTCTTGAAGGCTTCTCGATACCATACGCTCCCAAAACCGAGCAATTGTGGATTAGTCGGCATGACGTCCAGGAGAAGGCCGCCCGCTTTCCAGCGACAAATCGGGGCATCCCCACTGGTATCTTCTTGGAAACCACCTGCTCGCAACCGTTCAGCCAACTGATAATATTCTGTCATGGTTGCGACTTCGGTGATAACATCCACATCTTGTGTGGCACGGATCGGTGGGGCGGCCATATCTGTGAGCAGTAGACCAGTGGCGCAACCTCCAAGGAAAACCAGCTGGTCGATCAATTCGTCGAGGAGTTCGACTGCTGCTTCCAAGATTTCAAGGTTGGGGTTTGTTATCCGATGCATACTGCTCCAACCGTATTCTCAATTTTTTAGTGGCGATTTCTCTCTCTCTGGCTCGGCCGCTGCGAATCGCGTCCACCAAGGTTAGCAGCTCGTAGAGATTTTTGTCAACGCGCGCTGCCTGGGGTGCCAGCTTATATAATGGTCGAAAGGCAATTCCACGTGCCTCGCCGTCCGGATCAGGCCAGACCGGGGGAGGCTCCGCAGTGGTACTGACCAATAATTCCGCAAGCGGAGGGGCTGCGTAGGCGGTCGGCATCCCCCTGGTCATCTCTCCCTGCTCAGCCCAAAAGACATATTTAAGGCCATGGATGAGAAATTCCTCGAGATTCCTGAAATTAGGCACGATCTTCTCCCTCAGCCGTACTGCCAGCTTTGCGGCCAAGACACGCTTGACCGCCGAATGGATCTGGGAAGAGCTCATTCCTAATTCTACAGCCAAAATTGTATACGACCATGGCCGTGATCCCATGACAACCAGCTTAAGCAGTACAAAAATATCCTGTGGCTTTAGCATAAATCATTCTCCATTCTAGAATCTAGAATGGAGAATACCATGGTCGAGGGAAAATACAATTTGAATTTACCATTTTCTGATTATGTTTTTTCCGACGAAATAGGGATTTCAAGTGGCAATTGTAAACCGAGAAAGAAATTCGGAACCTTACAGTATTTCCGATCAGTTGGGCTTTGATCATCGACCAATATCACCACATAAAAGGAGCAATTCTGCTCTTCTGTGAATTCGAAATTATCCCAGAAGAGATCAGTAATGTCCGGTTAGAAAATTGCAGTTAAAAAATATGTGAAATAATTTAAATATAACGAATATTTAGCTTGACAAATCAATGAAGTCGCTCGCGATTTTTTCATAAGTATCCTATTAATTTTACGGAGTTATGAAAATGCCGCGATTACTGTCAGCAAAAGCAGAATATTCGACCGTCTCATTCAAAAAACTGAACCATCCTTTAAAAAAGATCCTGGAGAAAGCCCCACCGCTTAAATCCAGGTGCAACAGGCCTCTGCAGATGGATTTTAATGACCAACTCAACGCTCTCATCTTCTTCCATCTGGAAGAGCATACCTCCGGGAGGCATCTCCTTCAGAATCTGCAGGAAGATGACTTTGCAAGAGAACATATTGCCCCAGAAAAAGGTATTTCCAAGACTTCGTTCTTTGAGGCCATGAACGACAGAGGTCTTGATCAATTTCTTTATGTCTTCAACGCGCTGCAAGAACAGGCGGGTACAGTGTTACCGCAAAAATTCCCAGAACTCGGTCAATTGGTGGCAATCGATGGCTCCTTGATTGACTCTGTCCTTTCTATGACCTGGGCCGATTATCGAGGTGGTGCAAAAAAGGCAAAAACCCACATCGGGTTTGACATCAATCGTGGCATTCCACGAAAAATATTCCTTACCGCCGGAAACGACGGCGAGCGGCCATTTGTCAGCAAAATTCTTGAGCCGGGTGAAACCGGAGTCCTTGATCGAGGATATCAACACCACAAAAATTTCGATCTTCTGCAATCAGAAGGAAAACACTTTGTTTGTCGCATCAAAGCAAATACCATAAAAAAACGCTTGGAAAGGATTCCTCTCTTAAAAGATACTATAGTCTTCTATGATGCGAAGGTTCTTCTTGGACAGAAAGGTGTCAGTCAGACTGAAAAACCATTACGTCTCATCGGATATGAGATTGAAGGTATACAGTACTGGGTTGCCTCGGATCGTTTCGATCTCACCGCCGAACAAATTGCCTTCATTTACAAGCTCCGTTGGGATATTGAGACATTTTTTGCCTGGTGGAAACGACATCTCAAAGTGTACCATCTCATTTCAAGAAGCCGACATGGGTTGATGATCCAGATGCTTGCCGGCCTGATCACCTATCTTCTACTCGCTATCTATTGCCATGAAGAGCATGGAGAGCCCGTCAGTATCAAAAGGGTGAGGCAACTGCGAAACAAAATCCTCAATGAATCTCGGGTCGCTGAATTCAATGAGCCTGACATAGAACCCCAAGACATCAATTCAACCAAAAATCTCTATGCAAGTCCTTAACCGGACATTACTGAGAAGAGATGGTGAATAATGGGGCATTTTATATTCTTTATTGCTCCTGCAGTCGTCAAAGATGAAATTGTAAACGCTCCAATCTGGATGATCTATGAAAGTGCATTTGGACAATGGTCATCATAGCCAACAATTTCCTGACAATTGTCAGCCGGTACATCAAAAATCAAACATCAAAATTCCCTCCATCTCTCATGGCAAGAAACAAATGTATTTAAAAGCTCAACATATCACACCAATTTCTTTGAATTTATTCGATTTTAGAATATGATTGGTGCTGGTCTCATAAAAAATAACCATTATTAACTGAAGGAAAGGCACCATGACCATCACGAAAGCAGAACTCGTTCAACAGGTATACAAAAATCATGATAATCTGTCGAAGACTCAGGCCGTCGATGCGGTAGAGGCATTTTTGAAATTGTCGAAAGATACCCTGATCAGTGGATCAGATCTCCTGCTGAGTGGGTTTGGAAAATTTAATGTCAGGGATAAGAATCCCCGGCGCGGACGCAATCCAAAGACTGGAGAAGAACTTCAACTTGATGCCAGGAGGGTTGTCACTTTTCATCCGTCTGGGCTCCTACGAAGCAAGATAAATGCGGGGTGATTTTCAATTGTAGTTGATCATTCTCACGCGGTCTGCAGAAACGCTTTGAACTTCTGTTGCCCGAGGAGCAGAACCCTCGGAATGATTGTTTTCGTTTACGAATACCTGATGTCGCCGTTCACGGAGATGATTCACAACACTCTTCAACCGCAAAAGCTCATCATCTCTTGGATCAATCGTATCCGAATTATTTTTCGTCCGTTCTTCAATTTCCCTCTTGGGCCATCCTCTGCAGTCTCCGTGAATCACCACAGGATCACTCAACCGTTCTTTGAACTTCTCGTATAATTCGAGAAGATTCCACGGCCAGAGCCTTTAGCTTTCTCTCAGAGTGCTGACATGGCATTGCTGGAATAGACAACCTTTAATTGACCTCGTGTCCTACCCATAAAACTTCGCCAATCATGCTGAAGTTTCCTGTGTCAACGATGTATGGTGGATAAAGTTGCGAATTTTCACTTGTCCCAATTAATGCAGCTCCTTGCAGCGATAGCCTTTTAACCTTGACAGTATGATTTTCACGAAACGCATATGCTTTACCATCAACAATATCGGTGATATTATTTTTTGCTAAATTAACCAGGACAACATCTCCATTATATAAAAATGGATTCATAGAATTACCTGTAATTTCAAATAGTGCCATTTGATCTGGATTTCCATACTTCATCAGGAAGTTTTTGTGGAACATCATGTCTGATTCAACAAGGTTTGTATCTGGAAAAGAACCTTGATCGACTGGCAGCTGTGCTGAAAATTTGGGAACAGAAATAAAATTTGCTGTGTTCTGAGGAATTGCGTAATCAGGTCGACTTGTTTTGGTGCCTGAGAATTTTGAGGACGAAGTGGCGCCACTCATTGATTCGGAAAGCCCTTGTTTTGTAGAATTCACAAACAGTGGATAAAATTTCTCGGGAGGATTCCCTCTGAGTATCCATTGGCCAAGCTCTAACAGCTTTTCATAATTCCAACCAAGTTGATCTGCAATCCTTCTTCGCGTAGATTCACTTCCTTGCCTCCTCCCATTTACATAATTATTCAGGGTAGTTGGTCCAATATTTAGCTTTTTGGCTATCGCGTTTTGCTTTATCCCTTTGGTGGATAAGATATGCATGGTTGCGATGCTGAAAATTGCCATTATGTCAGATTTGTTGTTTTCCATTTGCGCATTATACGCATTCTGCGAATAAAAATAAACAACCAATGTGAAGATTTTTATTTACAATAAATTCACAATACGTGTATAAAAGTGTCTGTGTAGCAATGCATGTGCATCAGTTGTGGATTTATATGTTTTGAATTTACTTTATGTAGATTTTATTGGCGTGTCCCAAAAAATAGTTAGATCTGCGATTGGGGCGACGATTGCTTTCGAAAATAGAGGCTAAAAATTTGTCACTAAAAATACAAGTACGGTTTGAGCAGTCAAATAAATGTAGAGAGATGCCTGATTCTAAGGTGATTGATAGGTTAATGGAACTTAGGTAATCGAAATGTGTTCTGTTAACCCAAATAAACAAAACATCTGGCTACTGGCTCAATCCTGGGTGAGCGCGAACAGGGTGTTGATATGGTGCATAGCCGCACCTTATTATCGGTATATGTCATGTGATTCAAGGGATTTGGCCGGAGAGGCCAAGCTTGCTGTATATCAGGTAATCTCGGTCTTAATCGATCAAAACAAGGATTTGTCCTTAACGAGCAAGCATTTCCGTACTGTTTTTCGCACCAGATGTATCCAGATGGCCGCTGGTGTTGCCTTAGTTAACGGACAACAGGCAACCGTGGCAATTCAAAACGAACAATTCCCAGACCTGAACGAATCTTCTGATATCGATGACTCAGTCATTGCCGAAGCATTGTCTACACTCACTGGCCGACAAAGACAGGTTTCTCAATGGATTCTTTCACAACCAAAACCGGTCAGCTTTTACACTATTGCCAACCATTTCGGGATTCATATCCAATCGGTCAGAAGAATTTTATCGAATACTATCAGGAGAATAGAGGGGTATGAAAATTAAAGAATATGCTAAGACCTCCAAAATTCCGTTGAAAACACTTCGCTGGATGGAAAGGATAAAAACAATAAGCGACCCGCTCCCGGTGAGCGATTTAATCGGTCTGAAACTACTGGAAAACCTTTGGGGACTGCATGATTTTCTGAGACCTCAGTTGAGTCAGAAAAACATAAAATATCGAAGAGCACTCATTGTGACCTGTGACCTGGAAACAAAATGGGAACGCTATGCGTTTTCCAGGTTCATGAACCTTGCGCCAGATAAACGTCTTTTTATGGAAAATCTGATAGCAGAAATTGAGTTAACCTTCCGGTTTAGGATGTCAGTTTTCGACATTAGAAAATTGTACCGGGTACGAAAGAGAGCCCACAGAGCCAAAGAAAGACAAGTGCAAAAGGAGCTGATTGAAGAGCAACCTGGGGTCATCGATATGTCCCAGAATGCCCTCGGGAAAAGCGCATTAGCAATTGCAAATCAACCCTGAAAACTGTGCGACAAAACATAAACAAAGAGAAAGAAACGGTAGTTTCTTTAATGCGACAGAAATGATGACTCAGGCCAAAAAACAAATTCAAAAAACCCTCCGGATTGTAGGGGTATTTTTCCTGTTCATCAGTTCGGTTTGTCGTCCGGCTTGGGGGCTTGAAATCCGGCAGGGTTTTTTCAGCTATCCACCTGCCATATATACACCTGTACAAATTCCCATCCATCAAACTTTCATCATTGCCAGCCTCCCATCTTTTTACGCTGAACCAGAAAGCCGTCCGTTCCCTGTGGTCTATTTTGACCTGGGCAGCGCAAGCTTATCCCCGGATGCCGGCAACAAACTTCTGATGGATTTGCGAGATTGTTGTGCCGCCTGTCCTCTGTATCTCACCGGCTATACCTGTTCGATTGGAATCGAAAGCCAGAACCTGAAACTTTCCAGGTGTCGAGCCGAGGCTGTTGCTACCATGCTTGGGAGAAATGGTTACAAGGTGGTTTCGGCAGAAGGAAAAGGGATAATTTACGGAAGCACCCCAGAAAGCAGCCGAAGGGTAGAGATAAAACTAACAAAATAATGATTCTTTGGGGTTAAGAATGAACAAAACTGAAAAGCACAATCTCGTGCAACAACAGCAACAAAAGGAAAAGCCATCATGAAAAAAGTAACTTTTTTTGCCATCTTAACCGTTTTACTGCTCCAGACAGTAAGTGCCCTCGCTATGACAACTCCGGCGGCTGGTTCGTTTGCCTATGATCTGTACGACATTGCG
>Ga0118677_10015994_pt1 | contig 10350 bp, 11 predicted proteins | sample AliMusrvi5mmetaG_FD_86154 | JGI IMG/M metagenome (GOLD analysis project Ga0118677, IMG submission 86154)
TTGATGCGTGATCCGTCAGAAAGACGTGCATCCACCATGGGCGACGATTCGTCGATCCGGCGCCCCACCGCCGACACAATCTTGTCGATGATATGCATTAAATGCCGGTTATCCTGGAATGTGAGACTCGTCTTTTCCAGTACTCCGCGCCGCTCAATGTAGATCGAGTTATAGGTGTTCACCAGGATATCGCTGATGCTGTCGTCCTTCAGAAGCGGCTCTAAAGGGCCAAGTCCGAATACTTCATCGACTACTTCCTGAGCCAGATGATCGCGTTCATTCGCGCTCAGTGGTACGCCTTGCTCGACAATAATCTGCTGGATAACTTGAAACAACTGATGCTGCGCTACCACAGTCTCCTGCATCCCCGCCAGCTTATCAAGGTCAATTCGCTTTATCAGTTCCTTATGGACTGCCGTCTTGATTTGCTGTTGTATGCTGTCGCCGATCGTTTTGACAGTGCGGTTAGCACGCTCATTGGGGTTACTCGTATTGGGAGATATCGAATTTACATCGGGCATAACAGCTGCACCCTTGTCCTACGTTGTAGGTTTCCTTTCGATTACTTCCAAAGAGAAAACATCGGCTTTTTCCCAGTATGCTCTTCTGCCGGCTTACTCTTTTCTGCCAAATCATTGGCCCATTTGATAATAGGAGATGAGAAGTCTGTCTTCTTTTTTGGGCTGATCGGTTCGCCAAGCAGTGCCGAACGTGTTACCTCTGCGTACCCATTAGGCAGCTTGATGTCGATCGGAAGGTGTATTGCTTTCTCTATCTGCTCCACTGTCAGCGCATGTTGTGACGAAAATCGGTTAATGATAACTTTTACTTTTTCAATGTCGCGCTCGCCCTGCGATAGACTATCCACAAATCTGGATAAGTCACGAATCGCCGCGATTTCAGGGGTGGCCACCAGATACAACAGGTTGGATGCGTCGATAACCGCTAGATTCGTTTCGTCTAGAGACGACGGACCGTCTACAATTACATAGTCATATTCGCCACGCAGAAAATCCAGTGTCAGTGCAATGGAATCGGGATCGTGTGCCTTCACACTGCCACAGACATCAGGGGAGGCCAGCACTTCAAGACCGCTGGAATGCGTCGCTATGTATCCACGTAACAAATCGCTGTCCAGTCGGCTTATGTTTCGTACAAGCTCCTGAAAATGGTACCGGCTGCCATCGATGCCAAGATAAATGCAGGCGTGTCCCAGTTGCGAATGGTTATCTATTAATAATGTCTTTTTTTTATGACATATAACTAGATACATGGCCAGATGTACAGCCAGGGTGGTAGTTCCCACGCCGCCTTTGGCTCCGAAAAATGTAATTACCTCACCTAGCGCGGAGTTACGTACCGTCTTCGATGACCATTCGTTATACAGACGCACAAGCATCTCGGAAAAAGTTGTTTCGTCATGTTCTCCGTCAATGAACTCGTTGCACCCCGCACGCATCGCCCGTAACAGTACATCGGGGTCCCGACTTGTTGACACGGCAATGATCGCAGCTCTGCCCGAGAACAGATCTTGTAGATAAGATGCGGCGGCGGACGCTTGTTCTATATCCTTGTCGAAATCGATTAGTGCAATGCAGGCAGAGGAGGATTTTACAGCTTGGGGAAAAGGTGGGCGCTTAGTAGCAGAAATATAACCTTCGCAATCGGCACGATGCACGGCCCAAGGCACCTTCAGAACGGACTCGGCAATGTCATCTGCCAGCGTCACATCCAGGCTGACAGTTACCAGCGCAATGTTAACAATCCCTGAGTTGTATTGCATCGATATCACTGCCTATTACCTCGTTGCTAGTAGATATATTTATGTTCTGCGTATAAGTATTGCTGCATATTATCGAACAACTGCGTTATACCCATCTAAAACTAATCGATGTTGCATGGCTTCGGCGTCAGACTTATTTACGTAAGGTCCTACTTCCAGATGAAGTAGCAAGTCTAACGGGTCATGATTTACAGCAACCTTATATCCTTGGCGCTTGAGTGCGGCAACCATGGATTCAGCATCTTCGCTGCTTGAAAGCGTCATGATCTGCACCATCGATCGAGCAACCAAACCTTGACCTGTCGACGTTTTCCCATTCGCATTACTAACTGCGGTGGGGTTTCCATAAACATAATTCGGAGCTGGCTGTTGTAAGGTAGCTTCTACCGGTTGCTCAGACCTATTGCCGGATACACTCGGAGTCGCCACTGTGAATGCGCTTGCCGGCTCCGCCAACACACCGGTGACAGTTACTGAATTTGCGGGAGAGGAGGCCGGATCGTTTCCAGGAGTCTGCACTGGCGTTAGTTCCTGCCCCATTTCATCTATAGCACTAGGCGTGGCAGGTGAGGTGGTTGAAGCCGCGGGCACAGCGTTGCTCGTAGCAGGCGGCTCCGGATTGACAGGTGGAGCGGCTGGATGCGAGTTCTTGTCCTTCCCCAACGACTTATCAAAGCTTCCTTTATTCAATGTGGGAATCGGAAAATCCGGTTGGGCTGGTTCACCCGCCTCTGTCAACGGGTCAACCAAAGTTGGAGTCACAATCACCACCAACTCACTGGTTGAATGATTTACGTTCTTTGATTTAAAGAGCGCCCCAAGGATAGGTATATTGGCAACACCCGGTGTCTTGCTCAGTAGGTCCGTGGTCCGTTGGTCGAGTAGACCCGAGATCGCAAAGCTCTGGTCGCTACGCAGCTCCACCTGGGTCTCTGCCCTGCGTGTGGACAGCGCTGGTACTGTAAATCCGCCGATCGTAACCGAGTTGGTGTAATCCAGAGAGCTTACTTCGGGCGCTACGGTCAGCCGTATGCTCCCGTCGTCGTTCACCACGGGAGTGAATTCCAGCTTCACCCCAAACTGACGGAACATAATCGTTACAACAGGAGAGGAGCCGGCCCCGCCAGGTTGAATCACAGGAAAGGGAAACTCGCCGCCGGAGAGAAAATCCGCCTTTTGTCCGCTGATCGTCGTAATTGTCGGCTCGGCCAGAATCTGCAGAATCTGCTTGTTCTCCAGGTCCTGTATGGTCGTTCCCAGATTTAACTTTGAACTGTATAGCATAAAGTTCAGTGGGTTGGTCGTCAACAATTGATCAATCGCGTTGGGTCCCAGTGCAGACTGGCTCAGTGTCGCAGTAGAGGGGTACTGCGAGGTAGTTGTGGCTGCCAGAAAGCTGGTGTTTCCGCCTGGATTGAATAAATTGATTCCCTGCTGTAGCGCGCGTGTCCGGTCGACTTCCAGTATCCGTACCTTCAGCCGTACTTGTTTCGGATGCTCGTGCACAATGGTCATTGCATTGGCTACTTCTTTGGTGTACAGCCCGGCCAGCTTTACCGCCGTATCGGCAAGTTCGGCACTGGCCACGGTTCCACTCAGTGTTACCCGATCTCCGATTCCCTCAATGTTCACTGCATCGCCGTGCATCGCCTCAGATATGGCTACGCGTAACCCTGTAATATCCAGATCTGAGGAGACTACAAAGGACTGCGCCTGCCCAGTCTCGTCCATTAAAACCAGCGAGCTGATGCCCGAAGCCATCGCGGTCACTACAATCTGGGTTGGACTTAGCGTTATCGAGTTCAAAATGTTGGGATCGGCCACATACACGCGACGAAGGCGAGACCGTGTATTTAAAAATAGCGAATGCCCTACAACCACATGCAGCAGCTCTCCGCCGGACGTCACTCGGCTGATGCTAGCCGAAGCGGCCGGTACGGATGAAACGCCAACGCTGGAGACCGTAGCCACCTCTGCGGGTCTCGCAGCCTGTGCAATACACGCCATACACAGCGTTACATGCAACACAACCACCGCCGCCGCCCATAGACCCGCGCGCACAATTACGGACGACAACATTTCTCCGAATTCCTCCTTGGCGGGTCTCATTGGAAATCGTCCATTCTCTGGGTCTTGCCCAGGATGGTCTCAACCGTATAGGTCTTCGCTAATAGCTGTTCTGGAGCTTTGGGAGCTTCTTTTGGCTTTGCAGGTACCACCGACGGCGTGCTACCACGCAGCCCTGTCAACTTCGCAGGTGGCCCCTTGTACTCCTCACGGTCTACCCCATTCCGCAATGCAAAATGGATCGTTCCTTGATTGCTTGCCAGCACAATTCGTTCCGCATCTTCCGGCTTCACCAGTATGGTTACTTCTGTTGAGCTGCTCGCTTTGCCTTCGGGATCAGGCTCCGTCTTTTGCCCAGCCGCCAATACCACCGCGTCCTGCAGTACAGTGAACGTCAGTGGGTCCGGCGCGTCGTTTGTATGCAGCGTAACCAGTACATCGACGTGTGTGCCGGGCAGTAGAAATCCGGCAACCCCGACCACATCATCGCTATGCAGAGAAATTGCACGCATCCCATTCGGGATCTTCATCGTGATCCCGATGCCCGCATCTGGACTGGATAATTGCCGTTCAAGGATCGGTTCCCCTTCTGACAGGGGATACATCAAAATACGCCCGATCAAAGCTCCAGGATTAGTAAATGCGCCAGCAAGCGGTATCGTAGTCGGCCAATCCACCATGCGCAGGTTGTTCGCGCGGATCACCTGGTCAGCCTGTAGGTTCGCTGCGGCCGCCACATACTGGCTCTTCACCGGTGCTGGTACAACTGCCCGGTTCTTAGATAACCGGGAGCTGAGCCACAGAGTAAATATGCCGGATATCAGCAGTGCAATGATAAAGGCTGAGGTGAGTCGACGATTCATGGCTCTTCACCTCTAAGTCGCAACCTGAATGTATAGGGTTAAAATGCATCCGCCTGCGATCGCCAACGCATAAGGCAGCCTCAATGTGCGGGCATTCTTCAGGTTTAAGTCAGGATGCGGTTGCAGGCCCTTACGCCTGTGATGCGTAAGCAGTTCACCTACATTCAAGAACGTCTCTTGCAGCCGTCCCCGCACCAGCGCCAGACCCAGTGCCATCACACCACCGGCTATGGCCGTCAGCGATAGTATGTATACAATGTGAGACATCCCCGCGATGCATCCAACTGCCGCAATCAGCTTTACGTCTCCCGCTCCCATACCTCCAGCTAGATAGAACACCAGAAACACCAGACCGCATATCATCCCCGCGGCCAGCGAAAGCAGCATCTGCTTCCATCCCCCCAACACCAGGTGCAGCACTAGTCCAAACACGAAGGATGGGATCGTGACTATATTAGGAACGCGACGGCTCTTCACATCGGTGACCGAACCCACAAGCGCGCAGGCCGTAGCGATTGCCGGATAGATCATCTCCGATTGAAAGTATGTCATCATGCGTTCCTGATACAAGCCTGCGTATAGCGAGTGTGCATTGCAACATCTGAATTGGCATGCGCCGAGAGCTCTGCATATTTGAAATCGTGAATGCTAAGCTTTCCCGGCGCATTCGTTTCTGTCGTTCTTGCTTTTACCTAAGTTGGCTTCCAAAAATTATTCAGGCTTCGTGCTTGTTAGGCTGTGGCATTGGTAAGTGTGCTGCCCACGCCATTGAAGGTATTTCCAATCGTGTTGGACAGGCCGGAAATCGATGCGACGGCGCCCAGACCGACCAAGGCCGCAACTAACGCGTACTCGATAAGATCTTGGCCCGACTCGTCCACCATCAGGTTTTTCATTAGCTTCTTCATATTGGTTCTCCTCGTCTGCTGAATTTTTGTAGATAGTGCCTGATCGTCCGGCGTCAAGCGCAAGGCATTGTCGCTATGCTTGCTGTCGACAAACCCTACTTTGTTGAAAGCGGCTTATGGGAGCTTTGACGTCTACCGCTCACATAAGCTTGCTGCAATTACGCCGTTGCATTGGTGAGTTGACTGCCAACGCTGTTGAACGTGTTCGATATCGTGTTCTTCAGTGTTGTGATGGATGCGACGGCGCCCAGACCGACCAGGGCCGCAACCAGCGCATACTCAATCAGGTCCTGACCCGAATCTTCCTTCATCAGGTTGTTGAGAATCTGCTTTACGTTTGTCATGATTTCCTCCTTTCTTTAGTTTTCCTTTTCGTCATGCCTGCATTCGCATATCCGATCGCAGGTTACTCTCGTTACTAAATCCGGTTTGCAATCCCCGTTTGTTGTATCGCAGTTCGTGGAAGCTGGGATGTCTATAGCTCCCATCAGTCATTGCTTGGCTAAGCAGTCGCGTTGGTCAACGCGCTGCCCACGTTGTTGTAGGTGTTCTTCAGGCTGTTGTCGAGACCGCTGATCGCGACCACCGAACCCAGCCCCACTAAGGCCGCAACCAATGCGTACTCAATCAGGTCTTGGCCCGAATCTGCTTCCATTAGGTTCTTGATAAGTTGTTTGTAGTTTTTCAATGGCATGCCCTCTCCAAATTGAAATAGTTACTACTGCAATCCGCGTGCGCGACGCCAATCGCAAAACAACTGTGTTATGCCAATCCGACGATTAGCTTTGTTTGTAGTAAAACCGCTTATGTGAGCGCTGACGTCTGACGCTCACATAAGCGCCGTACATATTAAGCAGTGGCATTCGTCAGTTGGCTGCCCACGCTGTTGAACGTGTTCGAGATGGTGTTCTTCAGTGTTGTGATGGAGGCTACTGCGCCCAGGCCTACAAGTGCCGCGACCAAAGCGTATTCGATTAGATCCTGACCTGAATCTTCCGTGGCTAGGTTCTTAAGAAGCTGTTTCATAGCATTCATTTGGATTCTCCTCGTTCGATTTTTCCGCGGTACTCTGGCCGTGCGAGTTCCTGTGGATATGCTGAGGGTAGGACTGGCATGCAACATTGGATATCCCCAGGAAGTGTCATGAAGTACCACTAAAGTTCGCTAGAATTCTTCGTATCTGTTTGTTATCAATAGACTTATTGATATTTCCCTTGATTTATGAATGAATCGTTCTTCGCGCGCGATACATCTCCGCGAACCGCACACGTATCCCGCAACAACCAGCACCTGAGATGCGGCTTAATTTGGTTTGGGTACGCACAAGCAGCTAGGCCCAGGCGGCAACAAGTGTCTTCACGCCTCGCCGGAAACAAGGCATAAAAAATCAGTGCATAATAACTAATATCTAGGAGGCGGCAACATTAATGGTGATGCAGCCATTGGTTGAGAATTAGATCGAACGCGCCAGCCCGGCAGCTATTGAATGATCGTCATCTGGGATGTGCTTTTTATCGTGAGTGAATTATTCGGCACGAACGGCATCGAGATGGGAAATACATAAGTCACCGTTACCTTCACTGGGTTGCCTACAGCTTCGCTGCCGGTTGGGTTCGTGTTGCATGCATTGTTGTTGTAGTAGGTGCATACAGTCATCGTTCCTCCCGCCAGATTCGCCCACCCGATCCCCAGAACATAAGCGTCCACCTGTGCGGCCGTTGCCTTGCATGTAGGATTCGCGGAGGTTGGACAGGATGCGCCATGCACCATGGCATACCGGGTCCCTTCGCGCGCGGTCTCGCTGATCATGTTGTACGTGTAGAATGCCAGGCTCAGTTCCATAAAGCAGAAGAGAAATGCAAACAGAACAGGCAGAGTCACTGCCATCTCCACCAGTGTCATCCCGTTCTCGCGTGCCTCCCGCTCCGGGATGCGATCGTGCTCCAGATCAACATTGCGCTTGCGCTGCAACACGCTTCGCAGCAATGTGGCAGCGCGTTCCAACGCCTCATGCACCCTCCGCCGGGATTGATATTCTATGGCCATGTCTACTGCTCCACTTCCATCACAGAGGTGTCGGTCAGGGTGTAAGTCGTCGGCAGTCCTGGGCAGTGGATGACAGGAGTCACGGCCGCGCTGGCGATCACTTGTACGAATTCCAATGCCTGGTTGCCCGTGCCGCCGCAATGTGTCGCAGCCTGGCCTTGGGTATAGCTGGAGGTCGGGTATTGCGTACCGCCCACCGCGTTCGAGCAGGCATAATAGGTCGTCGGTGTCACGGTCAGCCTGGTCCCAAAATCAGCCGCTTCAGCCTGCGCCGCACTTGTGATTCCGGCGCTGCTCGCCGCATACGCAGAGTTCTGCATCCCGTATATCGCGCCTGCGTTAGCCGCATTGGAGATCTCCACCGAATCGTACACCAGGAACCCCATCTGCACCGTTCCCAGCAGCAGTGGTAAGCCCACCAACGAGAACAGTACGGCCAGTTCGATCAGGGCGTCTCCGCGCTCGTCATATAGGCCTCGGCTACGCGCCAGCCTGCGCGTCCACCGTCCCCGCAACCAGCGTGATTTGTCTTGGCTCATACCACTCATCTCTCACTGCACCAACTTGGGAGCTGCGCTATAGATGGTAAAACTGCCCTCGTTCGTGTCAACCAGGGCTTTCACGTAGGCGCCGCCGGTTATGGTCAACGACTTCACAGAGATTCCCCCCTGCAGGTTGGTAGCGGAGCTGCCGCCATTAATCGTAAGAAAGGAAGCGGGGGCGATAATGCCTCCGTTTATGAAAGAACTGGATCCTCCGGTATATGTCATCGCAGACGAATCGGTTGGGTCCTGGTAGATTAGAAGTCCGTTGTAGGATCCCAGGCTCGGGGCCGTGCCTCCCCCATTCTTCGTGGCGCCTCCCGAAACCAGGTTCACATTCACTCCGCCGTCCATCACCAGCGAGGCGCCATTGGTCAGATAGATGAAGACCCCGTTGCCTCCCAGATTTGGATTTCCTGTAAAGTGAAGCTTTCCTCCATAGATCACATAGATGCCTGGGTTGAGCGTGTCGGTGGTTCGGCCGTTTGCTCCCACGGTTAGCGACTTGTAGCAGATCGTGCCTCCGGGGCTCGCTGGTCCCCATGCTGGGTAGCTGCCGGGTGCGAGCCATCCGGTTCCAGGGTCATTGAGACAGTTGGCCGGAACAAAACTAGGCGGTGCCGGTGTCATTGCGGTGCAGGTTGAACTCACTCCCTGCACGATGTCGGCTACAGGCACATTGATGGTGTCGCCGCTCCCCGTGATGCCGGGGTACCATCCCGTGGAATCCCCCGCCAGAGATATAGCGTCCAGCGTGGCGCCGCCGCTGATGCTGATGGAACCCGAAGCAGATGAGTTATTGAACACCCCGCATGCGTTTGCGTTTAATGTGGAGCCGCCCGAAAGGACGAAATTGTTGGTCACGCACACACAGGTCTGACTGGTGGTACCGCCGCCCGCGATCGCCGTCGCAGAGATCGGGACCGTGGCCATCGCGTGATTGAACGCTCCCATAAAGTACGTCTTGATCGGCATGCTGACGGTTGCCTGCACATAGCTGCCCGTAAAATTCCCGGTGTTCGGGGTCGTCAGGGTGACCGTCGCCGGATTGGTGGCAAGCGTAGTATCGAAGCCGTTCAGCTTGGCCATGGCATTGGCCACAGCCTGTTCATTCGAAGAATCGTTGGTGCCGAGTTGTTGCGCCGCAGCCACCGCGGCTGCCTGTGCGGCGGACTGCGCCATCCTCTTCGCCCGAAACAGGTTTCCCACGTCCAGCGAGAACGCTACAAAGCCAACCGCTACCAACCCCAAAAATAACGCAACAAAGATAACTGTCTGTCCACTATCGTCCCCCAGCAGTCGGCATGTCCGGGGTTTACCGATAATCTTCATTGCAATGCCTCCGACGTATTGCACTGTGGGCTCATTGCTCAATCCAGGCCCCAGATACGCGAGATCGCGGGCAGTGGAGTTCGCACCATCCCCGGCAGCGGCGCGGCCTGGTCTCTTGATTGCCAGCCGAGCCCCTATGTAGGGACATCTTACGGCGATATTGATAACTTTCTAATCCCATCTTCGTGTTATAAGCCTGCCAATGTAGGCCTCCTTGCGTTGAGCAATATCTTCCGCTTTGCTCATAACCCCAATTTCCGCAGCCAAACCTCTATGGCCTCGCTCTCCCTTCCGTCGCCAGGTTCATTGCACTTCATAAAACAGCCCTCTAATGGCTTTATCGTGCGTTTACGCCCCGAGGATCACCTCTACCGCAATAAAATCCGCGCCGGGTAAATTAACGTCTGATACCATCGCTCTGTCAGCACGGCATCATCCCATGACCGAACTGCCTCCCTCGAACCATCCGAACGCGTCCTCCTCACCTGCGGATTCACGCGCCTGGAACCGTTCGATCACCATCATTCTCGCTATGGCGCTGCTTGGACGCCTGCTAGTCCTGGTAAATGTTGCAACCCGCCGCCCCCACAACTGGCTCTTTTCCCACCCATACGAGATGGGGCTGCTGGCAAGCTCGCTCCTCCACGGCCATGGCTTAAGCTCTCCCTTCGGAGTCCCTACTGGCCCCACAGCACTGATCGCGCCCGGCTATCCCACCCTCATCGCCGTACTCTTCTTCATCTTCGGCACAGACACCTTCGCTGCTGAGATCGCCATCATCGCCTTGCAGATAGTCGTCAGCCTGCTCC
>Ga0118677_10015995_pt1 | contig 10349 bp, 8 predicted proteins | sample AliMusrvi5mmetaG_FD_86154 | JGI IMG/M metagenome (GOLD analysis project Ga0118677, IMG submission 86154)
CCGCCGCGCACAAAAAAAAAAAAACTGAGGAGGGCTGCACCCTATGCCCCCCCCCTCCATCTGCTCGATGAAGAGTTTATGTAAATCAGTGCCAAGCTAGACGAAGTTTTCGCGGTCTCGAAAAGTCCCCAAATGTTTCTGCACACTCGGAAGCATATTTCGCAAAAACCATCTATCTCTTCTGCAATATAAATATTAATCTTAAACTAATTTGTTCGTTTTTTGATTGCTTTCTCCAGTTTAATCTTTCTTCCATTCTTAAATGCAACTAAACTTGCATCAGGAAAATTGATCCTTGCGGTCTCAAGTAGATTTGAAATGACTTCGAAATCTGTAGATTTTCCAGCCATGTAATTGTAGGAATCACTCACCTTTATTTCTTCAATCGGACCTAATCCTTTGAAAAATGATGATTCAATCGATAATTTTGCCGGACTTGAAATTAAATGTACTTTATAAATTATCTGATTCTTTTCATCCGGTGTAGATGGCCTCGCAGTAATATAAACATCTTTCCCCATATTGAAGGCAGAAAAGTGCACATAGCGTTTTGGGTTATTGCGAACATCCTTTAAAAGTAAATCAAGGCTACCTGCCAAACTATTCAGATTTTTGTACAACACTGGATCATTAATCAACATACCAGCTGAACTATCGGTAGTATTCAATTTTTGAATAATTGTATTTAACCCTTTTACAGAAGAGCTTATTTCAGCAAATACCGGACTGATATTCAATTTTGAAAGAGTATCAGACAATGATGACATGTTTTTAATGATATTTGTGATTTTGCTTGAACTGTGTTTGACTGTAGTACTAATACTATCTATATTTGTAATAATTGAGTTGATTTTCCCACTGTTCATGGTTTCTTTCAACTGAACTGAAGCAGATTCAAGGTTTGCAATGGTGCGATTAATATTTTCGAAACTCTGGGTTAGATTTTGTCTTGTTCTTTCATTAAAAACATAGGTTACCACTGTAAGTGCAGAATCAAGTGATGCAATTAATTCTTCTGCTTTTTTCTTCAGTGGAAGTACTTGCATGCTGACCTGTTCTTTTAAATCTTTCTCAGTTGTTCCTGGAATGGTATCGTTTGATTTGTAAAATTCATCTGAATGTACAATTTCAAGTTTGATTGACTTTGTTCCCATAATATCACTTGAAACAATTGTCGCAGATGAACCTTTAGAGATTTTATAATCTCCATGAAGCGATAAAGTAACTAAGAGTCGACCTGAATAGTCACCCAAAAATTTTATATCCGAAACCTGCCCAACCTGGTATCCATTGATGGATACAGAACTTGACTTGAGCAATCCATCGATCTTGTCATATACCACGAAGTAATTAGTATTCCGCCTTAGTATATCGATGCCTTTCAGATAGTTTATTCCCCATATAAGTATAAATAAGCTGGCCAGAACTAAAAAGCCTAATTTTGTATATTTCGAAATTTTCATCATACATCTTGTTGTTTAAGTATTTCCAATTACAAAGCTAAACAGCAATGAGCAGGAAACCTAATTGATTTATTGATTTCAATTCTTCCTGATTGTCATTTAATGATAATTCGTTTGCCATCAATAAATGAAACAATAAATGCCTGTGAAAATTTTAATTGTATTTTTTGTAAGATTGGTGTTATTTTATCAATAGAGGATTCCTTCCCGACATAATAGCGGAAATATTTATCGCTTTTTTCTCTTCTTACATCTTTTAATCCTTTAAAATTTGAAGCTGTTGGTTCTACAGGTGTTGTATTTGCACCAATCTGTACACTGTAATAAGTATTATTCTCTGAGGAAGATCTGTTTGACGTTGATGCGGTGGAAGATGTATTGATTTCCTTATGGATAGACTTTCCAGCAATAGCTGCAGGTTTTTCGGAAAGAAGTTTATTCTCGTTAGCCTTTTTTGAAGTGTCTCGAGTCTGTAAATTCTCCTGTATTATTGAAGCTGTTTCCAATTTAACAGCCTTTTCAGCAGGACTTGTATCCCGTTTTAATTCAGTTGAATTATTCTTAGATAAAGATTCGTTTTTTAAACCGCTTTTAGCATGATGACTATTTGTCGTGGATTTTGTTTCGGCAGTTACTGGAATATTTGCACCTGAATATTTCGCTTTAAATTTCCGAAATGCATTAATGATTGACATGGCTATACTTTGCTGACCTTCTTCACTTTTAAGATAGTTGGCTTCAGCAGGATTACTTATAAATCCGGTTTCTACCAGGACACTCGGCATTGATGACTGCCGCAGAACCAGAAATCCAGCTTGTTTAGGACCACGGTTTGAACTATTGATCCTTGATTGGAATTGTTGTTGAATATCATTGGCAAATGCTAAACTTTGATCAATATAGGCTCCTTGGATCGTTTCAAACATGATGTATGATTCTGATGAATTCGGATCAAATCCTTCATAGGTACTGGCATAATTATCTTCCAGAAGAATCACTGAATTTTCCTTCTTGGCGACATCCAGGTTATCGTTAGAACGTGCAACACCAAGAAAATATGTTTCAGTACCTCTGGTTGATGGAGTTCCGCAAAAGTTGGCATGAATGGAAATAAATAAATCAGCCTTATTTTTATTGGCAATCCTAGACCTGTCAATTAGAGGAACGAAAACATCTGTGTTGCGAGTGAAAATGACTTTAACATCCGGGAAATTCTCATTCATGTATTTACCCAGTTTGAGACCAACTCCCAGTACGACATCTTTTTCACGGATGTCTTTACTTACAGCTCCGGGATCTTTACCACCATGCCCCGGATCAATAATAAGGACAAACGATTTATTATTTTTATTGTTAGAAGTCCCTGAAATGGATTTCAGGGACACCAATAAGCTAAGGCACAGCAGTAAAATAGTCCTGGAATAATATTGCTTCTTCATAATTTGCTAGTGTTTCAGCACAAAAATATAAATATTAAAATTATTTTACATTTCTTGACGTTTAGGTATAGGCCTTATTTATATTTTTGCACAATGAACAGCATCTGTGTTCATATCATATAAACTGTGGTTTTGATAAAAAATCTTCTTACAAATATATTATTTTTAGTTGCCCTTTCTTCGTTTGGTCAGCTAAATCTGAAATCGGATACGATTACTAAGGCCAATTTGCCAAGTCCTGGTGATACGATTTCTGGTCATGAAAACCCGGTAGCCGCTGATTCAATACACAAACCTGTGCTGGAGGATATAATTACCTATACAGCTGAAGATTCAATTATTCCCGACTTCGAAAATCAGAAGATGTACATGTATAAGAAGGGAGTAATCAATTATCAGAATATTGAGCTTAAGGCCGACTACATCATGCTTGATCTGGCAAGAAAAGAAGTATATGCCGAAGGTTTGCCCGATTCTACAGGTGCAATAGTCGGGAATCCGGTTTTCAAGGAAGGTAAGGATGAGTTTGAATCTAAATCTATAAGGTATAATTTTGAAACTCAGAAGGGAATTATAACCGATGTGAAAACTGCTCAGGGGGAGGGATTTCTACACAGTGAATTAACAAAGAAAATTAGCAAGGAAGAATTTGTTTTAAGGAAAGGGAAATATACGACCTGTGATGCAGATCCGCCTCATTTTTACCTGAGGATGACAAGGGCAAAAGTCATTTCGAATAAAAAAATTATTACTGGTCCGGCATATTTGGTTTTGGAAGATTTTCCGATTTACTTTCCAATGATACCGTTTGGTTATTTTCCCACAACTTCTACTTATACTTCAGGTATCCTCATCCCAACATACGGAGAAGAACAAACCCGTGGTTTTTTCTTAAGAGATGGTGGTTATTACTGGGCTGCAAATGATTATTTCGATCTGGCACTAAGAGGTGATATATACTCTAAAGGGTCATGGGCTTCTAAAATACATTCCAATTACAGAGTAAGATATAAATATAGCGGAGGACTCGATTTTAGTTATAACCTGAACAAATATTCAGAAGCTCCTCTCCCTGATGCAAGAACGACAAAAGGATTCAGCCTTACCTGGTCACATTCACAGGATTCAAAAGCAAATCCTAACCGAACATTTTCGGCTAGTGTGAATTTGTCGACCAGTTCATATGATAAGGAAAATTCGTATATGAACAATGCAAATTCGGTTCAGAATTATTTGCAAACACAAAAATCATCCAGTATTTCGTATTCCCGTAAATTCGAGAATAGCCCTTTCAATATGTCGATTAACCTTCGTCATTCCCAAAATTCAATCGACACGACTATTCAGATAAGTTTACCTGAATTAACCTTTAACATGTCGAAAGTTTATCCGTTTAAGTTTCTGTCCAAAGGCAAGGTAGGACCAGCAAAGTGGTATGATAAAATCAGTTTCAGTTACTCTGGAAATCTAAAAAATTCAATTACTGCCAAAGAAAAAGATCTTCTGGATAAATCACTTATAAAGGACTGGCAGAATGGTATCAGGCATTCAATTCCAATTACCCTGCCATCATTCAACCTGTTGAAGTTCATCAACGTTAGTCCAAGTTTCCAGTATTCGGAGCGCTGGTACACCAACTATATCAATAAAACGTATGACCCAAATTATTATGATCCAAAATCGATTGATCTCCTGCACGTAGTGGTCCAAAAGGAATATGGATTTAAAAGAAATTATGACTATTCGTATAGCCTGAGCACTTCAACAAACATCTACGGAATGTATATTATGCGGAATCCAAATTCAAAAATAAAAGCGATCCGACATAAAATGACTCCTTCTGTTAGTTTCAGCTATACTCCAGATTTCGGACAGAAAAAGTTTGGATTCTGGGATTCATATATGGATGGAAAAGGAAATCTTGTATTTTATAACCATTTTCAAAATGGTGTCTTTGGTTCTGGTCCTGGAATGGGAGCAAGCGGTGCAATTGCATTCAGCCTGAATAATAATGTGGAAGCTAAAGTATTGGATCTTAGCGACAGTATAAAATCAAAGGATGGAAAACCAAAATATAAAAAGGTAAAAATTATTGATAATCTAGGCTTTAGTTCTTCCTACAATATGATCGCTGACTCATTTAAACTTAGTCCGTTTAGTCTCACTGCGCGAACAACAATCAAGGGAATAAGTGTAAATATGGGAGGTACATTAAATCCTTACGTGGTGAATAATAAAGGAAGGGTGCTTGACGAATATACATGGAATGAGTTGAAGGGAATTAATAAGCTCGGAAGGCTAACCACTGCCAACATGTCGTTTGGGATGAATTTTGAGTCCAAAAAAGGTAAGCAGAAGGAGGCATCAAAGGATAAAGACAAGCCTGATGTCGAAAAACCGGTTAAGAGTGACGTAAACGAATATGCTGATTTTGATATGCCCTGGAGTTTTCGGTTCGATTATACTTTTTTCTACTCCAATAACTATACCCCAAACCTAACCACCGGGAAGGTAAAACCCAATATCAATCAAGGTCTGAGTATGAGCGGACAACTCAAATTAACTGATAATTGGGATGCAAACATGAATACCAACTTTGATGTTCAGGCCATGAAATTTTCCTTCACTACTTTCAATGTAACCAGAAAACTGCACTGCTGGAACATGTCATTCAGTTTTGTGCCTTTTGGAGCCAGAAAAAGTTACAGTTTTAACCTGGCTGCAAGTTCAGCAATGCTAAAAGATCTGAAAATAACAAAACAGACTTCCTGGCAAGACAATCAACCCTAGGTTGATTATTTAGCTTAATTGATTAAATTTAAAGTAGTATCGCATTGCAGCTGAAATACTGCTGTGAATGTGATATTTTATTTAGCCAGATTGTAACTAATTTCATCAATTGCCTCTGTAATTAGTGAAAGTTTCTTCGTTATTGATATTATGTCATAGTTTAGTTCCTCTAGAATTAATTGTTTGTAATACAATAGCATGGCCATAAATGATTCTAAAAATTATTTTCCACCTTCACTATTTTTTTTGCTTTTTATGATTGTAAATCCAATCATTTGTCTTAACTTTAAAGGAGACCTTTATTAAATATCATTGTTCTGATATGAAACGCTCCAAATGGTATGAAAGATCAAACATCTAATATTGAGCATATGAACTTTCAACAGAAAATTCTTATCATTGAGGATGATCAAAATGTTGGTCTTACGATTCAGAATATTCTTGCCAATCGCAACTATGATGTCTGCTATGTAAATAATGGTGCATCAGGTATCCAAAAAGCATTCGAATATCTGCCAGATTTAGTTTTGTGCGATATAAAAATGAATCCCATAAATGGTTATCAGGTATACAAAGTCCTTGAGGAAAGCTCTCTTTTAAATCACACTCCGTTTATATATTTATCCGGAAGTTCTGAATTGGATGAAATACGTTTCGGAATGGCTTTAGGAGCCGATGACTATATTGTAAAACCATTTAAAAATGATGACTTAATCCGGTCGATTGAAAAAAGACTTGAAAAATTCAGGATCATTAGAGATGAAGCAAAAGGAGAATTCAATCGGTTATTTAATCTTTCTCCATTTGGGTTACTGCTGTTCGATGGAAATAAAATTTATAAGGCAAATCCTGCATTTTTAAGTCAGATTCAGTCTAAAGATATTATTGCTGAGGAGTTTAAAATTGAGAACTTTATTGAACCAGAGTATTATCAACAATTGAAAGAGACAATGCAAGCGCATAAAACTGATAAAACTGAAATATTTAATGATAATGTGACTCTCAAGTCTATCGATGGTAATAGGATCCCTAAGAGGTTTGTCGTTTCGGAATTTGAAAGATATTCGAATTATACTCTTTATATCGGATTATTTTATGAGCATTCCACATCTGTGGCATCGCCCATTATCTATGGCTATGCTGACGAAGTAAACAGTTTGCTAAAACAAGAGAATATAAAGATTTCTGAAGCTCTTGGTGAGAAAATAACCAATATCTTTAAGCAGAAGACTTTAAATATCAACAACCAGAATAATACACTCTTTACAAAAAGGGAAAATCAGGTACTCTGTCTGGCCATGGAAGGCTTACCAATTAAAGCTATTGCCGACAGGCTTGATATTTCGGACCGTACTGTAGAGAAGCACCGCACCCGGCTCATGCAAAAGTCCGGGGCAACCAATATGATTGAGGTCATTATATTTGCATTAAAGAACTGCCTGGTTCAGATTTAATAAAGATAAATTCTTTCATTTTAACTACAATTGAAAAAATAAGAGGCAACATTCATTTCCGAATATTGCCTCTTATCGTTTAAAAGGGAAGGTCATTGCCTGAATCATCCGCTAACTCAGGTGGAACATCACCTGCCGAAAACTCCGGAGGATAAGTCCTTGCTGCATTAACAGCCTCTCCGCGCTCAATTTTCCATGCATTGATGTTATGGTACCATTTACCATTGAAATCACGCGATTCAAGCGAAAAGAAGACTTCAATCTCGGTGCCTTCAGTTATTCCATCAATTAATGAGATTTTGTCACCAAAGAGCGTAAAACACACCTTCTTGGGGAATTGCTCATTGGTCTCAATTACAAAATCCTGTTTTTTCCATTCTTTACCAGCTTTACTTACGCCTGATTCAATTTTTAGAATCTGAAGCAAAGTACCTTTAACCTGCATACTCATAATATTTTCTTGTATTAGTTAGCTTAAACGAGCCGTATGATCAATCTCACATTCAGGTGAATCTTGCATCCGGCTATTAATCTGTTCCCTGTATGACGACAGGAAGTCATGCGGCAATTAAAACAAATTATAAGCAGTTGAAATAAAAAACACTCTTGCACGATTAATGCAAGAGTGTTTCAATGAATAATTATTGAATTATTTTTTTGCAGCTTCAGGCTTTACAATTTCGAGTAATTCAACTTCGAAAATAAGGGTTGAATTTGGTTTAATATCCTGACCTGCGCCTTTTTCTCCATAAGCCAAGGCTGCCGGAATATACAATTCCCATTTTGATCCTACCGGCATCAGTTGTAATGCTTCGGTCCAACCCGGAATTACACGGTTTACTGGAAATACTGCAGGCTCATTGCGTTTAACTGAACTGTCAAATACTTTACCTTCAAGAGTTTTTCCTTCGTAATTACATTTCACCTGATCTTCAGCTTTTGGTTTTACACCTGTTCCAGGTTTGAGGATCTTGTATTGAAGACCACTAGGCAAAGTAACGACTCCGTCCTTAATCTTATTTTTAGCAAGAAATTCAGTTCCAGCTTTTAGGTTCTTTTCACCTTCAACTTTTGAAACCTGGCTAAAAAAGGCCTGAATATTTGCATTGGCTTTTGCTGGTTTAATCTGAACTGAATCACCTTTAAAAGCTTTTAAAAATCCGGCAATAAGGATTTCCTTGTTCAGTTGATCAACGCCTGGGGCGCCTTTCATCTGCTGCTTATTGTTCTCGCCGATGAGTACTCCCAATGAGTAACTTACAGAGTCGTTTTTACTTGCAAGAGTTACCTCGCCACTTTTGCTCGAATTCTGGCATCCGGCAACCCCTACTGTCAATACGAGTGCCGATGCATAAATAAAAGATCTTAACTTCATGTTTTTTTCTATATTTAATTAAACAATTTCCAATAATTCAACGTCAAAAATTAATGTTGCATTTGGCCCGATTAGCCCTGCTGCTCCCTGATCACCATAGGCCAGGTCTGAAGGAATAAACAGGCGCCATTTGGCACCAACTTTCATCATTAAAAGTGCTTCCTGCCACCCCTCAACCACTGCATTAACAGGAAAAACGTCTGCCTGCTTGCGCTCTACAGAGCTGTCGAATACAGTCCCATTAAGCAGAATTCCGTGATAATGGCATTTTATATGGTCATCGATGGTTGGACTTTCGCCATAACCTTCTTTCAATATCTTATATTGCAAACCAGATTCAGTTTCCTTAACTCCTTCATTATTAATGTTATTCGAAAGATATAACAAACCTTCCTCCAAATTTTTAAATGCCTCTTCTTCATTATTTGCCAGCATGAATTCCTGTAAGACTTGATTGGCCTTATCCATCGAAATCCTTGGCATATTCCCCGCAAATGTATCCTGAAGTCCGGCTAAAAATTGCAATGCATCAATGTTATTAACTCCCGATTGCATGAGATTGGAGGAAATAGTTAATCCCAACGAATAAGAGAACTCTTCCAGTGCGTCTTTAAATTGATATTCAGACATTATTTCAATTTGAAATTCAGGGTACGAATATAGATTAATTTTTAATATCAGCGAAAAACTTAAAAGGTCTTTTTACCTCGCTGGATTTCTTTTTTTTCGATTTAACCCACAAGCCGCTCCTTGACGAAATCTGCTGTTTCAGGAAGTTGCGAAAGTGATTTACTCAATAAAAATTGGAATAATTGGTCTTGCATTATAAAGTGAATCACATCAAATATACTTAATCAATTCATTTTGAAGTTTGCCGACATCGAAAAACCAACAGGAATTGATTTTTTCCTCAATTTTGAAGATAAGTTGAAAAGCGAGATTCATTTAGAGATTATTATCTCCTTATGGATTTCACAATAATCGTATTTTTATTTTTAAGCACCCCTGTAACTAAAATTCGTGCCTCTGTTACATTTGGAAGTTTCGATGAAATACTATATGGAATTTGTAGATAGAATTCAATACCCCCATTACAACTAGCTATTCTAAAGTAATATGTATCATTGTCTACATCATATAAACCAATATTCATAGAAGTGTTTAATGACTCTTCAGATCGATAGTTTCGCATTTTTAAACTCACCATACTATTTTTGGTGTCAAGGTATACAAGTTCTATTTGTACTGTCTTTCCTATATAGGATTCAGGATTATCTGATATATCTAAACACGTACAACTCGCGATCGTATTACTTTTTGACTTATTCCCATTCTCGTTGCTATCAATCCCTTGATTATTTGTATTGTTGTTATTTTCGTTATATGGCGAAGTGCTTTCATTCTGATGTAGAAACTTTTCATAAATTGACTTATAATTTTCCCTGAAATCCATTATACCTTTATCTGGACGCCAAATAGAGTTACCTCTTGCTAGCCAATCTTTAGAATGAGTTACATTATAAGGAATTAAAAATATTTCTATGAGATTATCATCTAGACCTCGACGTTTCAAATCTTCGCTTTCACTTTTTGAATCTAACGACTGAATGTAAATATTATAAAACTCATCAAATTTCTTCATATTCTCCACATATGAAGTTTCAAGAAAATCTAATTTCATAATCTCTTGTTCACCATTAAACAAAGAAATCTTTTTCACAGATTTAATAGATTCTGAAAGTCCTTTGTCACTTTTGGATGAATAATATTCAAATTTTGATATTGCTGAATCTCTTGAGTTAGTATTTTCATTTTTAAAGTATACTAC
>Ga0118677_10015998_pt1 | contig 10347 bp, 5 predicted proteins | sample AliMusrvi5mmetaG_FD_86154 | JGI IMG/M metagenome (GOLD analysis project Ga0118677, IMG submission 86154)
GTGCCTTCCCCGACCAAACTGGCGATCACTGCGGTGAACGGCGGGTCCAGCCCGACCGCCGGCACGCCCTTCAGCGTGGTGGTGCAGGCGCAGGACGCCGGCGGCACGCCGCAAAACGTGACCTTGGCCACCGCAGTGACCCTCAGCGTCACCACCGGCAGCGGGACTGTCGGCGGGACTTTCAGCGGCACCATTGCGGCGGGAAGCAATTCGCTGACGATCAGTGGCGTGACCTATAGCAAGGCGGAAACCCCGGTGGTGTTCACTGTCACCAGGACCGGCGGCGACGTCCTGACGGCGGGAGCCAGCGCGCCCTTCACTGTCCGCAGCCGGTATGACGCGTGGATCGCCGGTTATCCTGGCGTCGGCGGTCTAACGGGATTTGGCAACGATCCAGACGGCGACGGCATCGGCAACGGACTGGAATGGGTGCTGGGCGGGAATCCGGCGTCGTCGGACCGGTCGATTTTGCCGGCCGTCACCGGTACGGTTGGCGGCGGCGTGACGCTGGTGTTCAACCGCAATGCCGACTCGGTTGGCGAGATGACCCTAACGGTGGAATGGGACACCGTCCTTGGCGGCACTTTCAGCCACAGCGTGGCGGTGGGGACGAGCAATTCGTCCGGGCCCAACGGCGAGACGGTCCAGGTGAACACGCCGGGCGCCGGCAAGGTCACGGTGAACATCCCGGCCTCCAACGCGGTGGCCGGCAAGCTCTACGCCCGCCTGCACCTGAGCCAGCCGTAAAGAAGATCGATGAGGGATGAAGGATGAGAGATAAGGGATCAAGAAAGCGCTTCGCACATCCCTTATCTCTTATCCCGTATCCGCATTTCCTTCGCCCGCTTGACGCGTGACCTTGGCGGAGGGAACGGGTTCTCCCGAAATCGCGGGGCCGCCGGCCACCAACCGGCGGCCCCGGATTATTTGGAGGCGAAAAATTTGGACTGCGGTGGCAACCGAGTCTCCGAGGGCGACGCCGCCCTGCGTCGCTGCGCTATGAAGGGCAGGCTTTGGCAGGGTGGACTCCGCAGCACACGACGCTTCGGGCATTGCTCCCGAGGGCGCACCACGGGCATCCCGCGAAGGAGCGCGTGAGCGATGAATGGAGCCTGATAGACACTTGTGCCCCACCCCGGAAAGCGGTGTCGCACCCGCCAAAGCGGGTTTGCCACCGCACTCCGACACCTTCACTCCACCATTGGCGCGAAGTCGTCGGCGATTCTCACCCGGTCGAGCTTGAAGCCGTAGACGGTTTTGACCACGGCCGGCTCGCAGGTTTGTTCAAACCAACCGGCCGAACACCACGGGTATTGGTTGGCGACTGGCACAAGTCCATGATGCACGGCATTGGCGTGCACATAGTGGAGTCGGGCCAGATACGACTTCTCGAAAGTGAGCTGCGTGTCGCGGAAATTGTGCCAGACCTTGCGGCCTGGTTGTGTGTCGAGGCGGTTCACCCACTTCGCCGTGCGCTCGTGCAAGCCTGCCAGCATGGGCCCGAGCGACCCTGCGTCCGAGGCAGCGGACGGGGTCGCCGCGATGAAATGGTAGTGGTTCGAAAACACCGCCCACGCTTCGAGCCGCCAACCAAGCTCCTGCGCTACCGTGAGCAGACCGCGGTGCAGGACGTCCAGTCGCGCTGGTGAGGAAAAATGGTGGGCCTTGCGGTAGGTCGAGGCCGTGACGAAATACACGCCCCGCGCACCGAGCCGGTGCGGCGGTGCATGCGGCCAGTGCATGGCTTCAGGCATGGGAGCAGCATGTCGGGCAAACGCCGCCGTGGCAAGCGCCGGTGTGGAGTGCGGCGGCAACCGTCTGCGAGGGCGACGCCGCTTTGGCGGGGTTGACTGTGCAGCTCCCCGGGCTGCGGGCATTGCTCCCAAGGCCACGCCACGGGATTCCCGCAAAGGAGGGCGCCGCGGTGATTCCCGCGAAGGAGCGCGGGAGCGATGGATGGAGCCTGATAGACGATGGCGCTCCACCCCGGAAAGCGGTGTCGCACCCGCAAAAGCGGGTTTGCCACCGCACTCCGATACAGCGACTTGGCAAGCACAGGTGTGGAGTGCGGTGGCAACCGAGTCTCCGAGGGCGACACCGCTTTGGCAGGGTGGACTGTGCAGCTCACCGAGCTCCGGACATTGCTCCCAAGGGCGCGCCGTCGGGCATTCCGCGAAAGAGCGTGGGAGCGATGAATCCGGCTTGATAGACAATGGCGCTTTGCCCCGGAAAGCGGTGTCGCACCCGCTGAAGCGGGTTTGCCACCGCACTCCATACAGGCACGATGCCGCCGCTTAATTCGTCCCTGCGGTGCATTCCGGCGCTGAGAAAACTCAGCCGATTTCGAGTCCGTCCATATTGGCGGACTGCAGCCACGGGGTGAACTCGGGCGGGATCCGCGCTTCGAAACGCAGGCGCTGGCCGCTGCGCGGATGGTCGAAGGCCAGTTGCCACGCGTGCAACATCAACCGCCCCGGCCGCGCCGCTTGGCGGGCCGGCTTGGCGTAAATCGTGTCGCCTAACAAGGGGCAGCCGAGGTGCAGCATGTGGACCCGGATCTGGTGGGTGCGGCCGGTGTGCAGGTCGCACAGCACCAGTGCCGTGCCGGTGGCGGGATCGACCGCGAGCGTCAGGTAGTCGGTGATCGACGGCTTGCCGCCGGGAGGAGCGATGACGGCCATTTGCCGGCGATTGACCGGGTGGCGCCCGAGGTGGGTGAAGACCGTGCCGTGGGGCGGGCGGGGCGGCGCTTGGGTGACGGCCAGGTAGCGCTTGGCGGTGGTGCGCGCGGCGAATTGCCCGGAGAGGGAATGGTGGGCGTGGTCGTTCTTGGCGATCACCAGGCAGCCGGAGGTGTCCTTGTCGAGGCGGTGGACAATGCCCGGACGTTCGACGCCGCCGATGCCGGAGAGGCTGCGGCAATGGTGGAGCAGGGCATTGACCAGGGTGCCGTCGGGGTTGCCGGCGGCGGGATGCACCACCATGCCGGGTTCCTTGTCGATGACCGCGATGTCGTCGTCTTCGTAAAGAATGACCAGCGGGATGTCCTGCGGCGCGGCTTGGGCCGGGACCAGTTCCGGAATCGCAAGGGAGATGAGGTCGCCGTGGCGGACCGCTTGCCTGGGTTTGGCCGGTGCGCCGTTGACGAGGATGCACTGTTCGCGGATCAGTTCCTGGATGCGCGAGCGCGAAAACTCCGCCAGACGCGCCGCCAAATGGCTGTCCAGCCGCTCGCCCTCGCCGCTCTCCACCGTCAAGTCCACGCGGTGGGCTCCGGGTAAATGGGCGCTACTTCACTGGAAACTTCCTTGATCAAGATACGAATTCCTGACAGATTCATGGTTCACATGTCACCTTGACATGCGAGACATGCGGTGACGGATTTGATCCTATTTGTTCTTCCGTGTCCAGCCAGGCGATAGCCAAGTTCCGGCAACTGCTGCACACGCAGGGGCAACCCAGATCCCAATGCGTGAGAGAGTTTCGGACTGTGAGCCGCGGATGAATCGGAAGTGGATTTTTCATGGGCGGACGGAGACGGTTGCGGAGGTCGATCAGGCCCACCTCACCGTAGGCTATTGTATGCGGGAAAAGGTTGGGGTATCGTCTCCAAATTAGGGTGTGACCGGCTCTCGTGCGCCCGGATGATCCCGCTGCTACTTCATTTCCTACTCAAATATCGCCGTAACGAGAACCAGCCAGCCGCAATCAGCGAGCTGCCCCCCAAGATCCACGTCCACCATGGCAACAAGCCCTTCGTCTCACTCGCCTTTGGTCCAACAAATTTCCCTGACTCGGATCGTATCGGATTGCCTGCGGGAGTTTCGCGGAACGAATGTTGGAGTGAGGAAGCGCCCGGAATCGCCCGGTGTTTCGGCTCAATTTCGGCGGGAACTGTTGTTTTCGTTCGATCACATTCGGAATTCTCGCCCCGTACCCTTTCAACCTCATCCTGCCAACTGTCTGTGAATGGTCGTCCGGAAAGTTCCTGCCAAAGACGCAGATGCGGAACAGTTCGTTCCGATCCGCTCACCGGCATGCCGGTGCGCGTGTTGATCACAGCAGGTTCATCCAATTGGCCGAAGCTGATAAACAGGCGTCTACCCGCAATATCATATCTGAATGTTGGGCTGAACCCCGCCGGAAGCCGGCATAAACGTCGCCCCACATTACTGGATCCAGTTTCATGTGAAAACAACCACGTCTCATCTTCTACTCGCAGTGGTATTATTTCAAGTGATCGTTCAAACTGAGTTGTTAGCTTGAAGTCAAATAGTGATTGAACCTTCAGATTGGGTTGTTCTATGATCTTCCTTTCGACAAAATCGCTGGAAACCCATTGCCCCTGTTTGATCAAGAAATGAACCCGAACACGTGTGAAACACTCCGCCTGAACCATTTCGGCTTCGTCATAGTCCAAGCCACTGAGCACATAAGCACGCCCCGGCGGCAACATGAATCCTTTGAAATCCACGCCCTGCGCGTCTTCAACCTTTGGCATCTCCAGGTTCTTCCCTTGGGCGTATTTCGGGTCCAAAATGCTTTCAAAGAAGAATTGCCGGCGTGATCCGCCCGTCCACATCAATGGCAAGGGCAGGTCGCCGGTGTTTGTTACCCGTACAAAGAGTTCCAATTTCTCAGTAGCAAACCATGCGGGAAACGGGTCAATGATCTCAATTCTCGCATTCAGTTCTGCCGTTGCGGCCTGAAAGAAAAGCACTAGCAAGCAGAATATTAATTGCGGGCAGTTTACAGTGTTGCCTTGGTATGTCATGGCCTATTTGGATTAACGGAATATCGGTTTCGCAAATTGATTCGCTGGGTTTCCTGTCCATGCCATTTGCAGGTTGACAGTCCTTTTACGGTGCCATCACCAAGGACCATCGGACCATCCTCCATAATGGTGTCTTCATTTACGTTCTTCAGGTGCCATTTCCCAACGATCAGATGCCCCAGTTCATGAGCAATCACCCGACGAATAAGCCGCGAAAACTCTACTTCAGTGAAATGGCGGTTAAGTATATGCTTCCAGTAACCGATTCCCTCGTCAGCCAGGGCCGAGACGCAAACGCGAGCGCCCTGAACGGCGAACCCGCCGTCACATTCGCCCCAGGAATGACCTACGGCTTCGCCGAGATACCTAGACACGGATGGATCAACCCCATTGTTCGTGTCAAGCCCTCCACGCAAGTGGCCAAGGCGGGTTGGCATTACAAGTTTGACAAACGCTTCGAGTGATGGGTTCCTGTTGACGGAGAAGAAGTTACCTGTAGAAGTGTTGCCATAGAACAAGTCGTGACCATCCGGGTCTAGCTTTCGCCATACCGAATCCCGGAGCGGAACCCCCGCGCCGGTCACTGGAACCACAACGTCCGATTGTTGGTCGGGCAGACTTCCCTTGTAATCCACACGCCCCGACCACTCCCATGCGTTCCTGTTTGGTATCGGCGATGGTGCGTAACTAACGACCTGACCCGGCTGCACCAATTCGTCTTGCGACCAATAGAGATCAATGGCGGTTCCCTTTTCCGAATCTGAATAAAATGCGGAAACATCCGCCATCACACTTGCAACCGTGAACGAGGCGAGGGCAGTTTGATTGGTTCCCTCGCCGTTCTTGACTGTCGTGGTCAGGTCTCTTTCCACGCTGCACTCCACGAGCAATTCCTTGCGAGCCGTGCTGAGTCGCTTATGCTGACCAGCGTTGGTCTTTGGTCCACCGTCAAGGATAAAGCCCCGGTATTCTTCTAGAACTGTCAAGCCGTCTCCAGGGGCTGCCATGTAAGCCAAATTACGGCCACCATCACCGTTGAGAGAACCATCGGGGTCGGTCAATTCGTCGTCAGGATACTTTTGGGTTGTTTCATCAGGTTTCATTTTGTCTCGCTCAACATCGGTATGCGGTCGCCTTGAGGCGAATTGGTGATTCCACTCGTCGATTTGCTGGTCCTGCCAGAGATCGGCAAGCTTGTCGCCGTTATCGTCTCGCGGGATCGTGAGCCTGATCGGTTGTGGAGTGATTGGAACACCGCTTTTCTTGAGGACGATTTCAACTTTGCAGTAAGCCCCATAATCCTTGCAATAGATAGGAGCCCACACCTTGTCAGTTTCGACAGTGCCGGTGATTTCATTGTCGTCGAAGTCAGGCGCAAAAGAAAAATCCGCAGACATATTTACTTCGGGATCATCTATCAATTGCGGGTCATTCCCGTTGCCGCAGTAACCCGGCCACCGGGTTGTGTCAACGATCTTGAAGGTGGCGCTGTCAACCAGCCCGGTGCCAAGACCTTCCAATAGGATCCTCATGCATTGTGGGCCGGTATAGGTGGCATTCTGGAAGCTATCGCCCGAGTGAAGCTTCGCCGTGGCGAGTTCGTAGCCTGGCAAGTAGTTGGATAGTCCGTCACAGGGGTCGCTTAGATCGCCATCGTCATTGACGTCGAGGTTGAGGGGCATGATGAGCGCGATCCGGGGCGGGCCGGTTGCGTATTGGATCTTGGCGACACCGAGACCGGTGTCCAGAATCCCGAGCAGAATGGCGCTGGTTGGCTTTGTTCCGGAAAGCAAATCCAGCAACGGCCTCCAAGTGCCGTTGGACCAGATTTCGGTCGCGGTGGCCACCCAACCTTGTGATGTCACTCCGAGCGGGTGCCTGGATGGGCCGAACGCGAGCTGCGATCTCACGAAAGGAGAATTGTCTTTGGAAACATGCAGGCCCGTTACCCCGGCCACGAGGTTCCAGGTCTTTTCGATTTCTCCCTCTCCTTCGGGTTTTGGCACTTTCTGAGTCAGGGTCGCGGAACGGGCGCCGGTGGCTTCCGTGAGATTGCATTTGGCACCGTAGGTATTTGTCGCCAGGTCGTATCTCCAATAGCCATTTTGCGACACGATGTTGCCGTTTTGCTCGATTCGGGCATCGCTCCGCGTGCTGTCGGCCAGTATCCCCTGCGGTGTGGTGACGAGTGCCGAGGTTGTCCGCTCCACACGGAAGTCGCCCCTGACGTCACAGATGTCATCCTGGTAGCCGGAGATCTGGATCGGCGTGAAGCTGTCAGTGACCGGGTCCCAGGTGCATTCGATCCATCCTTCGGTCTGGTCCCACCGGAATCCGATTATCTGGTCACCGAGCAATGTGGGGGCGTAGCTTCCGAATTGACCGGCGGCCTGCGGTTCGAGGGGGAGTGAGTGAGGCTGAAGGTTCCTGCCCACAAGGACCCGCTCGATTCTGTCATGGGCAGTCGAAATGCGTGAAAGCAACATCGTGCCATTCTCCGACAAGTCGTCGAGCGCGAGGCTGGCGGGATCGAACACCGTTAGTTCAATAACTGCGAAATTCGGATTGGCGGTTCTCTTCCAATCGATGGTTCCATCTCCTGGCGAGGCGTCAACGGAGTTGGCCAGGCCGTCGCCATCCTTGTCGCCTTGCGGGCCGTTGACGAGGTCGATGGAACCGTTGTCATTTGGGTTCAGGCCATTCGCGACCTTGAAGGCGTCGGACATGCCGTCACCATCGCTGTCCGCAAGGGCGGAGTTGGTTCCGAGGACAGATTCCTCGGCGTCCGTCAGGCCGTCGCCGTCGGAATTGGTGTCCTCGACCTTGACGCGCCAGAACATCGCGTCGGGCTGGCTGTCGTTCGGTTGGGTGAGGGTGATTCCGTGGCCCATGTCGGTGCCGTTGCCGATGAGCGGTTCATCCACCGCGAGCCAGCTTTCGGCGGTGAGGTCGGGGGAACAGAACAGGGTGTAGAGTTTGCCGGGAACCGTCGGCCAGGTGATGGTGACGGCTTCCGGTGTGACCAGTTCCGGGGTTCCGTTTTCGACCGGGACGGACCACACGGCGGGGATGTAGGTGATTTGCGGGCGGAGGAAGCCGCCGGGGGAGGTCGAGTCGAAGGGATTGGTGCCGGCAACGGCTTCCTGGGCGTTGGTCCAACCGTCCCCGTCCGGGTCGGCTTGGGGATCGAAGTCCGGCGGGAAGAGTTGGCCGCCGTTGAACTGCACTTCCCACAGGTCGCTGAGGCCGTTGCCGTTGGTGTCGAGGAGGGCCGGCGCGGTGAGCGGGCACAGCGCGAAGAGCAGGCAGAGGGGAAGAAGGCGCTTCACTTGGCCAGGTTGAGGATGCGGGCGCGGGTAGGGGTCGAGCCGGGAACAATGGGCGACCGGGCGGGATCTCCGGCGGGACTGCGGGAAGCGGCGTCTTGGTCCTGCCCGCGGGCGGAAACGCAGGCGAAGAGGAGGGCCAGATGCAGGAGCTTGCCGTGGTTCATGGGAAAGGAGTGGAGAAAATTGGCTGTCGGGGTGAAGGGCCGTTGGAAGAGTCGGTGAGGGGGGCTTGGTTGCTTCGCTGTGTTACGCCGGCCCGAGCAGAACCGGAGGGCCGGAATTGGGAGTTTGATGCCTTGATATGATCAAAGTCTTGTGCGCCCCGCCACGTCAAGCGGATTCCCAGCAGAGGACCTGGGATCTTGCGTTTGATCGAGGGCGGCGCGGGTCGGGGGCATCGGCGATGATGGCTGGCACGCCTCCGGCGTGCGGTCCAAATTTCGTCATGGATCCGGTGGTGTCGCTCGTTCCTCGCTTGACCACCGGCTACAAGCTGCAAAGCCTCCGGCTTGGGGAAGGCGATCCATGCATGGATTTGCCGCCTGCTTCCGTCTCCCATCCCGGAGGGATTAGAGCGCACCGCCGCCGCGTCTTTCGCGGGCCGTTCCTCCATCTCCCATCCCGGAGGGATCAGAGCCTGTAGCCGGTGCACAGCAATGCCTGCGGCAAACCGGGAGCGCGGACTTGAGTCCGCCGCGAATGAACCGCGCCAGCACAGCAATGCCTGCGGCAAACCGCTCGCGCGAGCGCTCAAGCGGCTGGTCCATCCGCTCTCCACGGGCAGCGGAATGAATTCCGCGCTCCGACCCCGATTTCACCCGCCGGCACCCTGCCATCGACCTAGAGGCTGTCCGGCGGCGGGCGGCAATCGGAATCGCAACTCGCCGGGCTGGGCCGTTTGCGTCAAGCAGTTCTTGATCGCTTACCCGTCCCATTGCATTGAATCGACCGGCCGGTGACCAAACCGGGTTCGGCCTTGGGATTCCGGATTCCCTGCCGCCCCGGCCCGCGTCACGGCTGGTTCGGCAACGGTCAAGCTGCCTTGCCGGGTCATGCGGCCTGAATCAGAAACTGAGCAGCAGTTGCCAGATGAAGGTGTTGCCGAAGGCGTCGATGTCTTCCCAGACGCGGCGGATCAATTGCTTGTCGCCGGTGATTTCCGGCAATTCGCGGACCTTGTCTTCCCATGGGTAGCAGACGCCGGGACGAACCGCCGGCGCCGGTTGCCCGGCCATTCCGGTTAGTTTTTGCCGGTCGGCGACGGAGGAGGCCAGGTCGCACGGCGGAATGATTGCCGGATTGCCGGTGGAAACCGGGTACACGCCGAACTCGCGGGTTGTTTCTGTTAGGACGCGCAGGTTCTCGATGCTGGTGTCGTCCTGCATGATGGCTCCGGCGTCCATGATGTAGCCGCCGGCGGGCGCCACTTCGGCCAGCACGCGCCGGCAGAATTCGCGGACCTGTTCGGGTTTGCCAAAGCTGAGCAGCACGTTGGGCACGCCGCCGCTGAGGGCGAACTTGTCATGCAGCCGCCGGTGGACCTCGAAGATGTCGTCCTGGTCGCAGTGGAAGACGATGCTGCGGTCGGGCAGTTCGCGGAAGGCATCGAAATGATGACGCCACTTGCCCTCGGCGTAAAACAGGGTTTGGTGGCCGTGTTTCCAGAATTCCTCGATGCACGGCTTGAGGGTGGGCCAATGGTGGGAGGCGAACTGCTTGGGGGTGATGAAGGGCACACAGCCGCGGTGCATCCAGAAGCCGATCGGCACGAGCTTCGCAGGGTCCGCAGTGCCCAGGCCGACGTTGACGAGGTGGGGCATGAGCGCCTCGCAGGCGGCCAGCACTTTGTGCGGCTGGGTATGCATGTCCATGGTCAAGCCGACGTAGCCGCGGAGTTTGTCGGCGAGGATGTCGAAGGGTGCCTTGAAAATCCCGGCGATCGCCGAACAGCAGGCGCACTCGGTGCGCATGCGCCCGACCTGCGGCCCGAACGCGTAAAAGTACGACAGCATCGCCATCGCGCCCTTGACCAAGGCGAGGTTGTTGCGGCGGGTGTTCGGTGCTCCCGGCCGGCACACCTCGGTCGAGACCCGCGGCAGCCAGACATCGTAGAGGAAACCCGTTGGGTCGGCGATCAAGGCATCGTATTCATCCTCGCGCATGAAGGCTTGGTCTTCCGGCGGCTCGATGTAGTTGAAGCCGGTGGTGGCGGGGATGTGGATGCCGGGGATGCCGTAGTAGCGC
>Ga0118677_10015999_pt1 | contig 10347 bp, 7 predicted proteins | sample AliMusrvi5mmetaG_FD_86154 | JGI IMG/M metagenome (GOLD analysis project Ga0118677, IMG submission 86154)
TTATAACCGCGAACATGCATATTATCATGATTGGTTCTACGGTATGTCAGTCGGTGAATAAGCCATGGATAGCCGTGATAGGCAAAAATGATCGGTTTATCGGTGGTGAAGATATCATCGAAATCCCTGTCCTTCAGGCCATGCGGATGCTCTTCGGGAGGCTGAAGAGTCATGAGATCAACAACATTGACAACACGAATCTTGAGGTCAGGAATTTTATCCCGCAAAATATCGACGGCTGCAAGAGTTTCAAGCGTTGGAACATCTCCGGCGCAGGCCATAACCACATCCGGCTCACCATCGACAGTGTCATTTGATGCCCACTCCCATATTCCAATGCCGATGGAGCAGTGTTTTACGGCAGCTTCCATGTCGAGCCACTGCCATTCCGGCTGTTTACCGGCTACAATAACATTGATGTAGTTACGCGAACGCAGGCAGTGATCGGTTACAGACAGCAGCGTGTTGGCATCAGGCGGCAGATAGACACGGATTACACCTGCTTTCTTGTTGACGACATGATCGATAAAGCCGGGATCCTGATGGGAAAAGCCGTTATGATCCTGACGCCAGACGTGTGAAGTCAGCAAATAATTCAGAGAGGCAATCGGACGGCGCCAGGGAATTTGATAATGGGTTATCTTCAGCCATTTTGCATGCTGATTGAACATGGAATCAATAATATGGATAAAGGCCTCATAGCAGGAGAAAAATCCATGACGTCCGGTGAGCAGATATCCTTCAAGCCAACCCTGGCAGGTATGCTCGGAGAGTATTTCCATGACCCGGCCACTGGGTGAAAGGTGATCGTCATACGGCATGATGCTGTCCATCCAGACACGGTCGGTAACTTCGAAGAGCGATCCCAGTCTGTTGGATGCAGTTTCGTCAGGCCCGAATACCCTGAAATTGGATGCCTGTTCGTTCATTTTCATCACATCCCGTAAAAACATGCCCATAACCCTTGTTGCTTCAGCCTCGACGGCACCGGGAGAAGGAACGGAAACAGCATACTCCCTGAAATCGGGCAGATGCAATGGCTTCAGAAGAAGTCCGCCATTGGCATGAGGGTTATCACCCATTCGTTTCTGCCCTTTGGGTGCAAGCTCCTTGAGTTCCGGTTTGAGCGTACCTGACAGCGTGAAAAGCTCTTCAGGCCGGTAGCTTCGCATCCACTCTTCAAGCAGTATGAGATGAGCAGGATTTTCACGAACTTCGCTGAAAGGAACCTGGTGTGAACGCCAGAAATCCTCGGTTTTTTTGCCGTCAACCTCTTTAGGGCCGGTCCAGCCTTTCGGGGAGCGTAAAATAATCATGGGCCAGCATGGTCTCTCCGGAAGCCCGTGCCCCCTTGCTTCCCGCTGAATTCCTGCAATTTCATCAAGGCACGCATCAAGAGCGGCAGCCATATCCTGATGCATGGTTTCAGGATCCGAACCTTCGACAAAATATGGTCTGTATCCGTAACCATTCATAAGGCTCTCCAGCTCATCGTGCGGCAAGCGGGCGAGCAGAGCTGGATTGGCGATTTTATAGCCGTTCAGGTGCAGAATAGGAAGAACAGCTCCATCACGTGCTGGATTAAGAAATTTGTTTGAATGCCATGATGTGGCAAGCGGACCTGTTTCAGCTTCACCATCGCCGACAACACAAGCTGCAACAAGATCGGGATTGTCAAAAACTGCGCCGAATGCATGGGAGAGCGAATATCCAAGCTCTCCACCCTCATGGATTGACCCGGGGGTTTCGGGGGCAACATGGCTTGGTATTCCCCCGGGAAATGAAAACTGCCTGAACAGATGTTTCATGCCGCTCTCATCTTCCGAAATATTCGGATAATATTCACTGTATGTGCCTTCCAGCCAGACATTGGCAACAATGGCAGGGCCGCCATGGCCCGGTCCGGCAATGTAAATCATATTCAGGTTCCGCTGCCGGATTGCACGATTAAGATGAACGTAAATGAAATTGAGTCCGGGAGTGGTGCCCCAATGCCCCAGAAGTCGCGGCTTTACATGTTCAGGTTTCAGCTGTTCCTTGAGCAGCGGATTGTCCATCAGGTATATCTGCCCGACAGAGAGGTAGTTTGCTGCTCGCCAGTAGGCATTGATCAAGTGCAGCTCCTCTTGAGAAAGCGGTTTCAATGGCTCTTTTTCTGTTTTTTGAATGCTCGTTATCATCGTTGCTCTCTATGGTTAAATTTCATTGCTGTGGGCTTTTCAATGTTTCAAGAACCCTCATGGTATGGCGGGCAATCATAAGCTCTTCATTGGTTTTAATAATCCGTAACTCAACTTGTCCGCTCTCGAATGATATTTCAGCTGAATTTGTACTGTTTTTCTTCTCATCAATCCTGATACCAAGAAACTCCAGACCGTCGCAGATTCGACTTCTGATTTCAGGTGAGTGTTCACCAATTCCACCGGTAAAGACCAGGGTATCAAGTCCTCCAAGGACTGCAGCAAGAGTTCCGATATATTTACGGGCCTGATAACAAAAGAGCTCAACAGCCTGTTTTGCAGAATCGTCAACCTGTTCCGCATCGAGCAGGTCACGCATGTCGTCAGTGCTCCCGGAAACTCCGATCAGTCCGGACTGACGGTTCACCATCTCTTTGATGGTCGCCGGAGTCATCCTGTTCTGCTGCAGCAGAAATAAAATTACACCAGGATCAAGATCGCCGGTTCGAGTACTCATCACCAGTCCCCCGGCAGGAGAAAACCCCATCGTGGTTTCGATGCTCTTTCCGTTTTTCACAGCAGCCATGCTGGCCCCATGACCAAGATGGGCAAGAATGATCCGCTTTTCCACTGCCGGCATCCCGCGTTGACGCTTGAGCTCAAGAAGGATGTACTCATAAGAAAGGCCATGAAAGCCGTAACGCTGGACACCCTCTTTACGAATGAATTCGGGCAGTGCATAGAGCTTCGCAACCGCAGGCATGGTGGAGTGAAAGGAGGTGTCGAAGCAGGTCACCTGAAGGGTTCCGGGAAATAGTCCGGCGACATGCCTTACTGCCTTTATTGCCTGAGGAAGATGCTCGGGAGCATAAGGGCTCAGGGTATCGAGCGACGCAATAAGCTCAGGAGTTACGATCTGAGGGTTGGAATAGTGGGGGCCGCCATGGACGATGCGATGCCCGACCGCATCAGGTTTTCTGCCTTCATTCTGCGACAGAATCCACGAAAAGACATAATCGCATGCAGTATCATGATTTTGAGTTTCGACACCTACACTTGCAAGAGAGTTTCCCTGATTATCCTGGACTGAAAACATTCCATGCGGGTTCCCGATTTTTGTCAGTGAACCGGTAAACACAAGTCGTTCAGCCTCACCGATCTCATACAAAGCAAACTTTATACTTGACGAACCGGTATTCAAGGCTATAATTTTTTTGGTTAAATGCATAGAGGATTAAATATACTTGCGTTCTCTGAGGTTACGGTCACTCATACTTTTTTATTGATGAGTCGCCGATAAAACCAACGCTTTGTCATCTCTGCCGAAATAATGTATAGGCCGACTATCAACACTATCCAGCAATAGAATGCGACTGGTAACCTTGTAAATCCGAATATCGGAGCCAAAGGAGAAACAGGAAGTGTCAGGACGGCCAGAACCACCAGAAGAGTTGCTATGGTCAGGTACCTGCCTGGAAGACTTTTGAAAAAGGGCAGGCGGGTACGAATCACCAGAACAATAAGCGATGCTGAGATAACCGACTCCACAAACCAGCCGGTTTGAAAGAGGTTTTCTTTTGAATGCAGAATAAAGAGCAATACCCCAAACGTTACAAAGTCGAACACCGAGCTCAGAGCACCGAAAGTGATCATATAACGCTGGATAAATCGAATATTCCATCGATGAGGCTGCTCAATGTTGATGGCATCTACCCGATCACTCGCAATGGTCATTTCCGGAAAATCGGTCAGCAGATTGGTGAGTAGTATCTGCTTTGGAAGGAGCGGCAGAAAAGGAAGAAAAAGAGAAGCGCCTGCCATACTGAACATATTGCCGAAATTAGCGCTTGTCGCCATAAAGATATACTTCATGGTATTGGCAAAAGTTTTTCTTCCCTCTATAATGCCTTGTACCAGCACTTTCAAATCTTTGTTCAGCAGGACAATATCTGCTGCTTCTTTGGCAACATCAACAGCCGTATCCACTGAAATGCCTACATCAGCATCATGTAGAGCTGAAGCATCGTTAATTCCGTCACCCATAAACCCGACGACATTACCAGCCTTTTTAAGCGCAATAATTATTCGTTCTTTCTGGTTAGGTTCCACTTCAGCAAAAATATCAGTGTGACCTGATTTCCGGAGCAATGCAGCGTCGTTCATCCTCCGCATCCCTGAACCGGTAAGAACAACAGGTTTCTCAATGCCAATCTGTCGACCAAGACTTCCTGCAACCAGAGCATTATCACCTGTAATTATTTTCAGCTGAACCCCAAGTTTTTTCAGCTCCTTGATGGTGTCTTGAACATGTGGTTTCGGAGGATCAAAAAAGGTGACAAATCCCAGAAATATCATCTCTTTTTCATCCTGTCGGGTAAAATTCTGCTCGCTTTTCCCGGCTTTGTAGGCAACCCCGAGCGTTCGGTATCCTTGTTCGCTGAGTTTTGTATAGCGATCCATGATTTCCGGCCGTTTTTCCTCAAGCGCGACCAACTTTCCGTTTTCAGTTTCGGCGAAAGTGCACACTTCAATGACCTGTTTAAGTGCGCCTTTAGTGATCACAATATTTTCAGATGCGTTATGAATCTGCACCGTCAGGCGTTTTCTGATAAAATCATACGGAACTTCACTTTGCACCGTAAAAGAGTTCTGTGCGTCCGGGCGGCTGCCGACAATCGAAGCATCAATCGGGTTGCGAAATCCCTGTTGCATTGAAGCATTGAGCCATGCATACTCCAATACTTTGTCGGATGCTTCTCCTGAAAGGGATAAGGCATCATGCAATGTTACTTTTCCCTCTGTAATGGTGCCGGTTTTGTCTGAACAGAGGATGTTCATGCTGCCGAAGTTTTCGATTGAGGAAAGGCGTTTGACGATAACCTGCTGAGCGGCCATATTGCGTGCGCCGGAAGCAAGATTGACCGTAATGATGGCCGGGAGCAACTGCGGGGTCAGACCGACGGCTAAAGCGAGTGAAAAAAGAAAGGAGTCAAGAACCGGTTTGTGGAGAAAAACATTGGTGGCAAAAATAATGAGCATAAGGAGCAGGGTAATCTCCATCAGCATATACCCGAACCGACGGACTCCCCGTTCAAAATCAGTTTCAGGTGGCTTCAGTCTCAGGCTGTCAGAAATTTTTCCAAATTCTGTTTGTCGGGCTGTTTTCATCACCAGCACTTTAGCTTTTCCGCTGATGACATGTGCGCCCATGAGAACCGTGTTGATTCGCTTTGCCAGAGGTGTCTCTGCGGGTAAAACAGTAACGGTTTTCTCTACAGGGTATGTCTCTCCTGTAAAAACTGCCTCATCAACAAACAACTCTTTGGACTCAAGCAACAGGCTGTCGCCGGGGATCAAATCACCGGCAGTCAGTAACACCACATCTCCTGTCACGACCTCTTCGACATGAATCTCTTTTTCCTTGCCATCACGCAATACCCGGCAATTGATCTGCACCATTTTCATTAACTGATCGAGAGCATTGGCGGCACCTTTCTCCTGCCACCAGCCAAGCAATCCGCTGACCAGCACAATGATCAAAATGATTATAGCATCCGTATTGTCCTTCAAAGCAAGAGAAAGCATGGCAGCAACTATAAGCAGTAATGTAATCGGGCTTTTGAACTGCAGCAGGAACAGCATGACAGCAGATGTTTTCGAACTGCCTTTCAAGGAGTTTGGTCCGTTTTGCTTTAATCTGTCCTGAGCAGATCTTTCCGATAATCCCTGCAAATCACTGCTGACTTCCAGTACCGCCTTATCAGGGGTAAGATTCCAGAAACTATCCGATGCTGACTGCCGGGACTCCGGAGTTTTCATTGAATTCGTTCTCGTTTGTTACCTGTTATCAGCGTCCGCGACCACCATCTCGTCCACCTCCTCGTCCATCGCCGAAAGGATGACCGTCACCACCACTGCGAATGTTCCCGGGACCGCGGTTATCTCCACCACTTCTGCCATCTCCACGATTTCTGCCATCATCATCTTTTCGCCCTTGACCGTCACTCGTTCCTCGACCATCAAACAACCCTTGATTACTATTGATGTGTGAGTCTCTCTGGCTTCTGCGATCGTGTTGATCATTATTGTACCAGTACTGGCGGTCATGCTTCCGATACTCGATATCACGGAATCTTCTTATATCCGGAATCCGATGTTCTCTAAACAAGGGAGGTAGAAGCTCCCCGGTGATGACAATCCATGGGCCATCGTAAAACGAGGAGTTGTACCAATAACCGTTATTATATAAGTAGTAGTAATTGTCGTAATACATTAAATCGTAAGGGCTTTCCGTTGCAACTGAATAGCCGAGCTCAGGTACATATATAAATGTTGGCGGAGAATCTATATAAATGGATGGCCTGCTGCCAAGAGCAAGAAGAGGAACATTGACTTCTGATAAAGCAACGTTTGGGGAGTTTATGAGAAGTATCCCTGAGATCCCCACTGCGGTCAAAATATATTTCTTCATGGTTACATAGTTGTTAAATGTTAATAAAACCAGAAGATCACCGACACATTAATTCCAATGAAAAAAAGAGATTAAAAGTTGCCTTTTATGGGAAGTGTGGAGTGGGAATTGGCGGACGATGCTACTTGTTGCTTCGTTTAAGCATAAAGATCATATAGAGGACAACAGTAAGGTTGATAGAGGTAAAGCATATTTTAAGCCATGTAAAGCCTTTGGCAAGTTCATAGATTTCTATCGGTAGATAAATCCCGCCACTTAACAGTGCAAACCACTCTGACCATCGTTTTGCAAACCAAAGCCCGAAGCCCTCAACAAAGCGCATGGCAGCATAGAGCAGTGCAAAAAATGCAAGTGCACGCAGACGGCCATCCGTCAGATTTCCGGCAGCTTCGATAAAGATTTTTGGAACGTGTTTTGCCGGGTTGAGATGCAGATGCCCGACCAGTTGTTCTGCAACAACCTGAATGTCTTTATGCATCAAAGTAAAAGCAGCTAACCCGGTAAGCAGCACCAGAAGGCCCTTAAAAGCCTCAAACAGTGCGATAACCTTGAGGCCGCCTTTCTCTTTCTTGATTGAAGAGATATCCGTCATAATATTCATGTAAAAGCTGGTTTTTTGCCTTCAATGATAGGGTCATTCCGGTTTCATTAAGCAAGGTTATGAAAAAGTTATAGTATTCCCGCAAGATCAGGAAGTTGAAAACTTTATTCAGGACTATCTTGGACGCTGGAACATTCAGGACACCGTTATTTAAACGGCATCAAATCCGGTAAGGTTTGAGAAGTTGTGGAGGTAAGAGCCACCTTCGCTCCGCTTTTCTTGATTGCCAGTTTTGGATGAGACTGATAAGCAGAGGAGCGCGATGAATTAAGAATTGCATTTGCATATGCAAAATGATATACATATTTTATGGAAAACGGATGAAATTTGATGGATTCGACTGGGACAGCGGCAATCGAGCCAAATGTCAAAAGCATGGAGTCTCGATCGCTGAAATCGAAAGCCTGTTTTCAGGAACACCGTTAGTGGCACCGGACGTTCTTCATTCGAGCAAAGAACAGAGATTCCGTGCTGTAGGTCAGACAATCAAAAAGCGTCCTTTGTTTATTGTTTTCACGCTGAGGAAAAATGGTGGAACGCTCCTAATCAGACCGATTAGTGCGCGGTATATGCACAAAAAGGAGATAAAAGCTCATGAAAAAGAAATTCCCTGATTTTAAGACAGACGCCGAAGCCGAAACCTTTGTGGAGACTGCCGACCTGAGCGAGTATGATTTTTCAGGCATGGTTCCAATGCGCTTTGAATTGAAACGAAAGGATACGTCAATCAGTCTCCGTCTGCCTGAAGAGTTGTTAGACGCTGTGCGCATTCATGCAAAGCGCGTTGGTATTCCGTATCAACGCTTCATGCGGTTGGCAATTGAACGAGCAGTGAAGCCAAGTAAACACCCGCAACAAATGGACGGCAGCACCCAAAAGGATCAACAGCTTTAGTATCTGCGCACGCCGATAACGCGGCCTGTTGGAACTTGAGTAGTTTTGCCTTTATTGTCCTTGCTTTCCATTGCAAGTCCAAGAACTGAACGACGTGGCATGGATACTCTTATTAGGTTATTACTGTTCATCCCTGCATGCCGTTTTGGAATCGGTGCCGCTGGCATGGAATGGAACAAATTATTTGCATATTACAGTACCTGCACTACCTATCCCGATGTATTCCAGATTACCGATCTTGATGTGTGCAATAAATCGTTTGTTCTCAACGGTCTGCAAAACTCAACTGGATTATGGCAATACTGTTGGTTAAGCATTCATAGGACATACCCATGACTACTGAAAGCCATATCGAGCATAGCCTGATCGATACATTGGAAGATCTCAAATACACGTATCGTCCAGACATCCGCGACCGAGACGCACTGGAGAACAATTTCCGCGAAAAGTTCGAAGCGCTGAACCGTGTGCATTTGACGGATGCAGAGTTTGACCGGCTGCTGGATCAGATCGTCACCTCGGATGTTTTCGCCGCCGCCCGTCATCTGCGCGAACGCAACAGTTTCGAGCGCGACGACGGTACGCCACTGTTCTACACCCTGGTCAACATCAGGGACTGGTGCAAAAACACCTTTGAGGTGATTAACCAGCTCCGAATCAACACCAGCAACAGCCATCATCGCTTCGACGTGATTCTGCTGATCAATGGCGTGCCGGTGGTACAAATCGAACTGAAATCTCTGGCCATCAGCCCGCGCACTGCCATGCAGCAGATTGTCGATTACAAAAACGACCCGGGCAACGGCTACACCAGAACACTGCTCTGCTTCCTGCAAATCTTCATCGTCAGCAACCGCAGTGATACCTGGTACTTCGCCAACAACAACAGCCGCCACTTCAGCTTCAACGCCGACGAGCGTTTTCTGCCGCTCTACCAGTTCGCCGGAGAAGACAACAAGAAAATAACCCATCTGGACAGCTTCGCCGAGAAGTTTCTGGCTAAATGCATTCTGGGCGAAATGATCAGCCGCTACATGGTGCTGGGGGCCAGCGAGCAAAAACTGATGATGATGCGGCCTTACCAGATTTATGCCGTCAAGGCTATCGTGGAGTGCATTCACCAGAACAGCGGCAACGGCTACGTCTGGCATACCACAGGCAGCGGCAAAACACTCACCTCCTTCAAGGCATCCACCCTGCTCAAGGATAATCCGGATATTGACAAATGCCTCTTCGTCGTGGACCGCAAAGACCTCGACCGGCAGACGCGTGAAGAATTCAACAGGTTTCAGGAGAACTGCGTCGAAGAAAACACCAATACCGAAACCCTGGTGCAGCGGCTCCTCTCCGATGACTATGCCAATAAGGTAATTGTTACCACCATCCAGAAGCTCTGCCTCGCCCTCGACGGCAGCAACAAACGCAACTACAAGGAACGGCTGGAGCCGTTGCGCAACAAACGCATCGTGTTTATCTTTGACGAATGCCACCGTTCGCAATTCGGCGATAACCATAAAGCTATCAGGGAATTTTTTCCCAATGCCCAGCTTTTCGGCTTTACCGGTACGCCGATCTTTTCAGAAAACGCCAACTATCAGCAGATTGAAGACCGGCAGGCCTCATTTAAAACCACGGAAGACATCTTCCAACAGCAACTGCACGCTTACACCATTACGCATGCCATCGAAGACAATAACGTCCTGCGCTTTCATATAGATTTTTACAAACCCGAAGGCAGGAACAAACCTAAGCCGGGCGAAAGACTGGCAAAGAAAGCCATCGTCGAAGCCATACTGGAAAAACATGATGCCGCCACCGCCGGGCGAAAGTTCAATGCACTTCTGGCGACAGCCTCCATCAATGACGCCATTGCCTATCATGAGCTGTTCAAGACCATTCAGGCGGAAAAGCAGTCTAAAGATTTCAATTTCCAGCCATTGAACATCGCCTGCGTCTTTTCACCACCCGCCGACGGTAATAAGGATGTTCAGCAGATACAGGAAGATTTGCCGCAGGAGAAGGCCGACAACCAGTTCGCCCCGGACGAAAAAAAGGCGGCACTCAAAGCCATCATTGCGGATTATAACACTCAGTATGGTACCAACCATCGAATAGACGAATTCGATCTCTACTATCAGGATGTGCAAAAGCGCATCAAAGATCAGCAATACCCTAATCAGGACTTGCCGCATGCTCAGAAG
>Ga0118677_10016000_pt1 | contig 10346 bp, 10 predicted proteins | sample AliMusrvi5mmetaG_FD_86154 | JGI IMG/M metagenome (GOLD analysis project Ga0118677, IMG submission 86154)
CAAGTACTCCCGTTCAATAACTTTTTCACGATTCGGACACCTCTCTCACTATGAAAACACGTGAATCATTACTGGCACCGGAATTACTGAGTACCGTGACGCAGCCGGGCCTTGAAGTGTTTCAGGTCACCACGGACCCGGCGGTCGCCAGTAACATTCTCTACAACTACCGGGAAGCGCTCGATCCGTCCTCGCGGTTCGCGCTGGTCAATCGCGTCGGCAAGGACGGCGCAGCGGTGTGGTTGTGCGACTTGGAAGACAACTTCGCGCTGGAACCGGTGACGGGCAATAAACCCGTCAGCAGCGGCCATTTTGGGATCGCTTTTTCGCCGGATGGCCGTTGGATCTGGTGCAACCAGTTTGTCAACGGTCGCCTCGAACTGCGGCGCCGGGCCGTGGCCGGCGGCGATTTTGCGACTGTCTTCGCGCTCGATTTGGCGCGGCCCGAATTCGGTGGCCGGAAGATTTTCGATGCGCGCTGGCTGTCCTTCTCGCACGACGGACGGCGGCTCCTGTGTGTGGTGGTGCTGGAAGGCGTGAGCAAATACTACAGCATGGGCGTCCTGACGTTCGACATGGAAAAATTGGCGCTTCACACCGTGTTCGAGACCGGCCCGCGCAACTGGAACAACAAGAGTCAGTACGCGCCCTGTTTTGGGCCGCAAGGCGAGTATCTGATCAGCGCCGGCGACCAGGATACCCAGGCCTACATCGATGCCGCCGATACCGCGCCGCATTGGCGCGGTGCGATCATGCTGCCGAACCCGTACCGGTCGACGCGACGACGCAACGGCTGGGTCGGCATGTGCCCGGCGGCCGTCAACTCGACCTGACCCGGCACATCACGCGGCCGGATGTCTGCCACATTTGCGTTGCGCCCGATGCGAGCGTGATGGTGTGCGACACGATTGGGTATCACGAAGGACTGGACTGCTACCTGTACACGGCCACCTTTGATGCCGACGCCGACGGCCCGTTCATCCACCTCGCTATCTGCTGCATCCCAAAAGCTCCTGGAAGCCGTACTGGTGCGAGTGCATGCCCTGTTTCACGCCAAACAAGAAATGGATCCTGTTCAACTCCGATTATCCCGGCGTGAACCACTACAAGGGGCAGCGGCACACCGGGCAAATTTTTGCGGTCAAAGGATTCGAGTTGCCGGTGGAGTGTGGTCAGACTGCTTCGTCCGCCAGGCGTTTCGCGTGGTCAATGAGATAGAGGGGAAGGGACAACAAACGATAGGAGATACGCGTTCCGTCATGCATCGTATCGTTCGCATCCATCAAGGAAGGTTTATCGGCGTTGAAGCGCACGGCCAAGCGGGCCTTCTTCTCGGCCATGAACTGCCACAGCGATCGCAGCCGCCCGGTCTTTCCCGCCTTGACCTCCACCGGCACGATGTGACCGCCGCAGGCGATCACGTAGTCGACCTCCGCCGCGGATGTCGGCTTTTCCCGCGCCCAGTAGAACAGTTCCGGTTCCTCCCAGAACGGTCCGGCATGAAGCAGATGTTGCCCCACAACCTGTTCGACGGCGGCGCCGGCATTCACCAGCATCAGATCCGGCTCTCGCTCCACGGCAGCGGCCCCCAGGCCGCAGGCCCGCAGCAGCAGTCCGCAGTCGAGGAAGAGAACCTTAAAGGCATCCTCCCTGGCCGTCGCTCCCATCGGCAGGCCGGAGCACGACGCTTGCCGAACCTTGTGGACAAGCCGCGCCAGTTCCAGCAGATGCAGACAACGACCGATCTCCCGCGCCGGGTCCTCTCGCGATACGTTCGCGAACTTGAATCTCTGCCCGACGAGGGCCGGCACTCGCCCGAACACCTTGAGCATCCGATCGTGGTTCACTCGCCGCCCGTACTTGGCGAAGTCGTCGCGAAGCGTTCCGAGGATCGCTTCCTTGGCGCGGTCGGCCTCCAGCAACGAATGCGTGCGGGCATAGGTCTCGACTGCCTCCGGCATTCCGCCCAGCGCCAGGAATGTGCGGAACAGTCGCACGAGCGTTTGATGCGCGGTGTCCGGCATGGCCTCTCGGCAGCCGAAGGCCTGGAGGAACGCCGACCATCTTTCGTTCCCGGTCGCGTCGAGGAATTCGCCGAACGTCATGGGGCCGAGGTGCAAGTACTCGATGCGCCCGACGGGCATGGAGAACGAATGGTCCTCCAGCACAAAATCCAGCAGCGAGCCGGCGGCAATCACGTGGAGGCCAGGGAGCTCCTCATAGAAGTATCTGAGCCGCGCAAGGAGTTCCGGAACGGCCTGGATCTCGTCAAAGAAAATGAGCGTCGCTCCGGGAATGAGCCGTCGGTCGTATTCCAGTTCCAGCAACTGCAGCATCCGGGCAGGTGGTTCGTGCACGATCTTTCGCAGGAACTCCCGATCCCGGTCGGCATTGACGGTCAATTGGACGGGGAACTCACGTTTCGCAAACTCTTCGACCAGGTACGATTTACCCACTTGGCGCGCGCCCCGCACCACGAGAGGTTTCCGCTTCTCCCGTCTCTTCCATTCCATCAGATGGGCAAATGCCGTACGATTCATATGCTCCTTATAAGGGGTTTCCTGGGCGCAAATGTGTACAGAATGTATGGTTATTATCAAGGAAGAAATTGAAAAAAACAGTGAAAGCTCATCCACTCATCATTGCCGCCTCACCAACCGATGCGGCGAACTCCATGGATCGCGTCAAAGTGTTCGTCACGGCTCACGATCGGAAGCTGATGCTGGCGGGCGAGGGCGGCGATCCAAATATCGTTCTCGGGGATCGGGTGGCCGGCGAGCCGCAACTCGTGGCGGACGTCGGCATAGTGGCGTGCGGTGGCACTGTTCAACACCAACAAGAAGGATTCCGTCTCCAGTTCATCGAGCAGAGACTCCAGCGCCGTCCGTTGTCGCGAAGACCTCAGCCCGTAGCGATACTCCCCGAGTGTAACGGCCGGCAAGTGATGTCGATCCGCCTCGGCAGAGCGATCTGCAGGGACGGATCGCCAGCCAGCAGTGCGGAGACTGCGTTGGTATCGAGAATCAACGCCAATCCTCGGCGATGATTTTCTCAAACTCTGCGTCGATTACAGTTTGGACTTTCGCCGTGGCGCCTTTGGGGGCTTTGCCGAATACCGCCCGCCACCCATGGGGGCGCCGCGGTTTTCGCTGTTCGGCATCCAGTCGGTCTTCGATGGCCTGGACGAAAAAGTCCCGCATGCTGGTGCCCCGCAGCGCGGCCCGGGCCTTCATTTGTCGCAGCAGTGCATCGGGAATATCCAAGGTCGTTTTCACACGGATACCGTATAGCAACATTTACGGGTCGTCAAGACGCAACGCGGCAATGCGTACGTTGGGCGCATTCGGACACTGCCAACGTTCCATTACCGTCTGGTCGGAGCGCCCTTCCGGGCGCGACCGGCAACTTGAGACTAACTACCCCTGACGATCACTCGAACCAAAGGAACCACCCTGTCAATTTCATTTAACGGCCTCGGACTGCATCTCGGTAATCTCTCCCGGATTTCGAACACCGAATCGCGGTCGTGCTCCGCCGAAAATCCCACCGGCGCGAAAGGCCAGGGCGGCCGGTATCTGCCAAACCAAGATGAGATTGCCTCGACGGCATTCTGGTATCAAACCGAACCGCATACACCGTTCCCGCAACTACCCGAACGTGACCGACTGGAGATTATCTAATGCGCTACCACTCGACTTACCGTGATGAACAACTGAATCGGATCGCCTTTCCGCTCGGCGGCATCGGCGCCGGCATGGTCAGCCTCGAAGGCACCGGGGCGCTGGCGCAGGTTTCACTGCGTCACAAGCCGGATGTCAACCACGAGCCGCAGGTGTTCGCCGCGTTGCATGTGAAGGGCACAAAGACGGCGCGCGTGCTCGAAGGGCCGGTGCCGCCGTGGAAAGCCTTCGGCAGTGCCACCGGCGAACCCCAATCACCTGATGCTCGAGCTGGGCGGCGAGCCGATCACCGGCGATGGTTCGGACGATGGCAGCCAACGGCTCTTTTCGGAAAATGCTAATACCCGGACCTTGAGTGGTTTTTCCGAGGTGGAGAAGCAACTGGTGGCCCAGCAATACGGGAGCCTCGACAAGTGGGTGCGCAACAGCCAGCAGGGGTTTGTCGGTGCCGCCTGTGGCATCGTGGTCGACGATTGGGATAGTTATTTCCCACGGGCCGGACGCCAGGGCCGATTGGTGTTTGAGCAACGGACGGCTGACCGCCACACGTTTGCCGCCGATTCGGCCGCTTACTACCAACCGGCTTTTGATCTGACCTGTTTACGGCGGACGGTGTCGGTTGGCGCGGCCGGGGAAGTGTGGATTGTGGACGATATCGCAGCCGCCTCAGCGCATCGGTTCACATGGCGGGCATGGTTGCGGCGGGCCGCTCGGAGCGCTGGCCCGTTTCGGCTCCGGCTTGACCTGCCGTCCGGGATTGCGATGACCGTCGCCTGGATCGGCGAGAGTAACACCGGCGGCGAGCTGGAACCGCTACAGCTGACAACCGCGCCGACCTTTCCGACGAACCGGCCCGGTCTCGCCTGGCCGGATGCGGGCAGTGTGCGCTGCGATCTGGTTGCGAACAGCAGTCGGGTGCGGTTTGTCACATGCTGGATGCCGCGGGCATTGGAAGGCTTGGTGATTCGCGGGACAGGGGCGAATGCTTGGGAAGCATCCTGGAACGACGGTGCCAGTCGGTTTGTGCTCCCGGCTGAACTGGATCGCTTGCCGGAACCGATCGCATTGCATCCCGACAATTCCGAACGGGAGGTGCTCGGTGACCTCGATGAGGAACCCTTTGCGCTGCGGAATGAGCCGGACCCTGTCTTGTTGGATGCTTTGACCAATCCACCCAAGGAAGATTGGCGTTCAACGACAGCGGCGATGCAGACGCTCACGGTCCGCGGGAACCAAGCGGCCCTGCCAAAAATCGCCACGCTGCTGGAAGATGCGCAGCAGAATTACACTGTGCATTCCGTTGCCGCTTGGTGTCTCGGGCGGACGCGCTATCGGCCGGCGTTGGCGGCCCTGCGTCGAATGGCCGCGATCCCGGAAGTCAATACTGCCCACCGTGCGACGTGGGCCGTGGAGCGCTGCCAGTCCTGAGGAGCGGGCACGATGATCAAAATGCAATCCGCAAATTAGCGAAGACCGATCCATGACCAACCCAACTGAGCTCCCGCTCTCCAATGAGCACAAAAGATTGTTTGACGATTCGGTCTGAATTACGTACGTTATTCAGACCGATGGAAATAATACGATGAAACTTCAAGAAGATATTCGTCCGGTAACCTACCTGAAAAGCAAAGCGGCCGATTTGCTGGAACAGATCAATACCACGCACCGGGCGGTGATTATCACGCAGAATGGTGAGGCGCGAGCCGTTCTCCAGGACCCCGAAAGCTATGAACAAATGCGGCGTGCCATCGGCCTGCTGAAGCTGGTCGCACAAGGGGAGACCGATGTTCAGGCGGGCCGCATCGTGGCTGCGGATGAAGTATTCGCCCGCTTGCGCAAAACGATCAACGCCCGGCAGTCCTAACATGGCAGTGCCTCGGTTGTATGCTGTAAAGTTTGCTGCTGTTGCAGAACGCGATCTGCAAGCGATCGTCGAGTTTATTACCGCGGACGATCCGGTGGCCGCCCTGCGGATATTAGAACAGATTGAGTCGCGCTGTGCCGCGCTGAAACAGATGCCAGAGCGTGGACGAGTCGTACCGGAACTGGCCGCATTTGGTATCCACACCTATCGGGAGCTTGTCCTCGCGCCGTGGCGGGTAGTCTACCGGGTCAGCGGAGCCACCGTTTCGATTCTCGCCGTTGTGGATGGCCGAAGAAATCTTGAGGATATCTTATTGGATCGGCTCATTCGATGACTGGAGCGGAATGCGACTCGCTCACCCCATAGGGGAGTTTTGAGTCCAGTGCATCGGCCATTTTTCGTCGACTCAACGCGCCGTCATATGCTTCCTCAATCAAGGTCAAGTTGTAGCAGTTTGTCGCAGTTGGCATGGGTCCCGGTGCACTTCTGTGCGGTTGAGGTTTATAAAAACCCGCACCGGCATGCATATAGACACACCGGTAGCCGACTGTGTTCCCAGCAGGTTTTTATCCACATAAATCAGATCGGTCAAGGGCATGATTGGATCACCCTCACGCAACTCTTGCGGCCATGTCGGTCACAATCCGAAACGCTCGTTCAACATCGAAGGCTGCAAAATCTTCACGGCGTAAAACCGGACGCAACTGTGACTCAACTTGCTGTCGGAGCTCGGTCAGGCGTTGGCCCGAAACATTCACCGGCTCGTTGCCCGATACGGCAAGTTTCTGTCGAACAAAGCCAATCAACTCCGCATTGTTGGTCCGCAGTTTCAGTTTTCACACTGCGTAGTCGAGATCGAAAAAATCTCGGGCCGCGACCTCTCGCCGTGACAGTGCCGCCCGAAACTTTTCCGCAAACGCTTCCACCTTCGAAATACAGCTGATGGATACCGGGGTCACCAATGCCTGTGCTGTCAAAGGATTGAGGACAGCCGTCCGCGCTTGTCCTGCCATGGGTGGGGTCAGCAATGGCTCACGCAACGCCACTTCAATCTTGATCGTCTCCCTGCCTGCGATAACCGGCTCAACACTTTGCACTCTTGGCGGACATTCAGGCTTAACGGTTCGCGCAAGTCCCCAATCCTGACCACCCGCAGTTTTCGCATCTGCGCGTAGGCCAGTACTTGGGCTTCCTGCCGTCCAATCGCAGTTTTCACGACTGCAATCTATTTAATCGATAATCCCCTGACAAGGGATTTATAGCTTAATACAATACAACAGCAATTGGCGGTGATAGGGATTGGGCATGGCGGGTTAAACCCGTCGTTGTGTGGGCACGTGATGCGTCTGTGAGGCAATTCTGGGCAGACCAGGCCGATTGCTAGCGGGGTTGCCAACCTCCCCGAGAATGAGGGCCAGCACGACCATGATGCCGACTGTGGACTCGTGTTTCTGGCTGACGATGATTACCTCACGATGAGCCGGCAGTGGCTTCCTTGGTGGTAATGATACCTGATACAAGGTATCTGGGGATATTTGTGAATTCCAAGCAGTCGTTGACCAGTATTCGATAACTGCCAGAATCAGCACGAAGCACGCAGCTTTGTCCAGTCCACATGCACACAGGAGAAACAAATGAAAAATGTTTCCCGACGGGTTCCTGTGCCAGCGCCGATTTCGATACGATGTGAATCTCCTCCACAGGATAGGTCTCGTTCTCGACGCTGAGTTTGTAGTTCATAATTAACTCCGATCGCCTGGCAAGAGCAGCGGTCGGTTTCACCGTGCCGACCGCTGTCCTGCCATACCCATTACCAACCTCAACCAACCCAACCAAAGCCCGCACCGTAAATCCCTCACCTGGTGTCAACATAGCCGATCCCGCCCCGACAACAATCGGGGGAAGTGTGTAATCGGGAGGGATGGAAATACCTAGTCAAGGCCGGCCAAAATTCAACGACACAATAAACATCTGAACTATCGATGGCTATTCCCGCGACTGAGCCTACGTTGCAGTGGAGAGTCGAGGGCGAGTTGAAGTTGCAGTTGAGTGCCGAGCAGTTGGTGCAGTTAAGTGCAGTTGCAGATCAGCCTCGACTCTCCAATTAATTTTCTGCTCAGACCTTGTCCGCTACGCTGGCGTTACCTGGAGACCTGCTAGCCATCGTCGAGTTTATTACCGCGGACGATTCAGTGGCCGCGCGGCAGGTATTCGATCAGATTGAGTCGCGCTGTGCCGCCCTGAGGAAGCTGCCAGAGCGTAGCCGAGTCGTACCGGAACTGGCCGTGTTTGGGATTCACACCTACCGGGAACTTGTTGTTGCGCCTTGGCGGATTGGTTGCCGGGTCAGCGGAACCATCGTTTTGATTCTCGCGGTTGTGGATGGCCGAAGAAACATGGAGGATATCTTGTTGGATCGGCTCATTCGGTGACTGGACCGGTCGGCGATTCAGGCAGCCGTATTGTTCGAAGCGCGCTGGCGATATTGGTGGGCCAGGGCGCGCAGGATCGTGTCCAGAATTGCCTCGAGCCGTTGGCCGACATCTTCCGCCAGGAACCGCAGCACGAGGTAGCCATTTTCCTGCAGCAATGCATCTTTGCACCGGTCCCGCCGGTAGGCTTCCACACTGGCCAGATGTTGTGCGCCATCTAATTCAACCGCCACCCGCGCCGCCGCACAAAGCAGATCCACTTCCAGGCATCCGCGGCCATTGAACGGGATTGGCAGTTCCACATTGAGACCGAATCGGCCGGCGGTCGCGGGCAGAGTCTCCAGCCGGCGATAAAGGAATGCTTCCGTGGCGCTGCGGGCGCGATCCGTTCCTGTGGCGTCCGGCAACGGCGTCCGTGTCGCGTGCAGAAACAGATTCGCCAACGGCGCATCGACACCGTCCCGGACCAACCGTTTGACGCTGGCGGCATAATCATTTTTCCACGACGATTCGACCGGTAACGGCACGTTGGCCGGCCAACCCGGCACGGCGCTGGCCGGGAGCAGGATTCGATAACCCACGGCTTCATACCCGCGGCAGCGCCGGTCGAACATTCGCGCGAGCATCGGCACATCCAGATCGGCGTAGTCGTAGACCTGTACTTCACGCTTGTGATCATGGAGCCGATGCAATCGCCCGACGTATTGCGCGATCGTCCCGCGCCAGGAAATCGGGAGCGTCAGAAACAAGGTGTCCAAGCGGGCGTCGTCGAACCCTTCCCCGAGATAGCCGCCCGTCGCGAGCAGCACCCGCTCTTCCGCTTCAGGGATTGTCGCCAGCCGGGCGAAGAGTGCACCCAGCTCTTTTCGTCCCAGGCCACCCCGGAGCACAACCACATGCCGAATCGCGGGCACCAGCCGCTGTGCGAGGCAATCGAGGTGTTCGTTGCGTTCCGTCAGGACCACCGGCGAGCGTCCCTGTCGAACGGTCTGCACCACGTCGTCGCAAATGAGTTGGTTCCGTTCTTCGTTGGCGCTCAACTCCCCATAGAGATCGTGAAACTGAATGCGTTGATCCGTGTGCGGGGTTGTCAGTGGCCGGAACCCGGTGGGCCGGACCAAGACCGTATGCGTGAAGGGGTGCGCCGCCGCTTGTGCCTTGGCATCCACACGATAGCGGATCGGGCCGCAGTGCATGAAGATAATCGGTTGGTGGCCATCTTTGCGCGTGACCGTGGCGGACAAGCCCGTGACAAACTTCGCTTTCGACTGCCGCGCCACCTGTTCAAAGCTTTGCGCTGGCAGATGATGACACTCATCCACGATCAGGTGACCGTATTCACCGACCAGATCGCTAACGACGCCTTTACGCACGAGGCTTTGAATCAGGGCCACATCCAGTAATCCCGTCGGCTTTTTTCGTCCCCCGCCGATCCGTCCGATCGCTTTAGGTGGACAGTCGAGGAATGTCGCCAATCGTTCCACCCACTGTTCCAGCAACTGGCGCCGATGGACGAGCACCAGCGTATTCACTCCGCGCTGCGCAATCAGCCAGGCAGCGACCACGGTCTTACCGAAAGCGGTGGTGGCCGACAACACGCCGGTGTCGTGGGCCAGCAGTGCCGCCGCCGCCGCCTTTTGTTCCGACCGCAAATCACCGTGAAACACCAGCGCCAATGGTTTGCCAGCGAATCTTTCGTCACGGATCACCGGTTGAATTTTTGCGTGGGTCAACAACTGCAGCACGTCCGCGAGACAACCGCGGGGCAGACCGAGGTGCTGCGGATGATCTTCCGCACAAGCGATGATGCGCGGTTTATCGTACGTTGGCAGTCGCATGGCTTGCGCTCGATAAAACTCCGGATTCTGAAACGCCGCCAGACGGATCAACCGATTCCGCCAACTTTGGGGTAACGCCTCTTTCGTAATGTAGATTTGGTTACCCAAGACCAGTTCCAACGACCCCGGCAACGGCCCGGTCAGCGGCGGATCCGGGCGGTGCCGCGAGGGCGGGAGAATCCAGGGGGCGGCATCCTCCGCGTCGGTGACGGCCATCCGGACTCCAAGGATGGGACCCTTGGCTTCGGCGTCGTGAACGATTGTTTCAACTTCCCGGCGGCTGAGCTTGCGCACGTTCGCTAAAAAGGCCCATTGGTCGGCATGGGGGCTGCCTTGTTCGTCGAGGAAGACACTGTTGCCCGCTTGCCGCGCTTTTGCTTGGAGCGGCAACGCGATCAGATTGCCGAAACCGCCTTGGGGCAGGGTGTCTTGATTGGGAAAAAACCGATCATAAGAATCCAGCCCGATGGCGGGCTGGCGTTCCATGGTTTCGGTCAGCAAGAGCGTTCCCCTGTCTCTTATACACATCTGA
>Ga0118677_10016001_pt1 | contig 10345 bp, 11 predicted proteins | sample AliMusrvi5mmetaG_FD_86154 | JGI IMG/M metagenome (GOLD analysis project Ga0118677, IMG submission 86154)
GTGTATTTCACCGCCGTCCAGCCCTGTTCACGCGTCTTTGCCGCCAGGTCCGTCAGCGCCGCCACGTCGCGCTTCTCTTTGGGAATCGACGCATCCCAGTGCGTGAAATACACGCGCTGCTCTTTCCGGATCGGCCCGCCCAGCAGGCGGTGCAGCGGCACGCCGAGCCGCTTCGCCTCGATATCCCACAACGCCTGATCGATCGCCGAAAGTCCGGTCATCAGCGCCGGGCCGTTGCGCCACCTGGTCGCCACGTAGTACACGCGATTCCAGTGCTCTTCGGGACCGGAAGGATCGCGCCCCACATACTCCGGTTCCAGCCACCGCAGCACGGCCTCCGCGATATCGGTGCGGCTCTCCAGCGTCGCCTCGCCAAGGCCGGTGATACCGGCGTCCGTGTAAACCTCCACGAACATCAGGTCGCGCCAGCGAACCGAAACTTTATGAATACCGAAACCGGTGATTTTGACGTTTCCCGAAGGCCCGGCCGCGAGCAGCGGCAACGCCCCCAATCCACTCAGCAGCGAACGGCGAGTCAGCACTCCGGAATGATATCTCAGAGCCCGCGCGGCAGAGCTGCTATAACCGCTTCCAGCCGATCCAGCGCCCCCACAAAAAAGTGATCCGCCGCCTCGATAAACTCCAGCCGCTTCGGCTCCGCGAACTTCGCGAACGCAGCCTCCAGCTCATCCTTCGGACCATGCACGTCGATCGTGCTGTGCACGAAATACTTCGGCAGCCCGCACCCGCCCAGATAATCGAACTTCCCCAGCGTCGTCGGAAAGCCCACGCCGATCAGCCGCTCCGGCCGCGGCTCCGGCATCCGGCAGCCCAGCTTCAGCGCCACCCGCGACCCAAACGAAAACCCCGCCATCGCGTACGGAAGCTCCGGATACCGCGCCCGCAGAAACTCCAGCGCCGCCCGCGCATCTTCCATCTCGCCCGGCCCGCCGTCGTGCTTGCCCTCGCTCAGATTGACGCCGCGAAAATTGAACCGCAGCACCACGCTGCCCGATTGCCGCAGCCCGCGCGCCATCCGGTAAACCACCTTGTTGTGCATGGTGCCGCCGAACAGCGGATGCGGATGGCACACCAGACAAGCCTCGGTCGGCTCGCCATTCTCCGGTTCCTCGAGCAGGGCTTCCAGCCGGCCCGCCGGACCGGCAATGAAATGCGATTCGATTCGCCGCGGCATCTCTGAGTGCGGCCTAGTTGGTGCGGAAATTCGTGTATTGCAGTTCGATGCCGAAATCCGAACTCTTCAGCAGCGCAATCGCCTGCTGCAGGGTGTCCCTGTCTTTGCCGCTGATCCGCACCAGATCGCCCTGAATCGCAGCCTGCACCTTCAGCTTGCTGTCCTTCATCTTCTTGACGATCTCTTTCGCCTTCTCGGTCGCAATTCCGGAAATCAGTGTGATCTCCTGCTTCACGGTCGAGCCGGACGCCGAATTCACCGTGCCGTACGTCAGGTTGCGAATCGGCACGCCGCGCTTCACCAGCTTCTGATTCAGAATTTCGATCACGGCTTTGAGCTTAAAATCATCCGCGCTCGTCAGCACCAGCTTCTTGTCTTTTTCGTTCAGCTCGATGTTGCTCTTCGAGTCTTTCAGGTCGTAGCGGGTCGTGATCTCTTTCATCGCCTGCTGGATGGCATTCGTCACTTCCGGCAGTTCAATCTGCGATACCACGTCGAAACTGTTATCGGGCATTCACAGTTAGTTTACAGAATCTCCCGTTTACAGGATGGACCGCACCATACCGCCATCCACGGGAATGGTCGCGCCGGTGACATATGCGGCCTGTTCGGACGCCAGAAACGCCACCAGCGCGGCCAGTTCCTCCGGCCTGCCCACCCGTTTCGCCGGAATCGGCTGCGCGATTTCCGCAAGCGCCGCCGCCTCGTCCATCCCGCGTTCCAGCCTCGGCTGAAGGTGCATCTGCCGCACGCGATCGGTCAGGATCAGCCCGGAAGCCACGTTGTTCACGGTGATGCCGAACGGCGCTACCTCGTCCGCCAGCAGTTTCGCCATCCCGACCACTCCCAGCCGCGCCGCCGTCGATAACACCGACCCCGCCAGCACGCTCTTCGTCGACAAGCTCACGATGTTCACGATCCGGCCCCAGCGCGCGTCCTTCATCGCCCCGATCACCAGTCGCGAAAACCGCACCGTGCTCATCAGATTCAGTTCGAGAGCCTTAACCCATTGCTCGTCACTGAACTGTTCGAAGCTGCCGAACGGCGGCCCGCCGGCGTTGTTTACCAGAATATCCACGCGGCCAAACGCCTGCACCGCGCCCCGGTAGATCGCCTCGCACTGTGCCGCGTCGGTCACGTCGACGCTCATGGCCCGAACATCCGAACCCGTCTGTTCCCGCAGCGCGGCCGCCGTGGCCTCCAGTTCCGCCGCATTGCGCGAACCGATCATCACCCGCGCGCCTTCCTGAGCCAGCGCCAGAGCGCTCGCGCGCCCCAGCCCCTTGCTCGCGGCGAGCACCAGCGCGGCTTTCCCGCGGAGTCCAAAATCCATAACTAAGCCTTTGTGTTGGGTTTGCGTCCCGCGAGCGCGGCCACTACGCGGTCCGTCATCTGGTCGATCAAGGCCGGCATCGCGGCATCCAGAGCCACCGTGACCGCCGCGCGCACCAGTTCGGGGTCGATCACCGCCACTGAGCGCGGGGCCTGCGCCACAGGGGCGACCGCCGCCACCGCCGGCGCCGGACGTTTCTTATTCCCCTGCACGAACCGCCCGATCGAACTCAGCAGCAGCGTCGCCTCGAACGGCTTCTTCAGTATGCCGTCCGCGCGAACCCGGTCCACCTCGGCCTCGTCGATCCGTTCCACCGCGCCCGCCGTCAAAATCACCGGCGCGCCGCCGTGCCGCTTCACGTACTCGCAGACTTCATAGCCGGAGACCTCCGGCATCGAAATATCCGCGATAATCAGGTCCGGCTCGGCGTCCTGCAGACGCAACATGGCCACGCGGCCATCGCTTACCGTGATGACCTCGTGGCCTTCGTCGCGCAGAATTCTCTCCCCCATCCGTTGGGCATGGGGGCTGTCATCCGCCAGCAGAATCCGGCTCATTGCTTCGGCGGAGCGGGCGTTTCCGGTACCTTTGCGGCAGGCGTCGTATTCGTCGTCGGTCCCGAAGCCGCGGCGGCATCCGTTGTCGTCGGCGTCTTGTTCTTCTTGGCGGCTTTCGCGGCCTTGGCCTGCGCCCGGGCCTGCTGCTTCTGGAACTCTTTAATCTGCTGCGCCGTCGCCGGATGGTTCGTCGGAGGCGGAGCCACGGCCGCCGGCTCGGCCGGTGCCGCGGACTGCCCGTTCGACCCGACGCTGGCCTTCTGCTCTCCGGTCCCCGCGCCTTCCTTGCCCACCACGCCGTTCTGCGAGCTCATGCGGGCGTCCGGACCCTTGTCCAGATTCTCCGTATTGCCCACCACGCCGCCCACCACGTCGCTCACGCCACTGGTCCTGCCCGCCGCCACTTCCGGCACGCTGACGGGCACCGACGGCCGAATCGTCGTCATCGCCGGCGTGCCGGTCTTCGCCGCCAGACTCATGTCCGGACGGCCCGAAACCATCCCGACCGCCTTGCTGACCAACCCCAGCTTCTTGCGATTCTCCAGTTCGTACTTCTGGTGCGCGTAAGCGTTCGCGTCCGCCTGCGGCACCGGCCGCTTCATCGCCGTCAGCCGCTCTTTCGCGCCGTCCACATGCTGGCTCAGCGGATAATCCTTCACGATCTTCGTCAGCGCGTCCGCTTCCTGATTCTCGAAGCGGTCGCCCATCTTCCGGTACGAATCCGCCCCCTGCCAGAGAGCCTGATCGGCGCCGCTGTAAAGCGGATACTGGCTCGTCACGTAAGCGAAACGGCTCGCCGCCGCCGGGAAGCTGCCTTTGTGGTGATAGAAATCGCCCGCCCGGTATTCCTTGTCCGCCAGCACTTCCTGCACCTGCAGCAGCTTTAGCTTGGCGGGTTCCGCGAACTTCGAGTTCGGGAACTGATTCAGCACCTGCCGGCACTCGTCTTCCGCGCGCGTCGCCTGGCTGGCGTCGCGGTCCGCTTTCTCCATCTGTTTGTAATGGATCTCGCAAACCTTGAACTGCGATTGCGCCGCTTCTTCCATGTTCGGATAGAACAGGATGAAGTCCTTGTACTCCGCTTCCGCCTGCGCCAGACCGTGCGCCCCGCCCTCGCGGTACCAGCTGTCGGCGATGGCCAGCTTGGCTTTCGCCAGGAATTCGCTGGTGTCGTACGTGTTGATCAGCGTATTCAGCGTCAGCCGCGCCACTTCGTAATTGCCCTTCTCGATGTTCTTGATGGACCGGTCGAACAGCACCTTATCGGGCTGCAGCGTGTCTTTCGAGATCGGGGTCTCGTACTTCTTCCGCCGGAACGGAAAACCGAAGCCGGAGAACAGCAGGATGGCGAGCAGGCTCGCGGTGATAACAAAGAGGGGATTGCGTCGCTGCATCAGATATCTTCCATATTATCGTGGTTTGCGCCACCACCCCCTCCGCCCGGCGGATTGGTGCGGCGCGCTGGCCAAAAAGACGTAAATTCGTGAAGAACACACGCACGCCGGTACCCAGCCCCGGCGCGGCCGTAAAACTAAACCTTCGCCGCCGTGGCCAGTTCCGCGATCTGTTGCATTTCCTTCACGGTTGCAGCCGGATCGGCACTCCCGAACACATGGGAACCCGCCACCATCCAGTCGCACCCCGCCTGCACAATCTCCGTCAGATTGTCGTGATTCACGCCGCCGTCGATCTCAATCGCGAAACCCAGCCTCTGCTCCCGCCGGATCTGGTCCAGCTTCCGGATCTTGTTCAGCGCGTTCGGAATGAACTTCTGCCCGCCAAAGCCCGGATTCACGCTCATAATCAGCACGTAATCCACGGCGTACAGAATGTCTTCCAGCACGCTCACCGGCGTCGCCGGATTCAGCACCACCCCGGCCCGCGCTCCCATACTCTGGATGTGCCGGACCGTCCTGTCCAAATGCCGCGCGGCCTCGTAATGCACGGAAACCTGATCCGCTCCGGCTTCAATAAAAATCGGCGCGAACGTATCGGGGTCCGTAATCATCAGATGCACATCCAGCGTCAGCGACGTGATCTGCCGCACCGACTTCACCACCGGCGGCCCCAGTGTCAGGTTGGGCACAAAGTGCCCGTCCATCACGTCCACGTGGAGCATCGTTGCCCCCCCGCGCTCCACTTTTGCGATATCTTCCCCCAGCCGGGCAAAATCGGCCGAGAGGATCGAGGGCAGGATCTGAACCATTTTCCAGCGCTATCTTAGCACGCAAAAAGCGCGAATTTTCACCCCATGGCCGGTCGATCCCGCCGCGTCCCGTTCGATAGTCTTACAGAGGAAAACAAACATGCGATTCATGGTTTTAGTCAAAGCGAACGGGAATACCGAGGCCGGGGTGATGCCCAGCGAGCAGCTGATCGCCGAAATGACCGCCTTCAACACGGAACTGGTAAACGCCGGTATCCTGCTGGCGGGTGAGGGATTGCAGCCGAGTTCCAGAGGCGCGCGCATCCGCTTTTCCGGCACGGAGCGCAGCGTGATCGACGGGCCCTTCGCCGAGACGAGGGAACTCATCGCCGGCTACTGGATCTGGCAGGTGAAATCCCGCGAAGAGGCTATCGAGTGGGCGAAGCGCTGCCCGAATCCCACCGGTGAAGAGTCGGTGCTGGAACTCCGGCAGATCTTTGAACCCGGGGACTTTGGCGAGGCGCTCACTCCCGAACTGCGCGAACAGGAAGAAAGCCTTCGCGCGCAGGCCGCGAAACAGACCCAAAGCCCGGCCGCCCCGAAGCTCCAGGTCAGCCCGTATCTGAGTTTCGACGGCCGGTGTGAAGAAGCCTTCGGCTTTTACGCGCAGGTTCTGGGCGGGAAAATCCAGGGGCTGTTTCCCTACGCGGGAACGCCCGTTGAATCGCACGTCCCGGAGGACTTCCGCTCGAAGGTCATGCACGCCACCCTCACCTTCGGCGACCAGACGCTCCTCGGTTCCGACGTGCAGCCGGACCGCTATCAGAAGCCCGGCGGCATGCAGGTCTCTCTGCAGATCGGCGACCCCGCCGAAGCCGAACGCATCTTTCGTGCGTTCGAACCCGGCGCCACCGTCACCATGCCCCTCCAGAAAACCTTCTGGTCGGAACGCTTCGGCATGCTCACCGATCGCTTCGGCATCCGCTGGATGTTCAACTGCGAAGGGCGCTGAAACGGCTACACTCATTCTCAGTGTCGTCCTCTTTTCCCGGCCGCTTATTCTCTGATCACGCTCTCTCCCGTCGTCTCGAACGCGCCGAAGGCGCCGCCAACGCCGCCTACGTGGAAGCCCGCGCCCGTCTTCATCCGGAGACGGGCGCCACATGGCAGGATTTCGACGGCGCCTGGGCTATGTTCGACACACCCGACTCGCCGGTAACCCAAACCTTCGGTTTGGGCATGTTCGCTGAAGTGACCGCCGCCGCGCTCGATCGCATCGAGGCTTTCTTTCACGGCCGCGGCGCGCCGGTCACCCAGGAAGTCAGCCCTCTGGCCGATAAATCCGTCTGGCCCCTGCTCACCGCGCGGCGCTATACACCCGTCGAATTCACCAGCATTCTGTTCATGGAACTCGACCCGGACCGCTTCCCGGCCGAGTTCGGCTGTGGCGACCTGCAGGTTCGTCCGGCATCCCCCGGCGAAGCCGAACTCTGGGCCGCAACCGCCGCCCGCGGCTGGACCGCCGAACTTCCGGAAATGGCCGAGATCCTCGCCCCGCTCATGACAACTACCTTTCACGTGGGAGGAGTCACGCCCTTTTTCGCGCTGCAGGACGGTAAGCCCATCGCCACCGCCGCCCTCAACATCCAGCGCGGCGTCGCGCTTCTCGCCGGAGCCAGCACCGTTCCGGAAGCCCGCAAACAGGGCGCGCAGCGGGCTCTTCTCGGCGCGCGTCTCCGCTTCGCCGCTGCGGCCGGCTGCGATCTCGCCACCATGGGCGCGGAACCCGGCAGCGCCTCCCAGCGGAACGCCGAGCGCTCCGGCTTTCGCATCGCGTACACGCGGACCAAATGGAGCCTCCCCGCTCCGGCCCCCCAGGTATAATTACGGGGAAGCCCGCCAAAGGAAATCAGCATGCCAGAGCCGCAGAGTTACGCGAAACACGCGAAGTTTGTCCCGCTTTATCACCAGGTGCTTTTCGGAATTCTCCTGCTAACCCTGATCGGTTCGCTGGTAAATCTCTATAAATCCCTCGGCGATCATGAACGTATTTACAGCGCCTCGCTCATCGCCGCGCTCACCTTCGCGCTGATTCTGACGGCCCTTTTCGCCCGTGTGTTCGCGCTGGGCGCGCAGGATCGCGTGATTCGCGCCGAAGAGAACATGCGCCACTACATCATGACCGGAAAAATGCTCGATCCCCGTCTCACCGTCAGACAGATTGTCGGCCTCCGCTTTGCCTCCGACGGCGAATTTGTCGAACTGGCCCGCAAAGCCGCGGAGCAGGGAATGTCCATAACCGACATTAAAAAATCCGTGAAATCCTGGCGCGCGGATAACGATCGCCTTTGACCTTGCTGCCCCTCGTCCTCTCCTTCTTTGGCTCGTGCCTTGCCTCCTGCCTGGTCACGTGGCTCGCCATCCTGGGCTGCCGCCGCTTCGGCGTTTATGACGTGCCCAACGAGCGCAGTTCCCACGTCGCGAAAACGCCCCGCGGCGGCGGCGTGGGCATCTATCTCGTCGTCCTGATCGCCATCGCCATCTTCTGGCGAACCGGATCCCTCGACCCCGCTCTCGCCGCCTCGCTCCTCATCGGCGGCGCAATCGTCGTCGCCATCGGTCTTGCCGACGATTTGCGCGGCCTCTCGGTCCTCGTCCGCCTCCCCGCCCACCTGGGCGCTTCCGCCCTCGCCTCCTGGTGGCTGCTGCAGCCCGTTCTGACGTATGGCCCCGTTCTCAACGCCCTGCTGCTGGCGTTTTGCACCCTGTTCGTCGCCTGGTCGCTCAACATCTACAACTTCATGGACGGCATCGACGGCATTGCCGGCGTGCAGGGCGCCTTCGCCGGTCTCGCCCTCATCCTCTTCGCCGGCGCCTTCGGCTTCCTCGGCGCCAGTCTCCTGGGATTCTCCCTGTGCGGTGCCTGCCTCGGTTTCCTGGTCTGGAACTGGCACCCCGCCCGCATCTTTATGGGGGACGCCGGCAGTGGGTTCCTGGGCTTCGCCATCGGCTGCTTCGCCCTCGCCTCCGCCGTGCGCAGCCCGGCCTTCTTTTGCACGTGGCTGATCATCCTGGGCGTCTTTACGGCGGACAGCAGTGTCACCCTCGTCACCCGGACCCTGCGCGGCCAGAAATTCTACCAGGCGCACCGCCTCCACGCCTACCAGCACCTCGCCAAACGCCTGGTCAGTCACGGCAAAGTGTCCGGCGGAGTCGTCGCCATCTGCGCCCTCTGGCTCCTGCCCTGGGCCTGGCTCAGTGTCTCCCGGCAAGACTACGCGGTACCGATCCTGACCGCCGCTCTCGCGCCTCTTTTATTCGCCGCGATCCGCCTCCGCGCCGGCCGTGAAGCCCTGTAAGAAATCCCACTTCCTTGTTTTTCAGGTTGGCGATAATGGCGAAGGAGAACGCATCATGACCACTCAGGAAGTTGCCGACAAACTCGTCAGTCTCTGTTCGGAAGGCAAGTTTCTCGAAGCCACCCAGGCTCTCTATTCCCCTGACATCGTCAGCCTGGAACCCGTCGCCCGTCCCGGAGGATCGCGCGAAGCCAAAGGCCTCGAGGCCGTGCTGGCCAAAGGCGAATGGTTCGCCGCCAACCACGACATCCACTCCACAACAGTGGAAGGGCCGCTCGTCGCCGGCTCGCACTTCGCCGTCACTTTCAAACTCGAAATTACCTTCAAACCGGAAAACAAACGCTTCACCATGGAGGAGATTGGGGTTTACAAAGTGGCGGACGGCAAAGTCGTGCACGAAGAGTTCTTCTACGCCACGTAGCTCCTGACCGCCGCGCCCCCCGGGGGCCTGCTCATGCCGGACAATGTTCTTATGCAGGCGCCCCCCGGTCCGCGCGGTTCCGAAGTCCGCGGCTTCATCCGCCAGACCCTCCCGTTCCTCCACCAGACCGCCCGCCGCTTCGGCCCCATCTCCTCCTTCCGGCTTCTCAACCAGCGCCTCTACCTGATCGACCAGCCCGACTGGATTCAGGACATTCTCATCACCCGCCAGCACCTCTTCGTCCGCGACACTGGCGCCACCCTGCTCCGCGAACTTGTCGGCGACGGCCTGCTCACCCGCGACGAACCCGCCCACAAGGAGCGCCGCCGCGTCCTCCAGCCCGCCTTCCACCGCGCCCAGGTCGCTTCTTACGCCGATATGATGGTCGCCGAAACCCTCCGCCACGCCGCCCCGTGGCAGCCCGATGTCCGGCTCGACATCGTCGCCGAGATGAAGCGTCTCACCCTCACAATCGTCGGCGCGTCCCTGTTCGGCGCGGACTTCAGCGACAGCGCCGCCCGCATCGCCGCCGTGCTGCAGCGCGTCATCGACCGCTCCCGCTGCATCGTCCCCGTTCTCGCTCTTCTCGAACCCCTCGCCCTCCGATACCGCCGCCATTTTCCGGCCGGCCCCAGCCTCTTCTTCCGCTCGGAGCGCGCTGAACTCGAAACCATCCTCGCGCCGGTCATCCGGCAGCGCCGGGAATCGCGGCAGAAGGACATGTTCTCCCTCCTCCTCGCCGACATGAACGACCAGGACGCCACCGACGAAATCGTCACCATGGTGCTCGCGGGACACGAAACCACCGCCATCGCCCTCACCTGGCTCTGGTACCTGCTCGGCAAACACCCCGCCGTGGAAGCGCACATCCGCGAGGAACTCCTCCACGTCCTCGGCGACCGCGACGCCACCCCCGACGACCTCCCCCGGCTCCCGTACACCGCCATGGTCTTCCACGAAGCCCTTCGCCTCTACCCGCCGGCGCCCGCCTTCGGCCGCCGCCCCGTCGAGGACATCGAACTCGGCGGCTACCGCATCCCCCGCGGCGCCTCAATCCTGCTTAGCCCCTACATCACCCAGCGGAACCCGCTCTGGTTTCCCGATCCCGACCGCTTCCTCCCCGAACGCTGGCGCGGCATCTCGATTCCCAAATTCGCCTTCTTCCCCTTCGGAGGCGGCGCCAAGGTCTGCATCGGCGAAGGCTTCGCCCGCATGGAAGCCATGCTCGTCCTCGTTACCCTGCTGCGCCGCTGGCGACTCCGTCCGGAGACCGACCTCGACGTCGGAACCCAGGCTGCGCTCACCCTCCGCCCCGACCGCCCCCTCTGGATGCT
>Ga0118677_10016002_pt1 | contig 10345 bp, 9 predicted proteins | sample AliMusrvi5mmetaG_FD_86154 | JGI IMG/M metagenome (GOLD analysis project Ga0118677, IMG submission 86154)
TATCTCCGGCGTCTCATAGACGCGAACCCGGCTCAACCGCGCTCCTCCGGCAGACGTGACCACCGGTTCCAGCCGTTTCCACGCCGCAATGGCAATATTCTCCGTCGTCGGGATCAGCTTCCCGGCGGCAAACTCCGCAACCTCCAGGTTCAGGTGGCGATGGTCCCAGGCCGACAGCACCTCCTGCTCCATCACGTCCTTCAACCACTTCAGATCGACCACAAAGCCCGTAACCGGGTCCGGCTCGCCCTCGACCGTGACCTCCAGCGTGTAGTTGTGCCCGTGCCCGTTGCGATTGGCGCAGCGTCCGAAGACCTGCTCATTCTTTTCCGCAGGCCAGGCATCGTTCCAGTAGTAGTGCGAAGCGGAGAAGGTAGCCCGCCGCGTGAGAAAAATCATTCTTGGTCCTCATACGTAAAGATGCCGCAATCCGCCCCGGGGTTTCACCCAATGCAGACTGCGTTTCATGTCTTCAAAATTCCAGCCGCAAACCTCGTGGTTGAAAACAATCGGTCCGCTCAGCCCGAACAGCTAGAGGCTAGAAGCTAGCAGCTAGAAGCTGAAATCTGCCGCTTATCCCGGATATGTTCTGCCCTTCCAGCTTACCCGCTTCAGGATTCGATGCTGAAACCAGCTGCGATAGAGCAGGACCACAAACAGTGGCAGTCCCAGCGGCGCCAGCGCGCAATCCACAAACGGAAAGTTCGACTTGGCCACCCGCGCATAAAACCGCACCAGGTTCCTGAGCCACAGAATCATCAGCGGCACAATCAGCCACAGCAGCCGCGGTTGGCGATAGAGCTTCACCACGTCGAGTCCGCTGATGTAGATCGCGAATACCACGACCGAAGCATAGGCGCTGGCTGTTCCGAAGCTCCGCATCTGCGCCAGGTCGGCCAGCAGGTAGCCGCGGCCGTTCTTGGGCGCCGAATTACTGGCGCGCAGGTTCTCCAGCTCCGCAAACCGCTTCACGATAGCCAGCGACAGAAACAGAAACAGCGAAAAGCCGGCCAGCCAGTGAGAGATGGGAGTCAGCGTCGCCGCGCCGCCTGCAAGCAGGCGAAGAATGTACAAGCCAGAGAGCACCATCACATCCACAAGAACAATCTTCTTCAGATACCAGGAATAACTCAGCGTTGTCGCCAGGTAGAGAAGCAGCCATCCGTAGAAGCTGCCCGGAAGCATCCGTCCGCCCGCAAGTCCGACCAGCAGAAAAGCCGCCGAAATGCAGATTCCGCTAAACGGCGTCAGATCCCCGGACGCAAATGGCCGCAACCTCTTGCGCGGATGCCGGCGGTCAGCCTCGATGTCCAGCAAGTCGTTCACAATGTAGGCCGACGAGGCCGTCAGTGAGAAACAAAAGAACGTCGCCAGTGCTGTCAACAGCTTGCCCGGATTCAACGAGTGAGACAAAAGTACCGGAACAAAGATGAGCAGGTTCTTGGCCCACTGGTGCAGCCGCACCGCCTTCAGCAGCGATTGCAGGGCAGGCTTGCTCTCCTTGAACTCGAGTGCCGGCCGAATCTTCCGGGCACGCAGTCCCATCCGCAGTCCCAGGCTCGGATTCGCTACCATCGCCTCGCCGGCGTGCGCCAGCAGCGGCAGATCGGGCGTGTCATTGCCAATGTAATCGAACCCATCCAAGCCCAGCTTTGCTCGCAGCCCGGCGAGCTTCTTGCTTCCGGTTAAATTGGTCGCGCCGTCCGAACCCAGCACGTCATTAAAGATGGCCAGGTGGGTGGCGACCCGTCGCGCCAGCCGCACATCCGCGCCCGTAGCCAAATACATTGCGCGTCCCCGCGCCCGCTCCTGCTGAAGATAGAGCAGCAGCTTGCGATTGTAAGGCAGATGCGCAACGTCCAGCGAAACGGAGTCGGTAACAAACGCCTTGAACGCCGCTTTGCCCTTGAACAGCTTTCCAGGTAGCGCTAGCACCAGCGCAGGGCGCGTCCGCATCAGCACCAGCAAGGAGTCGATCAGCGTATCGGACTTGACCAGCGTGCCGTCCAGATCGACGAACAGAGGCCGTAAGGCTGCGTCAGTGGCTTCTGGCTTGGAGATGATTTGCGACAACCGTTCACCTCGTCGAGGTTCGCTGGCCAAACGGTCAGGACCGGGAACGCTGGCCACTGATGAATCCGGAACGGCTCAAGTATACAGCCGGCCTTGAGTGAACCAAAGCCCTTGTCGACCGGCATCGGAGAGGGATCTGAGTCTTTACCCGCGGCCTGGCGGCAGCGTGAAAATTTGGTGGAGCTGAGCGGGATCGAACCGCTGGCCTCCTCGTTGCGAACGAGGCGCTCTCCCAGCTGAGCTACAGCCCCACGACCTTCTTATCTTACCAGTGCCAGGGGGAATTCGTGAAGAGCACGCAGCGCGCCTTTATGCCGGAGAGAAGAATGTCTGCAGGTTTTATCCCGGCCGCGCATCCATGGCTGCAGGACGCTGAGGCGCCTTAGGGGAGAACCAAGGGCGACTCAGCGTCTCGATAACAGCGAGACACTAGGATTCCGTCTTATCCGGCGCGGAATTCATGTTGGCCAGAAACCTGGTGCCACTGTTCCACGTGCTCATGGTTTGCTTTCCCCCCGGAAACTCCAAGCATTTGATCTTCGTGGTTCTAAAATCGATCTTCTGCTGAGCGAGCAGGGCGACACCATTGTGCAGATTCTCCCGCGTGGGTTTGTAGTGGCCGCTCTCATTGCCGAAGGATGTCAAACGCCCAGCCTCTGCTTCGAGCACGCCAGCGCACACCACGTCCTTTCCAGCGTTAAAGGAAGAATGGTTGAAGAATCCGCCTTTTGCCAGCTTGTCACCGGTTTGCAGGCACATTGTCAATAGATTTCCGTACTTGTCTATCGCGTACGGGTAGATCGAATTCCCCGTAGACAGTGGTTTGTTGAAGTCCTCCATCAAAAGTCCTCCTTTGACGAGCAGGACGTGCTTGATGCGCTCCTCCTTGTCCAGATAGAGCACGGCGCGTTCGAGTTTGGTCTTGTCCATGCTGGCGGGATCAACGATCCTTTGACCACTGCTATTCAAGATAAAGATTCTGTTCAGGGCGTTAAAGTCGGCGTCCGTCAAATCCTCGAACTTGCGGGTCCCCAGATAGGCGCCAATCTGTTCCTTTTGCGTTGTTTCGTCGCGACCTATCGGTTCGTTTTTTAGAGCACTCCCAATTGCCTCGTGCATCCAGGAACCGCTGATGGGATTATGGGTCTTGTTCCTTTCATATTGCTGGCGCTCGGCCGCATAACCGCCACCCAGCGGCTTGAGTTGAGGGTCCTTGCCGGTGAGTTTTGATATCTCTTTCCTCTCCGCAAATGTCCAGTACTGAAAATAATTCCAGCCCTGACGGCCTAGCTGTTCGACGATGGCGCGCCTCATGGCGCACTGGTCAGTCTGCTTTTCTTGTTTGGTCTTGAGCCACTGCTGGCAGCTGTCGCACAGATGGAGGGCCGTGGCCTGCTTGTCATCGATATTGGGCGAGTACCGCTCGCTTTGAAAGCCCTTCAGGGCGATATCTACAAGATGGAGTGCCTGATCGCGTCCGCGATAAAAGGGGTTGGCTGGCGTGGTTGCCTTCAGGAATTCTTCATAACTCATGATGAAAGGTACAGGGGCGGGCATAAGGAAAATCCTTTCCTTTTCAAGAAGCAAAGAAACGAAGCCGCAGGACCACATCCACAAACCATGCGGCTGCATGGCGTTTGTGTAGACCCCATTCCGACGCGAGGGGCGGATGGATTGGAGTGTGTGCCTGTTGCTAAGTTGGAAAGTATAGTATCACAGCCCAGACAAGAAAGGCTGGCAGTGGGGTGCTGTAACATCCAATAACTCAACACAATCCTGGCTTGCGGGCAGCAAACGCGGATTGTGTTGAGTCATTGGGCGGCGCAGAACAGGATTCCTGCGGCGGAATCCTGCCTGACTGCGGCTATAACTGGTTCATATTCGCCAGGAACTCGGCATTGTTGCGTACCTTTTCCAGACGGCTGATTAACAATTCCATAGCTTCCACAGGCGACAGCGGATTCAGAACCTTGCGCAGAATCCAGATTCGCTGCAAATCCTCCTTGGGAATGAGCAGTTCTTCCTTGCGCGTGCCGGAGCGCTGGATGTCGATCGCCGGGAAGACGCGCTTGTCCACCAGCTTGCGGTCCAGAATGATTTCCATGTTGCCGGTGCCCTTGAACTCTTCGAAGATGACTTCATCCATGCGCGAACCGGTATCCACCAGCGCGGTGGCGATAATCGTCAGCGATCCGCCTTCTTCAATGTTGCGCGCCGCGCCAAAAAAGCGTTTGGGCCGCTGCAATGCGTTCGAATCCACGCCGCCTGACAGTACCTTGCCCGATGGTGGCACGATGGTGTTGTAAGCGCGCGCCAGACGCGTGATCGAATCCAACAGAATCACCACGTCGCGTTTGTGCTCGACCAGTCGCTTGGCCTTCTCGATCACCATCTCGGCCACTTGTACGTGGCGTGCCGCCGGCTCATCGAACGTCGAACTGATGACCTCGCCCTTCACCGACCGCTGCATATCGGTCACTTCCTCGGGCCGCTCGTCGATCAGCAGAACGATGAGTACGATTTCGGGGTGGTTGGTGGAGATAGAGTTGGCGAGCGACTGCAACAGCATCGTCTTGCCGGTGCGCGGTGGAGCTACGATCAGCCCGCGCTGCCCTTTGCCCACCGGCGTCAGCAGGTCCATCACCCGGCCGCTGATACCTTCGCGCACCGTCTCCAGCTTTATGCGCTCCTGGGGATAAAGCGGCGTAAGGTTGTCAAACAAGATCTTGTTGCGCGTCTCCTCGGGAGACTCAAAGTTGATGGCTTCAATCTTGACCAGTGCGAAGTACTTCTCGCCTTCATGGGGCGGACGCACGTTGCCGCTGATCGAGTCACCGGTCTTCAGGTCAAACTTGCGTATCTGCGATGGCGAGACATATATGTCGTCCGGGCCGGGCAAGTAGTTATAGTCCGGCGAGCGAAGGAACCCGTAGCCGTCGGGAAGAATCTCCAATACACCCTCTGCGAAAATATGGCCTTCCTTTTCGCTCTGTGCCTGGAGAATCTTGAAGATAAGATCCTGTTTACGAAGGCCGCTTGTCCCTGGAATCTCCAGGGTGCGCGCAATGCGGCTAAGCTCTGTGATGTTCTTTTCTTTCAGTTCTGCGATGGTCATGTTCACCTGCAAGGCGGGATGTGTGTGAGGGGATGCGGAAGGGAGGTGTGCTCCGGGATGAAACCAGGAGGGAGTGCAAAAATACAGCCGGCGCAAACCAGCATTGAGGCATCATCCGAACTCATGTGGAGTATCGATACGCCGAGGAGTTGCAGCTTCCAATTGAAGGCTGCCTTGAAATCTTTGTCTGCTCAACTAAGCTCTTTGAGAAACTCCGTCAGGCCGCACGGCGTCTTTCAACCAGTTGAGCGGCGGGCGCCTCTACGGACGCCACGGTTCCTGGGTCGGTCGTGTGAAAGCGTGCTAAGACCTCGTTGGCGGTGTCCTGCAGCCGTGTATTCGGCTTGTGCAGCTTGCGCGTTGCCTTGCTTGCCAGTTGACAGAGCTGGTAGCGATTGGACACATGAGAGAGTGCCCCAAATACCAAATCGGAACGCATTTCAATTATCTCCTTCATCAGTCGCCTGCCCGGCTGGTACTACTTGGCGCCGCCGGTGCAGCACGGGATAGCCGATTCAAGCGAGGGCTGCCCCAAATGTTCACTTCAATGTTTTAGACGCACAATTGGTGCTTCCAGTTCAAAATCTTGACGCACTCTCGCGCAGGATGAAACAGGCCTTACGCAATATCGCAGTTACAGATTGCCGCCTTGGGAAACCATGTGTCCGGTGTTTCCGTTCTCGGCGGAATTCAAAACGCACCGAGGGCATCAAAACAGGAGCCTCAGCTCAAGAATATGATGCGGGAAATGTCTCATGGGCACGCAAGATCGCACAGCGCAATCTGCCCTATATGGATGGCTTTTTTGAGAGTATACTGAGTCGCCTCCCAGGTCAACAACTTTTTCGGTTTAATTCCTGTCTTTGCCCAACGTTCGAGTCCATGCCGCTTCAAATGCGTAAATCGTTTTTCATCTGAGAGATGCGAAAGTCTCCGCAAGCCACCAGCCAGCACGATTACTTGCGGCGGCGGGCAGGACGCAACGGCGTCCCATCTGGATCGGCAGCAAACAAAGGCCTATCCCGCCTTTGACGGCGCGGAGACTTTAGATCAGGCGATCCCTTCTTGGGCCGAACCAGCAGCTCATCCAGACGAAACATTCCGATGAACAGCAACAGAATCAGAGGAATCGCTACCAGAAGGGTATCCCGGCCAGATTTCAGAATCTCATCATTCATCTCGTACCTCCGCTCATTTGGCTGACCGCCAAAGGGATCTTCAAGCTTCCTGGCGCTCGCTGTCTATGAAATTGCGTTACTTTTCACTCCCGAAGTAACGTAGGTGTTATTTGAGTAGTAACGAGGCGGTGACTTCTGGAAAGACCGGGCGGTCAAGCTTCTACCCAGATGAATTACCCTTGCCTCCTTCGGATCATTCGGCGTGAATCAGGTACTGATTGGCTCGGGACCGTCGCGAAGAAACAGGCCTGGCTGCCTTCCGTCCGGCACGCAATTGCTTGTCGACAATCAGCGGTTGTCGCCGGAACTCAGATAATTCGCAATCCCGCACTGGCAATGGACAATCCGATGACGCCCTGTGTTACCTGCGAATCGGCGAATCGCGCCATGGCCGTCCATCAGGATCGGTCATCAGGAGTCGACCGTTCTCGTCGATGCCGGACGCCGGTCGACGCATCGTGAGTCTTTGCTTGGGAGCGGCGAATAGCTCGTCCAGACGGAAGAGTCCGATGAGTAGCATTCCGAGAAACGGAACCGCAAACAACAGCGTGTCCCAGCCAGATTTCAGAATTGTGTCTTGCATGTGTGACCTCCGCACTCTTCGACTGCGCGCATTTGAAACTTCTTACGCAGTCCAGTTAGTCATCGGCCACAAATTAGAAATACCTTAAAATCCCAAGTAATGCCTCGTTGCTTGATAAGTAAATAGCCTGACTTTGGCTTCAGCTTCTAGTCTCAATCTGGCGGCTGCGCCGGGTTTGCAGATTGCGCGCCGGGCGCTTCGTCCTCATTCGCGAATATTTTGAAGAGTCGCCCCATCTCGCGCGAGGCGAGCCGAATACGCAGTCCTCAGCATGGCAATGAACTGCTCCAAAAGTACGGCTTCTCTACGCCCAATAGCTGCGATCCAGCGTGCGGTATTGGATGGACTCGGCCAGGTGGGCTACGGTCAGGTGCTCGGCGCCATTTAGGTCGGCGATAGTCCGTGCCACTTTCAGAATGCGGTCGTGCGCCCGTGCGGTCAGCCCTTGCTGCTGCATAGCACGTTCCAGCAACCGCTCAGAATCGGCGCCCAGTTCGCAGTGAGTGCGGATCTGACGGGTCGTCATCTGCGCGTTGGCGTATATCTTCTCTCCGGCCTTCCTGAATCGCTGCTGCTGCCGCTCGCGCGCGCCCATCACCCGGTCGCGAATCTGAGCAGAACCCTCTGCTGCCGCTCCTCCGCGCAGTTCCTTGTATTGAACCGCCGGAACTTCAATATGTATATCGATGCGGTCCAGCAATGGGCCCGAGATCTTGGCCACGTAGCGCTGAATCATCGGTGGAGTACACATGCACTCCCGCGACTTGTCGTTGAAGTATCCGCACGGGCAGGGATTCATGGCAGCCGCCAGCATGAACCGCGCCGGGAAGCTCAGCGACATGGATGCCCGTGCGATCGTCACCGTATGGTCTTCGAGGGGCTGCCGCATCACTTCCAGCACATTGCGAGGGAACTCTGGCAACTCATCCAGAAAGAGCAGCCCGTTGTGCGCGAGCGATACCTCGCCCGGACGCGGCACCGCTCCGCCACCGATCAGACCTGCGTCGGAGATCGTGTGATGCGGCGAGCGAAACGGACGCTGCGTTACCAGTCCTGCCGCAGCATCCAGCACTCCGGCAACGGAGTGAATCTTTGTGGTCTCCAGCGCTTCCTCAAATGTCAGGGGCGCCAGGATCGATGGCAACCGCTTGGCGAGCATCGTCTTACCCGAGCCGGGCGGGCCGATCATTAGAATATTGTGGCTGCCTGCCGCGGCCACCTCCAGCGCGCGCTTCGCCGTCTGCTGGCCGCGTACATCGCAAAAATCCACGCTGAAGTGCTGCAGTTCTCCAAGCAACTCGGTTGTGTTTACGCGATAAGGCTCGCGCTGAATCACGCCCAGCAATGTGGTGTTCAGCAGTTCCAGAACATCCAGCAACGACGAGACAGGATAAACGTTCACACCCTCCACCACTGCTGCTTCGGCAGCGTTGGCCGCAGGCAGAATCAGATTCGGAATGCCCTTTTCGCGCGCAAGGATCGCAATGGGCAACATGCCGGGAATCGGACGCAAGCTGCCATCAAGCCCCAACTCTCCCACCAGAAGGAACTGGCTGAGGTCATTCACACGAAGTGCACCATACGCGCCCAGAATCCCCACGGCGATCGGAAGGTCGAAGCCCGAACCTTCTTTCTTCAAATCGGCCGGCGCCAGGTTGATGGTGATAAACGTGGGTGGGATTGTGTAGCCGGAGTTCTTGATCGCGGCGCGTACGCGATCTCGGCTTTCGCGCACAGCGGCGTCGGGCAGGCCTACTGTGTGGAAGACGTCCTTCTCCGCGACCACGCCGCTATAGTCCACCTCTACATCAATGAGGTTGGCGTCGATTCCGTATACAGCCGCACTGAGAACTTTAAAGAGCATGGATTTCAGTGCACCGAGTTTACCAGATGATAGGGACCTATCGGTTGTGAGCAATAACCACAATGCTAAACAAGCTCAGGACGAACCGAGTTTCAGAGAGCCCGTAAAGCGAGTGGATAAGGCAAATGCTTGAAGTGTACTATCGAATGCGATGATCAATTCTTCGACGATTGCCCGCTGCGCGAAAAGCTCGGCACTGTCCGCGGCAATTACCTCACTTTCCATTCTGGCGATGATTGTTCTTCGGACGGGACTTGATCTTCTTTTCGGAGTAAGGCAGCATTTTAACTGGATACCGGCGCTGGAAATGTCCTTTGTGGTTGGAGCATTATGGTTCTCCGTATTCTTTGTGTGGAGTTTGGTCGCTGCGGTGGGGGCTGAGCCCGTTGCTGAAATACTGGAAGAAGAAACGCGTGAGCAGGAGTTAACTGCGCGACCGCTTTCCGGGTTTGTAGCCATGGAGTATTACTGGCTCATCCTGAATCGGACCTTTGTTGTTTTTATTGCGCCGGAAGGGTTGTTCGGGTGGAGGGCGCAAGGAATGGTGACGAACGTGGACCGTAACTACTACGAACCTTACCAGCAGATGTTGGAGGATACGGAATTTCTGCGCGCCCGTGAGGCGATCAAGAAGTTGTCCCAGCTGCGGGGAGGTTTCTTCCTGGAGCGGTCCAAGATCACCTCGGTTGCGGCTTATGACCGGCAGAAATGGGGAATGGGTGGCATCCTTCACTCGGGACGAATTCTTGTGCGGCTCAACTCGGGCCAATCGCGCGAGTTTATTCTCCTGGGCAGCGTTGATCGAGAGGACGTGCGGAATAGGATCGTCCAAGTGCTAGGTACTCAGGTAACATCTGTCGTGTAGACGGTCCAAGATGACGAGTTTATTCGACCTGTACAAAATCGGTGTCGGCCCTTCGAGTTCGCATACGATGGGGCCAATGCGCGCGGCTTTCCGCTTCGCGCACGAACTCGAGCCAAATGGGCTCCTTCATCGAGTTGCCCGCGTGCAGGCTGAACTCTACGGGTCGCTGGCTCTCACCGGTCTCGGTCACGCTACCGATCGCGCCGTGCTGCTCGGTCTCTCCGGCAACGAGCCTGCGACCATAGATCCTGCGGTCATCGAGCCTGTGGTTGCCGGTATCCGCGCGGCTAAGAGCGTCATACTCGACGGCGCTCGTTCCATATATTTCGACGAGCCCCGCGATCTTGTCTTTCACCGTGACATCATGTTTCCACCTGGCGCGCAAACCCACCATCCGAACGGCCTTCGCCTTACCGCTTTCGATACGTCCGGCTCAGTCGTCGATCAGCGCATCTTCTTTTCCATAGGCGGCGGATTCATTACCGAGGACGTTGCATCTTGCGCTGATACTAGCCACAAATCTCCCGATCAGCGTCTGGCTGCGGTTCCATTTCCATTTCACAGTGCGGATGAACTGCTTGCCGTCGCGCAGGCCAACGAACTCTCCATCAGCCAACTCATGCTTGAGAACGAGTGCGCCCTTGTCGACCGCGGCCTGCAACGTGCC
>Ga0118677_10016003_pt1 | contig 10344 bp, 12 predicted proteins | sample AliMusrvi5mmetaG_FD_86154 | JGI IMG/M metagenome (GOLD analysis project Ga0118677, IMG submission 86154)
GCTCAAGATAGACCGCGCGCCGGAGCGGCGCAGGGCGCCACCGGTAAAGCATCTCCAGGATCTCTTCGGGGATATCGATCCAACGCTCCGTACTCATCTCCTGCTCGATCAAGTTCATCGGGAAGACTTTTTCGAGCATGTCCGGCGAGATGGGATTTCCGTCCGGCCCGAGCGGCGGCTGCATCGGTGTCGGCAGGTCCGCGGCAAGGTTATACCATTGTTTCGGCATATCTTTTTCGGTAAGCGTGATCTTGATATTTTTCACTTACGGGTCCTTTCTCGGTCTTTAGGAAAGAGGCGGGGCCGCGGGAAAATCGAGCGCCGTGTCCGCCACATGATTGATATAGTTCGTAAAAAGATTCATTGCGACGGCGGTGACCACTTCCAGGATCTCCTCGTCCGAACAACCCGCCTTTTGTGCGTCGGCAAAATCCTGGTCGGTGATATTCCCGCGATTCGCCGAAAGCTTCTTGGCAAATCCCAGGATGGCGTTCGTCTTGGGATCAGCGGACCTGGCACGGCGGCCGCCTTCGATCTCCTCCGGCGTAAGTCCCGCGTGCTTGCCGATCGCGCTGTGAGCGGCCACGCAATAATGGCACTGATTATCTTCTCCCACCGCGAGGGAGATCTGCTCCCGGACCTTCAGGGAAAGCTTCGCGTCGGCCAGGGCGCCGTGCATGCCCATGAAAGCCTTGAGCGCCACCGGCGCGTGGGCCATGGTCTTCATGATATTAGAAAGACGTCCCGTTTTGGCTTTGATCTTTTCCAGCAATTCTTTTGCCTCACCCTGCACTGTGTTCGGATCAAGCGGCTGAATACGGCTCATGGTTTCTCCTTGGAATGTTGGGAACGTTACCGCATCCTGAGATAACGCCGGGTTAAAGCGATCAGGAAGAGCGGGGTAAAAAGAATCCCTGAAAGAGCCTCGATCCCCGCGACGGCCTGCGTCCAGCCCATCGGAAGATAGTCTCCGTAGCCCACGGTCGTGTAAGTCATGACGCTGAAGTACAGCGACTCGGCGAGACTGATCTGCTGCACGAACCCGCCGGTGAGGATCGTTCCGGAAAGATGATAGCAGAACGCGCTCAGCACGATCACCCCAAAGGCGATACCCAGCGTGCGGAACGGCAGTTCCCCGTAGCCCCAGATCAAACAACTCAGAGAACTGAAAAACCAGCTCACCAGAGCGCCGAGGCGGTCTTTCCAGGGCATCTCCTGAAGCCCGATCGCCCCCGGGTTCCGCTCACGGATCTGCGTGAAGGTCTTCCATAAGCGCACGAGCCGGACATCCTTGGCACGGCGGTAACAATAAGAGACTTTCGTGAAATCCCCTTCCTTCTCGTAAAGAAGCGCGGCTTCACTGAAAAGCGTTTCGGCGTAAGCCCAATCCCTCGCTACAACGGCCTGGAGCGCGGCGGATTCATTGCGTGTGGCGGCGTTGCGGAGAGGCTGCCATCCGGTATGGATATTCCAGCAGGTCGCGGCGGAAGAAAAGCAGACCGCCGCCTTGAGCGGCTCCTTCGCCTCCTGGAAAAGTTTGGCGGCCTGATCGAAAGTCTGGAAAGCCTGGTCGATCTTGCGCTCGCCGCGGAGACGGTGCGCCTCGCGCTCGAGAGCAATGGCCTGCTCGATCTTGGTCGCCGACGCGCTTGGCGCGGTATTAAAGTGCGGTGTCTTCGGATCCATGGCGCGTATTCTACTCAATTTATCCTGTGCCCTCCAGCGAAGTTTCCCTGCGAGACCCTCTGAGTCCGAGGCTCAGAGGGGTGTCAAAGAATGAACCGGGAAATCTTCTCGGCCGCGACTTGGGCGCTCCGGACACAGTCCGTGATGCCGAAACCGTGAAAACCGTTCCCTGCGAGATAAAGCCCGGGGAAGTTCTGAAGCATCCGCTCGATCCCCCGGACGCGGTCCCGGTGCCCGAACCCGTATTGCGCGAGCGCGTGAGGATATCGTTCAACCCCCGCCCAAACAGGTCCCGGAATATTCCACGTTTTATTTAAAGCCGCCGCGATCCTTTCTATGATCACGTCATCGGGAAGACCGTAGGTTTCCGGATGGAACGCCTCCGGAATAAAAACCTTCGCCCGCACCGGCGAACCCGCGCCTTCCTCCCCCACCCATTTGAGACATGAAAACGGCCAACACTCCTCCTGCCCCGGAACGATAAATCCGGGACGTTTTCCTTCGGGAGGAACATCCTCCGCGCGAAGCATGAGATTCACAACCGCCACGGATCCGTAGCGTATCGCGGAAAGTGCCGAGAAAAGCTCCGGGGCCGTATTCCTAAGCAGACCGGCGGACCGGCAAGCCGGCAGCGCAAGGCACACGGCATCCGCGTCCAGAGTTTCACCGCTCTCAAGCGTCAGCTTCCACAAATCTGTCCGCGTCACGTCCCGAACGCAGGTATGAAGACGAAGAACGGCGCTTTCTTGAAGGCGCTCCGTCAGGGCGATCACGAGACGGTCCATACCGCCCCGGAGCGTCCACGCGGTTCCCGGGGACTTCCTTCCGCCTTTGCGCGCCGGGAAATATTCACGGGTGCTCAACTGCCCGGGCTCCGCCATCATCACTCCGCGAATAACCGGCGCCACGACCTGTTCCCAAAAGCGGGGTCCGAATCTTCGCCGGAGGAACGTCTCAAAATCTTCATCCGCTCCCGCATTTCCCCTGAAAAACAAAGACCCCAGGGCCAGCCGTATTTTCCCGGGGAGGTCCAGGACGCCGCTTGTCAGTACCCGCGAGGAAAACGGAACGAGGAAGGTATGGTGCTTCCTGCGAATGGAAATATTCTTGAGAGAAGGCTCGCTCCCGGTCAGTTCCGCCGTGAGCCCGAGCTCCGCGCAAAGATCGAGGGTGCCCGGCCGGCTGCCCTCGAAGGTATCGGCGGCAGCTTCGATCGAAAATTCTCCGGGGCGGAGAGTTTTGAGGACGCCGCCAAACCGGCCGGCTTCTTCCAGGATAGTGATCCTGAAGGGTGAAGAGCCGCCGGAAAACTTCCGGGAAAGGAAAAAAGCGACGCTCAAGCCTGAGATGCCTCCGCCCACGATCACGATATGGGGTCGACGTTCATTCATGGGGTCCTGCGCCGGAAAGATGTGGGGATTTAATTCTTTTGGACAACGATCTTGAAGATCTTGCGGGTTGGAGTGACCTTGGTTTCCCAGGGCCGTTCATAAACAAATTCAGCCTGCGTCTCGCCCAAGGTCAACGCCTTGAACTTGAAAACCTCGACCCCCGGAGCGCCCGGCATCACGACTTTAGGCATGACGCTCTCGGAACCTAAAAGCATGACGGTCTTATCGCCCGGAGGCAGGGTCATTTTCCACCGGAATCCGGTCGAGGGATTGCTTCCCAGGGAGATCGAGAATTCCTGCCCCGGCCCGACCGTGAGCGGAACTCCGGGATCCTGAAACACCCGGGGCGGATTCGCCGCCGGGACTGCGGGCGGGATCTCCCCGGTTTTCTTTTTTTCATCCGCGCCTCCCAGCGCTCCCGCAGGCCCCGCCTTTTGGGATGGCACAACCTCGACGGGGGCCTTCTTTTCCGAAAGAGTTTCTTTCATGTCCTCGGGAACGATCACATTAATCGTGACCGGATCGCTCCACAGAGGCTCCGCGGCATCGCCTTCCTCGCTCATGGGCTTGAAACCGAGCCGGAAGGTCACCGGCTCCGTCTTGTCCTTTTTGGGAATATAAAGCATGATGCTTTTTTCATACGAGGCGCCCGGCTCCAGCGCGATACGCTCGAGGGTGTTCTCCTCGCAGGTCCAGGCCTGTATCAAAACCCCGGGGTTATCCGTCATCCAGTGTTTCTCATAAGAGCAGGAATTGCTCCAGAATTCCTTGGAAGTACCGGTGCCTGCGTTCTCGGCCTGGACATGCACGAGGAACATCATACCGGTCTTGACCGAGTTCTGGTCCGGGAACGCCCGGATCTTGAGGGGTAAATCTTCCGCGCGGGCGGAGAGGGGCTGGAAACAACCGAAAGAAAGGATCAGAAAAAGAAGGAGGCTTTTCTTCATTCTAAGGATCAACTCACCTTCTCAAAGGCATATTGGTTCTTGATGTGCTTCTGGAAATGGGTCCCGTGCGAAGGAGCGGTCATCAGCGCGTGATAAACGCTTTCCGGAACTTGCCGGTAGCGGTACACGCCGCCCGCGCGGAACACGACTTCGAGGGTCAGCGTCGCGTGATCGTATCCGATCAACGCCAGGTCCCGTGACCTCACCGGTTTGACATCCATTTCTACCATCGGGGAACCCCCTTTCGTTCAGGCCTTGGGCGCCTGAGCCTTCCGGGCCGCTTCCAGCTCGTGGAATTTCTCAAGCAGGACATCGCGGACCGGGACATAACGGCCGTTTTGAAGTTTAAAATAAATGATCTGATTGTGAAAAAGGGATCGATAGGTGTTCTTCCTCACCCACGCTTCCGGATCCTCATTGTGGTAATTCGTCATCAGATAGGCCAGAGCCACGGGGTAAGCGATCTGCATGGCGTAATCGATCCCGTCATACTGGACCATGAAAGGGACGGTCCTCATATAATTCAGGACGCAGACCAGCTTGGAGAAGTTGTTCACGGGCTTCTTGAGGAAATCCTGGAATGCCTGGGACTGGGCCATGGGCTGAAGCCCTTCCGTCCCCGGAACCGCCGAAGCCATCCCAAAAAAGACAAGATTGACCGAGAGTGACAAAATGCCGATGATACAGAATTTTTTCATTACCTTACGGATCCTTACCCCTCTGACCCCACGCGACTCAAGACTCATCGATATAGGGCTCATGACCCAGGGTCTTTTTATAATAGTCCAGGCATTCCTTGCAAATACCGTCCTCGTGCTCCCACTTGGGGTGTTCCTTAAGGACCACCTCGATGATGTGATGGTCGGCATGCTTGAGAAAAACCATCAGATCGTGTTCCAGCGTTTCCTTGCAAACCGGGCAAATATAACTTTCCATCACGAGCCCTTCTCCGGGGGAGACTTAAGAACTGACCGTTTGAAGGGCATAGCTTAAACGAACTGGTACCGCGATACAATTCATTTTAGCGTGTGTCCAGCCCAAGTAGACTTCGGAGGTCTACTTGGGTTATTCGGTTTCGTCAAAGCTCCAATTCGCGTGCAAAAAGTAGTTCTTGATCTCTTCCTTATGGTCCTTGAACTGGAACTGGAATTTGGCGATCCCCCCCTGGGGCAGATGGTCCGGCTCCGTCAGCACACTGGTCCCCAAAAGAGGGACGCGGTCCTTATCAAAGATCACAAGCTGGGCTCGGATATTCTTGATGGAATGGCCGACGTTGTTGATGACAATACCCTGCAGGGACGCGCCTTCGGCCTCTTTGTAATGAGTGCTGGCACCCTTGATGATGACTTCGCGCGGCAACTTCTGAAAATTCTCGATCTCTGGAAAGGATTCGATCCCCATAGGCCCTCGTGATGGCATTCTGCGCCACCTATAGGAACGGCTAAAAGGGCCGGAACCTTCACACTATTTTTGGGGTCTCCGCCTCAAGGCAGGGGTCGGACACGGTCTGCAGATTCTCCAGGAACTTCTCGAATTCCTCTTCCATCGCGAGATAAGGCACAGGCTTGAGTCCGGTGATCCGTTCAATGGCATCCAGAGTCCGGAGATCGAAGGGGTCGCACATCGCCACCCTCAGGGACCCTTCCCCGACGCCGATCGGAACCGCGCGATGATGAAAGATGAATTCCGCGTTAAAGAGATGGAAGATCTTTGGCTCCGGGACCCAACCGGTGAGACTAAAATACGGGATCTTAAGTTTCTTTTCGAGCATCTTGCCCACATCCCGGCTGGAGATAAGATTCATCGTGATCAGTGTCTGCCCGAGCCGCTGGCCCGTCTCGAGATGCTTTTTGAGGGCCTGGCCCAACTGCTCTTCGCTGATGAGCCCCGCGCCCACCAGGACCTGCCCCAGCGGATCGACGCGCTTCTTCGGTTTCGCGGGCTTGATCTCGGGTTCCAGGATATGGACGGCATCCTCCAACTGGCGGATCGGTGACGAACGGCGGTCCTGGAGATAATGGCTTCCCGGCTGGCTCTTGAGATAGGTCTTCACTTCCGCGGCATCCTGCGCGATCTCGCGGAGGTTCACATAATCCCGGTAAAGGTTGGTGCACCCCGCGACCGAGCAGGACATGATCGGGAAATTCTCCATTTTTTTACGGCGGTTCTCCACCCGGATAAATCCCGCCTCCCGGTCCGTCTTGTTGTAATAGGTCGGAATGATCCGGTCGAAATCGTCGATGAACTGACGGGCGAAAACCTCCTCGAGCTCCGCCGGGAGGACCACGATAAAATCGTCGCCGCCGATGTGGCCGATGAAACACTCCCCGTCCCGCGCCACGGCGTGGCTGGTCGTGACAAGAAGGCGAGCGGTCTGCAGGATCACGTCATCGCCTTTTTGAGAACTGTAATGGTCGTTGAAGGCCTTGAACTGATTGATGTCGATATAGAGGACAGAGAATTTCTCGCCCGCCTGGATCTTCCGGGCGACGATCTTCTCGATGGCGTGATTGCCCGGCAAATGCGTGAGCGCGTTCGCCTCCACCCGCTCCATCGTCTTCGAAATATTGAGGTTCACGCGCAACTGCAGCACGAGCGGGCTGAACGGCTTCAGAAGGAAATCATCAAAACCTTTTTCATGCCCGAGCATGAGTTCCGTCAGCTTGTGCTCCTCGGTGATCATGATCACGGGAACCGCCATCAGGTGGGAACGGGAGCGGATGATCTGGATCAGTGCTTTGCCGTTCACCGGCTCCATATCGCTCGCAAGGAGGATCAGGTCCAGGACCTCGCGGTCGAGGAACCGCAACACCTGGTCGCTCCGCGAGGCCTCAAAGACCTTGTGGTGACGGGAGTGGAGGCGCATCAGGATGAGTTCCCGCGTCGCGCTGTCCTTCTCGGCGACGAGTATCCTTTTCCCTTTGATCATCGATCTTCACCTCTGTGGCCTTTCGGCCTTTGAAAGATCCGGCCGCGGGCGGATCCCGGGCAGGGTCTTAAAAACTTTCCTTCTTCGAAGGGAAATTCCTCTTCTTCACGTCCGCGCAAAAACTGCGCGCGGCTTTTTTCATGATCTCCTCGATATTCGCGTAGCGCCGCACAAAACGCGGGCTCACGCCGGAGCGAACGCCCAAAAGATCCTGGAACACCAGCACCTGACCGTCGGTCGCGGCGCCGGCCCCGATCCCGATCGTGGGACATTGCACGGCCCGGGTGATCTCCGCGGCGAGTTTTGACGGCACGCATTCGAGCACGATCGCGAAGACGCCCGTCTGGTCCAAGATTTTCGCATCCTGCAGGATCGACTCCGCTTCTTCCGGATCTTTTCCGTAAACACGGTATTTTCCGTCGCCGATACTTTGCGGCAGCATGCCGATATGGCCCATCACCGAAACGCCTTCGGTCACGAGCTTTTGGACCTGGACCTGGACCTTGATGCCTCCCTCGAGCTTCACGGCATCGGCCCCGGCCTCCCTTAGAAAACGCTGCGCGTTCAGAAGCGCGAGATTGGGATCATTATAGGTATGGACCGGCATATCGGCCACCACCAGCGCGGACTTGACGGCCCGGGCGACCGCCTGGGTGTGATAAAGCATGGGCTCCATCGTCATGCTCAGCGTGTTCTCATGGCCGAGAAGCGCCATCCCCACCGAATCACCGATCATGACAATGTCCACTCCCGCCTCATCCGCGATCCGCGCGCTCGGATAATCGTAGAGACTGAGCGAGGTGATGAGCTCTCCGGCCTGCTTCTTCGAATAGATGCTCTGTGGAGTGAGTTTCATAGAAGAACCCGGTCCACGGTCCACGCGCCACGGCCCACGTGGCCCTTGTTATTTATGTTGCCATTCATACGCGGTCATAAGATTTTCCATGAGCATGGTCACGGTGAGCGGCCCCACGCCTCCAGGGACGGGCGTAATAAAACTGGCTTTTTTGATCGCCTCGTCGAACTCTACGTCGCCCTGAAGTTTCCCGTCCACCTCCGTCGTCCCGACATCGATCACGACGGCGCCCTGCTTGATCCAGGCGCCTTTCACCAGACCCGGCTTCCCGGAACAGGCCACCAGGATCTCGCTTGCGCCCACGATCTTTTTCAGATCTTCATCCGTCGTCCCGGTGTTGCAAACCAGAGTCGTGACGCGCGCCTCGCCCAGGAGAAGCTGCAGCGGCCGGCCGACGATCGCACTCTGCCCGATGATTGCCGCCTTTTTCCCACGAAGCATGACGCCGCTTGCCTTGATCAACGTGTACGCCGCGAACGCGGTCGGAGGGATCAGCTTGCCGCGCCGGAGCACGATCAGCCCGAGACTCGTGGGATGGACGCCCTCGACGTCCTTTTGCGGATCCATGGCCAGGAGGACTTTCTCCGGATCGATCCCCGCGGGAAGCGGCATGGAAATAAAAAGCCCGTGGACTTTTTTATCGGCACTGAGCTCCCGCACTTTGTGGATCAGCGCTTTTTCATCTTTCACCTGGTCCGGCGTCACGCGCCTGAAATCAATACCCAGTTTGGCGGCAAGTTTTTCCTGACTGTTGATGTACCAGACGGCCGACGGATCTTCGCTTGTCTGGATCGCGACCAGGCACGGTTTCGGACTGCCTGCCGCGGCCAAAGACGCTATCTTCCCGAGGATCTTCTCCTGCAACTGCGCCGCGATCGTTTTGCCTTCCAGTCTCTTCGCTTCCACTTTAACTCCCTTTCGTGAAGCGGCCACGAAGCTCCGCCAGGGCTTTCTCGGCGCGCTCCTTCCGCTCTTGATTTTTCATGTAAACCACATTGATATGCGCCGTATGGTAAGCCCCCTCGAAAGCCGCCGCAAGAAGCCCGTCGCTGACGATCAGGTCATTGGCAACAGCGCCCTTCACGAGCGTCTTCATATGTTCGTTCCACTCCCGGGCCATCACGAGGATCAGCGCGAGGTCCGCCTGGAGGCGGAAGGCGTTCTGGAGCGCGTCCTCAAGTTTCTCCGGGGCGGCGCCCTCTTTGTAGCAGGCCATCACCTCGTCATAAACCTGGGGATCGAGCGATACGACTTGGAGCGCGTCAGCCTTGGTCTTCTCGAGGGAGTCGATGATCTCCTGCATGCGTTTGCGGCCGGCTTCGTCCTGGAATCTTTGTTCTTCTGTGAGACCGGCCTTGGGTTTGCGTTTGAGGGCGATCCTTGCCACCATTTGCGTGAGGCCCATCCCGAGCGCTCCCGCGTAAGCCGAAACACTCCCGCCGCCCGGCACCGGCGCGTCGCCCGCCAAAAGTTCCAGATACTTTTCCAAACTAAGATCCGTGTATTTTTTCATAAGATCCTTCATCTCCCGGGCTAAAGATGGGTTTTATTATACACCAAGACACGCGATTTCCGTGGAGGGGAAATGACCGGTAGTATTCCTTTCACCGCGTCGCTAGAAAAGGGCACTGCTACTGCCAGGTCTCGCGACGGATCAGGGCCTTCCGGTAGACTTCTTCGTATTGCTTGGCGGCATCAAGCCAGGAGAAATGCTGGAGCATGGCGCGCCGGCGCATCACTTCCATATGGTCGGGACGGTCGTAGTAGGTACTCACGGCCCAGCCCACCGTATCATAGATCGCTTGCGGAGTCCCCTGATCATAAAGAAACCCCGTCCCGAAGCCGGTCTTTTCTTCATATTGGATGATCGTATCCCGGAGCCCGCCCGTCGCCCGCGCGATGGGAAGCGTCCCGTATTTGAGACTGTAGATCTGATTGAGACCGCAAGGCTCGTAGAGGGAAGGCATCAGAAAGAAATCGGCGCCCGCTTCGATCAGGTGCGCCTTGCGTTCGTTGTAGCCGACCCACGCCCCAACCTTCCCGGGATAAAGCGCGGGCAGACCGCCGAAGAAATCTTCCAGCCCCTTGTCCCCGCTTCCGATAATGGTGAACTGGACGGCCATATCGCGCAAAATGCGATGCATGACAAGCATCAGCTGCTGGAATCCTTTTTGTTCGGCAAACCTTGAGACGATCCCCACGACCGGGATCTCCGGCCTCGGGTCCAGAAGGAATTCCTTTTGAAGTTCTTTCTTGCAGAGCTTTTTCCCCGACATGTCGCGCGTGGAATAATTCACAGGAATAAGCGCGTCGGTCTCAGGGTCCCAGTGATCGTAATCCGCCCCGTTCAGGATCCCGGAAAGATCCTCTTTGCGCCGCTCGATATAAGTCGAAAGCCCGTTCGCTCCGGGCTCGCCCAGGATCTCTTGGGCGTAGGTGGGACTGACCGTCGTGACGGCATCGGCGAAAAAAACGGCGCCTTTCATAAAGTTGATGCCCCCGAAATTCTCGAATTTCGCATCCGTAAAATTGTCC
>Ga0118677_10016004_pt1 | contig 10344 bp, 4 predicted proteins | sample AliMusrvi5mmetaG_FD_86154 | JGI IMG/M metagenome (GOLD analysis project Ga0118677, IMG submission 86154)
GCTCCCCCGGGTCTTCGACCGCTTCTACCGCACCGGCCAGCTGCCATCCACGCCCGGCAGCTGGCCGGTGCGGTAGAAGCGGTCGAAGACCCGGGGGAGCTGGTCGGCGGGGATGCCGATGCCCTGATCCGCGACGGTGATGCGCACGGCCCCCTGATCAAGCGCTTCGCCCGTCACGACGATCCCGCCGCCCTGGGGGGAGTAGCGGATGGCGTTCTCCAGGAGGTTGCTGAGCAGGACGGTGAGCATCTTCGGGTCGGCGAAGACGGTCCCGGGCAAGCGTTCCAGCCGCAGCTCCACGGGGTGGGTGGCGGGATCCGCATCCACGCCCGCCAGCACCGTCCGCAGGAGGGCCTCGGGCTCCAGGGACTCCCGTGTCAGGCGCCAGTGGCCGGTCTGGAGCTGGTCCTGGCGCAGGGCGCCGTCCAGAAAGCCCAGGAGCTTGCGCACCTTCGCGCGGATGGTGGTCGCCGGGGAGGGCAGGCCCGTGGCGATGGGGCCCGCCTGCAGCTCCAGCAGCTGGGCGGTGCCGTCGATGACGGCGAGGGGCGTGCGGAACTCGTGGCTGACCGTGCGGATGAGCCGTCGCTGGCCCTCGAGCACCTCCTGGGCCGTGGCCAGGGCCTGCTCGGCCCGCTCCTTGGCGACGGCCAGGGCCGCCGTCCGGTCGGCTACCAAGGACTCGAGGTGCCGCTCCTGGCGGTGGGACGTCGCCAGCTCCCGCGCCACGGATTCGTCGCGTTCCTGCTTGACCTGGAGCAGACGGAGGACCACCGGGATGTTCAGGGCCAGCACGTGCCCGAAGCCCGCGACCTCGAAGACCCAGCCGGAGAAGAGGCCCTCCTGGACCAGTCCCAGGTTGCGGGCGAACTCAAACCCCAGGACCAGCAGGAGGGGCGTGAAGGCCACGAGGTAGAAGCGGGCGGAGCGGTTGCCCGCGAGGACCTGCCAGCAGGCGGCAACAAACAACCCCAGCATGAGGAGGAGGAAACTCACAGTCAGGAGGGGCCCCGCCGTGTGGTTGAAGCCAGCCAGGCGGCCCAGGGCCAGGGCCAGGGCCAGCAGGATCGTGCTCCAGGTTAGGGTCCGATCCAGGCGCGGGAACCGCTCCCCGAACCCGACGATGTCCGAGAAGAGCTGCCAGGTCAGGGTCAGGAGAGCCGGAATGGCCGCAGCCACGACCCAGAAGTCCAGGCGCGGGTGCTCGGGGGTCAGGAGGAAGGCCAAGGATCCGCTGTAGGAGAGGGACGTGAGCAGCGCGGTGAACGTGTAGCAGGCGTAAACCGTGTTGGTCCGGTCTCTCAGCGCGATGCCCAGGGACAGATGGATCACCGTCAGCAGCAGCAGCAGCCCCCCGGAGAGCCCCTCCCACCAGTCCTCCCGGGCCTGGGTGACCGCCTGCAGGGAGGGCTCCCACAGGATCGGGGCCACGATGATCGAGCCCTGCGTCTCGATCCGGAGGAAGAGCACCTCGGTCCCGCTGGCAGTCGCCGGGAGCCGGAAGGTGGGTTTCCGGGTGGCCAGGGTGCGCTCGGAAAAGGGGATGTGGCGCCCGCTGCGCTGGATGTCCCAGTGCCCCTCGGCACTCAGCCGGTAGAGCTCCACCCGATCCAGGAGGCTGCTGGGGAGCTCCAGCCAGCGCTCGCCGGTGGGGGCTGCGGGCCAGTCCAGCTGAAGCCGCAGCCAGAGGACGCCCGGATCATGGCCGAAGGAGGCCTCCCCCGGGAGCTCCTGGAAGGGCCGGGCCCGGATGGTCTCGAAGGTGAGGGTGCGGGAAGGATCGAGGCACGCGTCCAGGTGGCCGGTCAGGGCCTGGCGCCCGCTTCCCACGCGCAGGGGCTCCCGGGCGCCGAGGGGCAGGCAGAGCAGCAGCAGGAGGCCGACGAGCCACCGGGCAGCCTGCGTCAAGGTCACGCTTGCAGCCGCAGGTGGGCCAGGAAGGCGTAGCCGACGCCGTGGCGGGCGTGGAGTGGCAGGGGATCTGAGGTGGACTTCAGGCGGACCTTGCTGCGCAGCCGGCTGATCTGGGTCTCCAGGCGCTGCATGCCCGGCAGGTCCATGGGCAGGTGGAGGCTCTTGAGCAGGTCGATGCGCTCGACCACTTCGCCCGGCTTCAGGGCCAGGGCCTGCAGGATGCGCAGCTCCGAGGCGGTGAGCGCCACCTGCTCGCCCGAGGGCAGGTTCAGCAGAGAGTGCAGGGTGTCCAGGGTGTAGACGCCCTCGGTGGGACGCTCGGTGCTGGGGGGGCTCACGCGCCGGTGGAGGTTCCGCACCGCGAAGGCCAGCTCCCGCAGGTCCACAGGCTTCACGAAGTAGACGTCGGCCCCGTCCTTCAGGCCCTCAAGGCGGTCTTCCAGGGAACCCCGGGCCGTGAGCATGATGATCCCCATGGGGGGGCCCCCCACGGCGCGCAGCCGCCGGGCGATGGCCAGGCCATCCTCGCCGGGCAGGCCGATGTCGAGCACCACCACCGTGGGGCGGTGGTCGAGCAGCACCGCGTCCAGGGCGGTGCCATCCGCCACGCCCCGGGCGTCGATGCCGAAATGCGGCAGGCCTGTCAGCAGGATGGTGCGGAGCTCCCGGTCGTCCTCGCAGACCACCAGCCGGACCGGGGCCTGCGCCAGGGCGGGTGGCGGCAGGGTGGCGGCAGTGGCGGAGTTCGGCCCTGCGGGGGTGGTGACGCTCATGGATCCTCTTGGGCTCCCGGACCCGGTCAGGGGTGCGCGGTTGGTCGGGTGGCGAAACCCCGCCGAACCTTTCGGGAGCAGGGGATTCCCAACCAAGGGTCGCCTCAGGGACCGTGCGACACCATACGCTTGATTACCTAGGCATCCGTTGTCTAGTGGGAGCCCGGCCGCTGTTCCCCAGGAGCTCACAGGTGCTTCCGGAGATCCTCCAGGCTGAAGGGCTTGGCCAGCAGGGTGACGTGGGGATGGGCGGCGGCCAGGTTGATGGCGGCCTGGTCGGCCCGGCCCGTGACCAGCAGCACCGGCAGGTCGGGGTGCAGGGCCCGCAGGCGCGGCAGGGTCCCGGTCCCACCCAGTCCCGGCATGTTCATGTCCAGGATGACCAGGTCCGGCGCGAAGCCGGTCTGGAGTAGGGCGAGGGCCTCCTCGCCGCAGGGGACGGAGGTGTGTGCGTGCTCCAGGGTCGTCAGGATCGTCTCGAGCGCGAGCTGGGCCATGTCATCGTCATCCACGACCAGGACGTGCAAGGCCTTGCCGGGCCTTGCGTCCAGGGCCGCGGGGCCGGGCTTGGCGACCCTGAGGGCCGGTTCGCAGGCGGGGAAGCGCATCCTCACGCGGGTGCCCTCGCCAGGCTCGCTGAACAGCTCCAGCTGCCCCCGGTGGGCCTTCACGCTGCTGTGCACCAGGGACAGGCCCAGGCCGTTGCCGCCACCCTTGGTGGTGTAGAAGGGGTCCAGGGCTCTCGCCAGCGTCTCCTTGGGCATGCCGCAGCCGGAGTCTTCCACGCAGACTTCGATCCACTGGTTGTCCACATTGCGGGTTCTCAGGGTGAGGTTGCCGTTCTCCGGCATGGCCTCCACGGCGTTGATGCAGAGGTTCATGACGGCATGGGTCAGGGCGGCCGCATCCCCCTGGATGGGCCGCAGGTCGGCGGCCAGATCCAGCTCCAGCTGAACCTTGGCCAGGGTGCTGTGGATCAGGAGGCGGACCTCCTCGCGGAGGAGCTCGTTCATGTCCACGTCCTGGGTCTCGATCGGGCTGGTGCGGGCGAAGTTGAGCAGGGCCTTGACCATCTTCCCCCCCCGCACCGCCGCCTTCGAGATGGCGTCGAGGGCCAGGTGGGCGAGGCTGCCCTTGGGCTGGCTCTGGAGGGTGGCCGAGGCCAGGCCGAGGATGGCCGTCAGCACGTTGTTCATGTCATGGGCCACGCCACCGGCCAGCACGCCGAGGCTCTCCAGCTTCTGGGACTGGGCATCCTGCGCCTCTCGCTGGCGGGCCTGTTCTTCAGCCCGTTTGCGGTGGGTGATGTCCGTGGCCGTGCCCTGCATGCCGGTGGGCGTGCCCTCCGGGTCCAGCGTGGGCACGGCGTTGAACACCAGCGCGACCTCCTGCCCGTCCCGGGTGAGGTGCGTGGTCTCGTAGTTTCGGAAGGCGCCGCCGTCCATCCGGACCGCATATTCCCTGGCATCCTGGGCAGCCGCGGCCGCGGACTGGAAGTCGCTGAACCTCCGCCCCAGCATGTCCGCCACCCGGTAGCCGTGGGTCATCTCCCAGGCCGGATTCAGGTAGGTGAACCGTCCCTCGGAGTCGCAGCGCCAGATCAGCTCCTGGGAGGTCTCCACCAGGGCACGGTATTTCTCTTCGCTCACCCGGAGCGCGTCCAGCGTGCGCCGCTGCTCGGAGATGTCCAGGCAGTGCCCGATGTAGCCCAGGAAGACGCCCCGGGTGTCATAGCGGGGCGTGCCCGTGTCGATGATCCAGCGGTAGTCGCCGCTGGCGTGGCGCAGCCGGTAGTCCATGGAGAAGGATTCCTGCTGGTCGAAGGCACGGACATAAACATCCAGGCACCGCGCGAGGTCCTCGGGATGGACCCCCTCGGCCCAGCCATTGCCCAGCTCCTGCTTCAGGGTGCGGCCCGTGAAGGCCAGCCAGGGCAGGTTGAAGTAGTTGCAGAGCTTGTCCGTGCCCGAGGTCCAGATGAGCGCTTCGCCCGTGTTGGACAGGGTGAGGTAGTTCAGCTCGGAGGCCCGGGCCTGCTCCCGGGCCTCATCGCGTTCGGCGCCCCGCACCTGAAGCGATTCGTTGGAGAGCCGCAGATGGCGGAATTGCTCCATCAGGAAGAAGGCGAAGGACGCCGCCAGCAGGCTTGCCAGGCCCCCGATTGCCAGGATCGTTCGGGCCACGTCGCGGCCCTGGTGGGCCAGCATCGAGGGCAGGGGTTGGGTCGCCAGGGTCCAGGTGCGGCCCCCGAAGGCAACAGTATGCTGGGCTCGCAGGGTGGACCCGGTGGCGGCGGCCAGGGCGGACCCCCGGTCAAACAGCAGGGCCTCCGGGCTGGACCCGGGGCCGTCGTAGACCTGGAGGGCGAGGTCCGACTCAGCCTCACCCAGCAGGCCGTTCATCAGGTCGTGCATGCGGAGTGGGGCGTACACCCAGCCGACCAGGTGCTGCCGCCGGTCCTCGAGGGTCAGGGAAGGATGCTTGGCGGTGTAGACAGGCACATAGACCAGCACGCCGGGCTGGACCTCGGTGTCGGTCTCCTGCACCAGCCTCACTCGGCCGGACAGGGTGGTGCGGTCCTCATCCCGGGCCCGAGCCATGGCCTCCTGGCGCACGGGCTCCGTGAGCATGTCGTAGCCGAAGGCCCGCAGGTTGCGGTTCTTGAAGGGTTCCAGGTGGAGGATCGTGCTGTAGACCGCCTGATTCTGTTCCGGGCGCATCTGGTATTCCGGGAAACCATGGCTCCGGACCAGCGCCTGGTGGCGCTCCTTGTCGGCGGCGGGGACGAGCTTGGCAAAGCCGATCCCCTGGATGCCCGGATAGGTCTCCTCCACCCGGAGGTTGGCGATGTAGGCGGCGAATTCCTTGCTGCCGGTCCCTTCCTTGGCCGTGAAAAGGCCGCGGGTACCCAGCAGGGCCTGTTCGTAATACCGGAGACGGACCTGGATCAGGTTCTGGGCCGCCCGGCTGCGGGTCTCCAGGGTGGCACGGAGCCTCTCCTGGCGATCATGGCGCTCCTGCGCCCAGCTTCCGAAGGTGAGCGCCAGACCGGCCAGCAGCAAGACGAAGGGCCACGCGAATCGCGTCAGCCCGCGAGGGGGGGGGCAAGCGCAGGGTTCATGGCGCATTCCGTCCTGGTGCGTGAAACAACGGCAAGTCATCCCTGGTGGATGATCTGGAGTCAGTGCAGGGCTCCCTGCGGCGATCCGGTCCCATCCCCTGTGGCCGCAGCCCAGGTGATGCCGAACTAGCGCTCCCGCTGCTCCATCAGAAGGGCCTAGAACACCAGGCAGTCCGCGGGGCATCCCGAGAAATCAGTGGTGTGAAGGCATTTTATCGACATTTTTATTTCGGACTAGTGATTCTTTTTTCTTAGGAAGAATCGAAATTTTTTTCGGGTTTTGCACCCGCATCAGGCCCTGTTGGTTTTCTGCGCCAAAGCCAGAGAGACGGCAATGTTTCTCTGAAAAGAAGGGCTATGTGCAATCCAGGGTTGAATCGGGTGGCCCGGCCTAGGTGAACTCGCCCGCCTCGGCTGCCGCCCTTTTGTGCATTTCAGGGTTGACACCCCCCACCCTAGGCATATCTTAAATTGTGCAATCTAGGGTTGAGGGGATGGAATGGCTAACGGACAGGTCAAAGACACGATGCTGGCGGACTTCATCTGGAAGAACGCCGAGGACCTGTGGGGCGACTTCCGACACACGGAGTTCGGCAAGGTCATCCTCCCATTCACCCTGCTCCGGCGGTTGGAGTGCGTCTTGGAAGCCAGCCGCGTGAAGGTGCGGGCCGCCCACAAGGAACACAAGGATTCCGGCCTGGCGCTGGATAGCATCCTCCGGCAGTTGACGGGCCTGCCGTTCTACAACACGAGCGAGTATGCCCTCGACAACCTCGGTTCCACCAAGACCCGCCAGAACCTTGAAGACTACGTCTCCAAGTTCTCCGACAACGCCAGGGCGATCTTCGAGCAGTTCGAGTTCGCCAGCACGATCACCAAGCTGGACAAGGCCGGGATCCTCTTTCGGATCTGCAACAACTTTTCCGGGATCGACCTCCACCCGGCAGTGGTGCCTGACCGAGTGATGAGCAACATCTACGAGCACCTCATTCGTCGTTTCGGGGCCGCCGTCAATGAAGGGGCCGAGGACTTCATGACCCCGAGGGACGTGGTCCACCTAGCCACTACCCTCCTGCTGGACCCCGACGACAAGCTCTTTGAGTCCAACCCGGGTCTGATTCGCACCCTCTACGACCCCATCCTCGGGATTGCCGCAGCGTTTAATCAAGCCTGTGCAGCGATTCAATGCTCCAGCAAGCTCACCAATCAGTTCTTATTCTATTTCTTGATGGCCGCTTATAGTCATCTTCGGTCTCTTGGGAACGAGGCTAGTCAGACGAATCTCAGCCTCGAAATCATCAAGGAAATCCGAGTTCCTTTGCCAAGTCTCGCGGAACAAGAGGCAATCTGCCGACAACTGGAAGCCTCGCTTTCCAATCTTGATTGCCTGGCTGGCAAGGTTGGAGACTCGCTGGCTCTCCTAAATGAGCGCCGCACAGCCCTGATCACCGCCGCCGTAACTGGCCAAATCGACCTGCGGGAGGACATCGCATGAGCGAGCCCCACCACGAGAAGAACTTCCAGAACTACATCGTCGCCCAGTTGAAGGCTATGGGTTGGCTCGTTGGGACCACAGACGGCTATGACACGGAGAGCGCCCTCTTCACGGAGGACGTGCTGGCCTGGGTCCAGGCCACCCAGCCGAAGTCCTGGGAGAAGCTAGAGGCCACCCACAAGGGCAAGGCCCTGGATGCCCTGACCGACCGCCTGGCGAAGGCCCTGGAGAAGGACGGGACCGTCCAGGTGCTCCGTGGCGGCTTCCAGGTGGCTGGTGCCGGTCACTTCGACATGAGCGAGGCTGCCCCCGAGGATCTGAGGAACCAGGGCGTCCTGGACCGCTACAAGGCCAGCAGGCTGCGGGTCGTGCCGGAGTTGAAGTATCACCCTGCCCACGAATATGCGATTGACCTGGTGTTCTTCATCAACGGGATCCCCGTGGGGACCACGGAAATCAAGACAGACTTCACTCAGGCGGTCGAAGATGCCATGGAGCAGTACCGGAATGACCGAAAGCCCTACGACCCTGTCACCAAGCGCAAGGAACCCCTGCTGACCTTCAAGAGGGGTGCGGTGGTTCACTTCGCCATGTCCGACTCGGACATCAGGATGGCGACCAAGCTGGATGGCGAGAACACCTACTTCCTGCCCTTCAACAGCGGGAACAATGGCCATGCCGGTAATGCTGCCCGCGAGGACAAGGATTACCCCGTCGCCTACTTCTGGAGGGATGTGCTGAAGCCGGACGCTTGGCTCCGCATCTTCCACAGCTTCGTCTATGTCGAGAAGAAGGATGTGGTGGACCTTCACGGGAACTGGACCAAGAAGGAGACCCTCATCTTCCCGAGGTTCCACCAGTGGTCGGCGGTGAACGACATGATCGCGGACGCAAAGGCCAATGGCCCCGGCATGGCCTACCTCTGCGAGCACAGCGCCGGGTCTGGCAAGACCAGCACCATCGCCTGGACCGCCCACGACCTCATCAAACTGCGCCATGACGACGGGAAGGCCTACTTCGACTCGGTCATCATCGTCACCGACCGGACGGTCCTGGACAGCCAGTTGCAGGACGCGGTGAAGCAGATCGACTGCCAGTTCGGCGTCATTGCTGCCATCGACCGGGACAAGTCCTCCAAGTCTAAGAGCAAGCAGTTGACGGAAGCCATTTCCAGCGGGATCCCGATCATCGTGGTCACGATCCAGACCTTCCCTTACGCGATGGAAGCGATCCTCACGGCGGGCTCCCTCAAGGACAAGCACTTCGCCGTCATCATTGATGAGGCCCACAACTCCCAGACGGGGACGAACGCCTCCAAGCTCCAGGCGGTCCTGGCGCTGCAATCCAAGGATGCGATGGCGGCCATGACTGTTGAGGACCTTCTGGAGCACATCCAGAAGTCCCGAGTCCGGCCCAAGAACATCAGCCACTTCGCCTTCACCGCCACCCCCAAGCACTCGACCCTGATGCTCTTTGGGCGGCCCAAGGACCCCAGCCAGCCGTCATCCAAGGACAACCTGCCTGAGTCCTTCCACAAGTATCCGATGCGTCAGGCCATCGAGGAAGGGTTCATCCTCGACGTGCTTCAGAACTACGTGCCCTACAAGACCGCCTACAACCTGAGTGAGCAGTTGGGCAAAGACAAGCGAGTGAACACCCGCCAGGCCCGCCGGGCTCTGGCCCAGTGGATGGCCCTGCACCCGACCAACGTCACCCAGAAGGTGCAACTCATCGTCGAGCACTTCTCGAAGAATGTGTCCCACCTGCTGGACGGGAAGGCCAAGGCCATGGTCGTGACCAGTTCTCGGGCCGCCGCCGTCCGCTACAAGAAGGGGTTTGACGCCTACATCATGAAGCACCCCGAGCACGCTGGCATTCGTGCCCTGGTCGCCTTCTCGGGGAAGCTGACGGCGAAACAGGTCAATCACCCTGCCGACGAGCACCTGAAGGGTGATGACTTCAAGGTCGCGGAGGATGAGGAGTTCACCGAACTCAACATGAACCCTGACACCAAGGGTGCGGACCTTCGGGCTGCTTTTGATCGCCCGGAATACCGGGTCATGCTGGTGGCCGACAAGTTCCAGACCGGCTTTGACCAGCCCAAGCTGGTGGCCATGTATATCGACAAGAAGATTGCCAACGAGGTGGAGATCGTCCAGACGCTCTCCCGCCTGAACCGGACTGCGCCGGGGAAGGACGGAACCTTCGTGATCGACTTCGTGAACGACCCCGATTCCGTCCGCCTGGCCTTCGCCAAGTACGATTCCGGGGCCCAGATCATTGATGTCCAAGACCTGAACGTGGTCTACGAGATCAAGGCACCCTTGGACAAGGCCGGGATCTATGACGAGAAGGACCTGGACGCATTCAGGGAAGCCCGGTTCAAGGCTGCCAGGGGTCTGACTTCGGGCGCGGCTACCACCCACAAGGAGCTTTACGCGGCTACCCAGCACCCCACGGAAATCTACAACCAGAAGTTGAAGATGCTGAAGGATGCCGTAAAGACCAGTGAGGCGGCCTACCAGGATGCCCGCGCCAAGAAGAACAAGGACGCCATGAAGGCTGCCGACCACCAGCGGGCGGACTACGCGGCCCAGATGGTCGCCTTGGTCAACTTCAAGAACGGCCTCGGACGGTTCTGTCGGACCTACTCCTATGTCGCCCAACTCATTGACTTCGGCGATCCGGAGCTTGAGAACTACGCCGCCTTCGCCAAGCTGCTGAGTAAGCGGCTGGACGGGATCTCCCCTGACGAGGTGGACCTCAAGGGCCTGCTTCTGACAGGGTTTGGGATCCTCGACCGGAAGAATCAGCCCGTGAAGCCCGACCAGGAGGACCTGGTTCTCCCCCCGGTGGGGCCTGGTGGTGAGGGCAAAGCCCACGACCCGGACTTCCTGGCTGACATCATCAAACGCATGAACGCCATCTTTGGGAAAGTCACACCGCTGGAGGACCAAGTAGCCTTCTTGAATCAGGCTGGGGCAATCCTTAACGAGAACGATACAGTTATGGCTCAAATCGAGAACAATACAAGGGATCAG